>ERZ802824.69-NODE-69-length-48584-cov-86.6543_pt1 | contig 48584 bp, 52 predicted proteins | sample MGYA00345650_ERZ802824 | MGnify/ENA primary metagenome ERZ802824 (study PRJEB30503, sample SAMEA104212361) | marine metagenome | biome: Westerlies Biome; feature: [SRF] surface water layer (ENVO:00010504) within the epipelagic zone...; material: water (ENVO:00002006)... | reverse complement strand
TATGGATTCATCTGTTGAAGAACCCTCAATAGACGAAGCTCCTGCGGAAGAAGCTCCTGCGGAAGAAGCTGTTGCTGAAGAAGCTCCTGCTGAAGAAGTTGTTAATGTCTCTCTTGTTGAAAAGTCACCTGCCGAAATTGTTAGCGATTTTGAAAATAAGCAAATAAGGACTGATATTCCCTCATTTAGACCTGGTGATACTGTTGTTGTTTCAGTAAAAGTTAAAGAAGGAGATAGAACAAGAGTTCAGGCTTTTGAAGGCATTGTAATGGGCGTTAAAAAAGGCGGTTTAAATTCATCCTTTATTGTTAGAAAAATTTCGAGTGGAATTGGAGTTGAAAGAACTTTCCAAACTCATAGCCCAATGATTGACTCTATAAAGGTCAAAAGAAAAGGTGATGTTCGTCAAGCTAAACTTTTCTATTTAAGAGAAAGATCAGGCAAGTCAGCTAGAATAAAAGAAAGACTGGATTAGTTAAATGGTCAAAGGTGTTAAAAAGGATCATTTAATAAGCTCCTTTTTAGATTTCCTATACATTGAAAAGGGCCTGTCAAAAAATACAGTACATTCTTATGAAAATGATATAAATTCGTTTTCTAAATGGTCTCTAAAATACCTAGGACAGCCTATAAAAAAATTGTTAAAAGCTGATGTTAATCAATATGTATCATTTTTGTTTAAGCAAGGGCTAAAAAGTTCTTCAGTTAACAGAAAAATATCTACCATAAAGTCTTTTTATATATATTTAATTAAGAAAAAAATTATTACATTCTCACCTGTTGAAGATATTTCTATGCCAAAAAAAGAAACATACCTTCCTGTTTCTATGTCAGAAATCGAAGTTGAAAAATTATTAAATAGTCCAAAATTAAATATACACATTGAAAGACGAGATAAGGCAATGATTGAAATGCTTTATGCTACCGGAATGAGGATATCTGAGCTTGTTAATTTAAAGCTTACTGATATAGATAACAAAAGATTGGTTGTGAAGGTTTTAGGAAAAGGCCAAAAAGAAAGACTTATACCATATGGAGAAGCAGCATCAGATGCTCTAAATTCATATTTAAATGATAGAGAGAAATCAAATATTAAAGAAACTTTTCTAAGCAATAGAGGAACAAAAATAACTAGAGGAGCCTTTTGGAATAGAATAAAAATTTATTTAAATAGAGAAAATCTCAAGATCACAATATCTCCTCACACTTTAAGACATGCCTTTGCAACTCACCTCTTAAATAGAGGAGCAGACTTAAGATCGGTTCAAATTTTACTTGGCCATAGTGACTTATCTACAACTCAAATATATACTCACATTGCAAAGCAACGATTGGGTGAAATTCATAAAAAACATCATCCTAGAGGATAAAAATGAATAAAGTAATTATGGTATGTTTTCTTTTCATTGCCAGTAATTTTTTGCAGACAAGTGAAGAGGCCATCAAGTCAAATCTTAAAAACATCTTGCCGCCAAACTCAGAAATAGAATCTATCGAGCCATCAAACTTAGAAGGCTTATATAAAGTATATTATGGAGATTTACAGCCTATATACGTATCAAAAGATGGGGAATATTTTATTTATGGTGACATGTATAAAATATCTGGCAACAAAGTTCTTAATATTACAAATAATGAAATTAAATCCAGAAGATTAGATATTATCAATAAGATGGCAAAAGATGAGTTTATTGAATTTAGATCAAATAATGAAAAGTATTTACTAACCGTTTTCACTGACGTTGATTGTGGTTACTGCAGAAAATTACATAATGAAATGTCAGAGTATAATGAGCTAGGTATATCTATCCGATATGCTGCTTTTCCAAGGTCTGGTATTGGAACTCAAGCTTTTACAAAAATGGTTGGAGCTTGGTGTTCCAGTGATCCCAAAAAAAGCATTACAGATCTAAAAAAAGATATAAAATTAAATGTATCTTTTTGTGAAGATCAGCCAGTATCAAAACATTATGTTATTGGCCAAAGTTTAGGAGTAACCGGAACTCCGTCAATGTTCACACAAGATGGAGAAATATTTCCAGGGTATGTGTCTCCAAAAGAATTATTAGAAAGACTAAAAGGTTAAGTTATGCCCGATCAACATTTCACAAATGCTGAAAAATTACCTCCGTATATTTTTGCACAGATTAATGCCCTAAAATCTGAAGCTCGATCTAAAGGTGAGGATATTATTGATTTTGGTATGGGCAATCCTGATCAACCAACTCCAAGCCCTATTGTAGAAAAACTTATCGAAACAGTTAAAAATTCTGCAACGCATAGATACTCTCAATCGGCAGGCCTTCCTAAATTAAGAAAAGCCATCAAAGATTGGTATATGCGAAAGTTTAATGTTCAATTAGATTCTAATTCTGAAGTAGTCACTTGTATGGGTTCTAAGGAAGGAATTGCACATTTAGCATTGGCAACACTCTCTAGCGAGGATAATGTATTAGTTCAATCACCAACTTATCCTATTCACTCTTATGGAGTAGTTATAGCTGGAGCAAATCTGCAATCAATATCACTCAAAGAAAACCTCGATGATTTTTTAATTGATGTTGAAGAAAACATTATAAATTCTTCAAAAAAACCAAAAATGATTATTATTAATTTTCCTTCAAATCCAACAACACAAACAGTTACATTGGATTTCTTAAAAAAAATAGTAGAAATTGGCAAGAAATATGATATTTGGATCATTCATGATCTTGCTTATGCTGATATTGTTTTTGATGGGTATCAAGCGCCATCTATTCTTCAAGTAGAGGGAGCCAAAGATATAGCGGTGGAATTTTTTACTTTATCTAAATCATATAATATGCCAGGGTGGAGAGTAGGATTTTGTTGCGGTAATCAAGATTTAGTTCAAGCTTTAACAAAAATAAAATCATACATGGACTATGGAACATTCACTCCAATTCAAGTTGCTGCTATTAAGGCTATTAATGAATGCGACGAGGAAGTTAATCAAATATGTAAAATGTATGAAAGTAGAAGAGACGAATTATGCAATGGATTAAATAGAATAGGCTGGGATGTTGAAAAGCCGCTTGCTACAATGTTTGTTTGGGCAAAAATACCTGATAAATATATAGATCTTGGATCGTTAGAATTTAGTAAGTTACTTATTAAACATGCACAAGTTGCTGTTTCACCAGGTGCTGGCTTTGGAATCGATGGCGATAATTATGTTCGATTTTCATTAATTGAAAACGAACACAGAACTAGGCAAGCAGTAAGAGGCATTAAAAATTTTTTATCAATGGAAATATAATGAAAACTTTAAAAATCGGTATTTGTGGTTGGGGAAATGTAGCGACAGGCTTATTCAATGCATTATCAGAAAATTCTGCAGTTATTAAAGATAACTCTGGTACTGATTTTCACATAGAAGTTATTGGAGCAAGAAGAGACAATCCTAAGTGTGATCCAGGCTCTACAAAAATAGTTAGAGATATTTTTGAAGTAATTAATCACGACATTGATGTGGTTGTAGAGTTAATAGGAGGAGTTGAAGTTGCAAGAGAGCTAATACTTGAAGCAATAAAAAATAAAAAAAATGTTGTAACTGCAAACAAGGCGGTAATTTACCATCATGGAGATGAAATTTTTCAAAGCGCAAAAGAAAATGGAGTAAGAGTTTTGTATGAATCAGCAGTTTGTGCAGGAACACCTATAATCAAACTGCTTACCGAAGAATTGGCCGCAAACAAAATTTCAAAGATATCCGGTATGCTAAATGGAACTTCTAATTTCATACTTTCTAATATGGAAGAGGGAAGTGAGTTCGATAGCACCTTAGCATTAGCTCAAAAAGAGGGATATGCAGAACCAGATCCTGCTTTTGATATTGAAGGCATGGATGCAGCTCATAAAATTGGAATTCTATCATCAATCGCTTATGGAACTTCATTGCCGCCAGAAGATTTCTATGTTGAAGGAATAACAGAAATACAAAAAAGTGACTTTCATTATGCAATGGAAATGGGTTATACGATTAAGCATTTGGCGGTCGCTAAATTAGATAAAAACAATATTGAATTAAGAGCTCATCCTGCATTAATAAATTTAGATTCTCATTTAGCCAACTTAAAAGGGGTTAGAAATGGAATGGAAATTGATACTGACTTAATTGGTAAAATTCATATAGCTGGCTCTGGTGCAGGCCAGGAATCAACAGCATCTGGATTGATATCAGACTTAGTTCATCTAGCAAATACACCCAGCATGAAGATTCTTCAAAAAAGTTCAGATAGTATGAAATATGAACTAAGCCTATTTTCGGAATTAGTGTTTCAGTACTATTTCTATATAGAGGCTGAAGATATTCCTGGAGTAATGGCATCAATAACCTCTTTGCTTGCATCTAAATCAGTTGGAATTGAGTCTATTGTTCAAAAAGAAGAATTAAGCGGGAATTGTGTTCCAATAATACTAATTACTGATCCATTTAAAGAAGATGATTATTCTTCACTTAAAAAAGAATTGTTAGATTTAGAATCAGTAAGAGATATAAGGTCAATTAGAATTGAATCTGATTAAAGATGTTATTTCATAGCACAAGAGGGCAAGATTCCAATAAAACTTTTGAAGAAGTTTTAATGCAAGGTCTTGCTAGTGACGGTGGTTTATTTATGCCTGACCATTGGCCCCAAGTTGATATAGAAGAACTCAAACATTTAGATTCTTTTGTAGATGTTGCAAAGTATATTGTCCCTTTATTTACAGAGTCATCTTTCTCAAAAGATGAGGTTTTAGAATTATTAGATGATACATGGCACGATTTTTCAGAACACACTTTTGCTCCTATAAAAAAATTAGATGACTCTAAATTAGTCTTGGAGCTTTTTCATGGACCAACAGCTGCATTTAAAGATTTTGGCCTCCAGTTAGCTGCAGCCTTTTTTAATAAATCTTTAGTAAGACAAAATAAGACCGCTATTGTCCTTGGGGCAACTTCTGGTGATACAGGTTCTGCTGCCATTGATGCCTGCAAAAGATTCGATTCTATTAAAAGTTTTATTCTTCTTCCTGATGGAAATATGTCTGAAGTTCAAAGACGTCAAATGACAACGGTTGATAGCTCAAATGTATTTACATTAAGAGTTAATGGTAATTTTGATGATTGTCAAAACATTGTAAAAGAGGCCTTCAATGAACGGTCATTTCTAAAAAAAGATCAATTTTTACTTGCAGTAAATTCAATAAATTGGGTAAGGATTATTGGTCAAATTTGTTATTATTTTTATGCATCGCTAAAAATATCTAAATTTGCGGAGCCTGTAAATTTTTCAGTACCTACAGGCAATTTTGGTAATGTATTTGCATGTTATTCTGCTCATAAGATGGGTATGCCGCTAGGAAAGATTCTTGTTGCAGTGAATAATAATAATATTCTCCACAGATTCTTTTCAAATAATGATTATTCAAGATCAGAAGTTTCCGAAACGATATCGCCAAGCATGGATATCAGCATAGCAAGTAATTTTGAAAGATTGATATATGACTTTTATGCAGAGAGAGATGCAGAAGTATGTGACAAATATTATTCAAATTTTCCTAATAATGCTATTTCATTATCAGAGGATATGTGGATAAAATCGAAGGAACTATTTCTTAGTTACTGTGTTGATGATATATCTACAATTGATGCTATGAAAACAACATATGAATCTCATCAATATTTAATAGACCCTCATACTGCTGTAGCATCGGAAGCAGTAAATAAGCTTAAAGAGGAGCTCAAAGGCTCCACCGCTATCCTTGCAACTGCTCATCCTGGTAAATTTCCTCAAGTAATAAAGGATGCAAACTTAACTTTGCATGACATACCTGAAAATTTATCTATTATTTTCGACAGGGAAGAAAAGTCATATAACTTTCCCGCATCAAAAGAATTGATTTTTAACTTTATAGTTAAGAATAATTTATAAAATGGATTCAGTTGAGCTTAAATCTGGATTAACTGATTTAAAAAATCGTTTAGTAGAAATTAGAGAAGGAATCTTCGATGTTACAGGTAAGGAAAAGAGACTAAAAGATATAGAAGCTGATTTATCAAAAGAAGAAGTTTGGTCAGATCTTGATCTTTCTCAAAAAATTAGTAAAGAGAAAACTGTTCTAGAAAAGTCCTTAAAATCCTTTATGTTAGTTGAAGAAAAAGTGTCTGATGGTTTGGTTCTTCTGGAAATAGCTGAAGATGAATCTGATGATAATTCTATCAATGAAATCATTAAGGAGTTTTCTGAACTTGAAGAAGCAGTATCAGAATTAGAATTCAGCAAAATGTTTACTAACAAGATGGATCCAGCATCTGCTTATGTTGAAATTCAATCAGGTTCCGGAGGAACAGAGGCACAAGATTGGGCAGAAATGTTATTACGAATGTACTCTAAATGGGCAGAGAGCAGAGATTTTAATATTGATATTACAGAAATATCTCATGGAGAAATTGCTGGCATTAAATCTGCAACTCTTCACGTTAGTGGTGATTATTCATATGGTTGGCTTCGAACAGAAACGGGAGTTCACAGATTAGTTAGAAAATCTCCCTTTGATTCAGGAAGTAGAAGACATACTTCTTTTGCATCTGTTTTTATATCACCAGAAATAGATGATTCAATTGAAATTAATATCAATAATGCTGATATTCGTGTTGATACTTACAGAGCATCCGGTGCAGGTGGCCAGCATGTAAACAAAACTGATTCTGCTGTTAGATTAACTCATACACCAACTGGAGTGGTTGCACAGTGCCAAAGTGGCAGATCTCAACATAAAAATAAAGAAAATGCTCTAAAACAATTAAAATCTAAGTTATACGAGTTAGAATTACAAAAGCAAAATCAGGAAAAACAGGAGCTAGAAGAGAGTAAATCAGATATAGGATGGGGTAGCCAAATAAGATCTTATGTATTAGATCAATCTAGAATAAAAGATTTAAGAACAGGGCATGAAACTGGTAATACTGCAGCCGTCTTAAATGGCGATCTTGATGAATTTATGAAAACTAGTTTAAAAGCAGGAGTTTAAATGTCAGAAGAGAATATAGGTGGAGAAGAGGGCATCATTGAAGAGAGAAGAAAGAAACTAGAAATTCTTAGAAATAAAAAAAAGGCCTACATAAACGATTTTCATAAAGACCATTATGCTGCTGATATTCATACAGAGCATAATTCTTTTTCTAAAGAAGAGCTAGAGAAAAAAAATATTAATGGTATCAGTGTTGCTGGGAGAGTTGTTCTTAGAAGAGTAATGGGCAATGCAAGTTTCGCAACTATAAGAGACTCAAGTGGAGATATTCAAATATATGTTAGCAAGAATACAGTAGATGTTGATTTATATGAAGATTTCAAGACATGGGACCTCGGAGATATTATTGGTGTCAAAGGCAAACTATTTAGAACAAAAACTGATGAACTGACTATTGAGGCTGATGATGTTGTCTTAATAACAAAATCTATAAGACCAATGCCTGATAAATTTAAAGGATTATCTGATATAGAAACAAGATATAGGCAAAGATATCTTGATTTAATGAGTAATGAAGATTCAAAAAAAGTATTCATAGATAGAACTAAAATAATAGAATCTTTGAGAGAAAGTCTTAAAAGTAGAAATTTTATTGAAGTTGAAACTCCAATGATGCATCCAATACCTGGAGGAGCAGTAGCACGGCCTTTTGTGACTAAACATAATGCTTTAGATAGAGAGCTTTTTCTTAGGATTGCTCCAGAGCTTTATTTAAAGAGACTATTAGTTGGAGGTTTTGAGAGGGTTTTTGAAATTAATAGAAGTTTTAGGAATGAAGGTCTATCAACAAGACATAATCCTGAATTCACTATGCTCGAATACTATGAGGCTTTTACAAGTTTAGACAAGACGATTGAGCTCACGCAAAACATGATTCAAAAATCATCTGAAGAAGTTAATGGAACATTGGAGCTTGAATGGGGTGAAGATAAAATTAACTTGTCATCTTTTAGAAAAGCTAACCTAGCTGACCTTGTTCTAGAAGAAAATAAGAAATTAACTAAAAATGATATTGAAAAAATGAGTGGAAAGGATCTTTTAGAACTTTTTGAGAATACTGTCGAGGAAAACCTTATTCAACCTACATTTGTTATAGGTTATCCCATAGAAGTTTCTCCTTTATCTAGAAGAAATAATGAAAATCCAAACATTGCAGATCGATTTGAGCTATTTATCGGCGGTAAAGAATTTGCTAACGGTTTTTGTGAATTAAACGACCCAGATGATCAGGCTGAAAGATTTAAAGAGCAAGTGAAAGCTAAAGATACTGGTGATAAAGAAGCTATGTCTTTCGATGAGGATTATGTAATAGCTCTTGAGCATGGCATGCCACCTGCTGTCGGAGTTGGGATTGGAGTTGACAGATTGGTGATGTTATTAACAAACCAAACTTCTATAAGAGACGTTCTTCTATTTCCTCAGCTTAAATCTTAAGAGTTACCAGATGGTATATCTTTAAAAGCTATGTTTTTATCTGCTCTTGGATCTTGAGGAAGGCCTAATACTCTTTCAGCAATGACATTTTTAAGAATCTCATCTGTTCCACCTGCAATTCTGAGGCCTGGAGCTCCAAGCCACGCATTATGAAAGCTTTGAACTTCTGAATCGTCTGGTTTTAGCATTCCTGCCATATCAAGAGAATCTATACCAAAATTACCAATATCTTGAAGCTTATTTGCACTAACAATCTTGGTTATAGATGCTTCGGGACCAGGAGTTTCGCCTTTTGACAAAGCTGACATTGTTCTTAGCTTTGTATTTTTTAGACCATTAGCCTCACAATACCAGTCCGCTATAGAAGCACGTGCAGATTTATTATTAATTAAAGGTTCCCCGGAATCATCTTGATTTTTAGCCCACTTAAAGGCTTCTTCAGCATCAGCTCCATTAGCGTCACCAACAGCTAATCTTTCGTTCATTAAAGTTGTGATTGCTACTTTCCAGCCATCACCAATTTCTCCAAGTCTTTGTGAATCTGGTATTACAACATCTGTAAAATAAACTTCATTAAAACTAGATCCTCCAGTTATTTGTTTAATTGGCTTAACTTCAATACCTGGTGATTTCATATCTACAAAAAAGAAAGTCATTCCTTTGTGTTTATCCAGATTTGGATCATGACGAACAACTAATATTCCGTAGTCAGAAAAATGAGCTCCAGATGTCCATACCTTTTGACCATTGATAATCCATTTGTCTCCATCTTGAACAGCCTTACTTCTTAGTCCAGCAACATCTGATCCAGCAGAAGGTTCTGAGAAAAGTTGACACCATATTTCACTTCCTTCAGCCATAGGCGGCAGATATCTAGATTTTTGCTCTTCTGAAGCATACTCCATCATTACGGGCCCACACATTCCTAAACCTATTTCAAAAATACCTCTTGGAACACTAAATTTAGATTCTTCTTCTGACCAAATTATTCTTTCAATTGCTGATGCAGCAATACCACCGTATTCTTTTGGCCAGTGCAGCATAGCCCAGCCTGCATCATATTTTTTCTTTTGCCAATCTTTACCCGCCTGAAGAAAATCAATATTTGCAAAGTCCTCAACTTGATTTCCTGATTTAAGCTTTGCATTATCTTCGAGCCACTTTCGGCATGTTTTTCTAAATTCTGCTTGTTCTGGTGTGTCATTAAAATCCATAATATTTCCTAATTTATATTAGATTGTTCTAAGCTGCTAACTAATTTTTCTTTCCAATTACTCAATGATCCAATATTAACTGATAGAAGTTTAGATCTTTTGTAAAAGAGATGACAGTCGTATTCCCATGTATAACCATTTCCACCATGAGTTTGAATATTTTCTTTTGAGCATAATTGAAAAGCTTTGGTTGCACTTACTCTTGCTGTTGCAGATGCTGTCGGTAAGTCTGAAGATTCAGTTGAGAGAGCCCAGGCAGCATAGTATGAATTAGATTTAGCGAGTGTTAACGCTACATACATATCTGCAAGTTTGTGTTTAATTGCTTGAAAAGACCCAATAGGTCTTCCAAAGGCATATCTTTCTTTAGCATAATTTATAGACATATCTAAAGATGCTTGTGATCCACCTATCTGTTCAAAACTAAATAAAACGGCAGCTTGGTTAATGATTGACTCATATAATTCCCATCCATTAGTTTCTCCTCCAATGAGTTTGCTAGGAGTATCATTGCATTCAATTGAGAAATGGCCACGACTTTCATCGATATTTTGCTGATGTTCAATAGTTACACTTTGGTGTGCATGATCAATTAATCTTAAATTGATTCCATTTTCTGATTTTGTCACAAGTATTGAATGGGTAGATACTTGAGCGTCAGGAACACCAATTTTTTTACCATTAACGAGATCACTTGAAACCTCTGTAATTATATTTTCCTTTGATGGAGCATGAAAATCTTCTGTCACCGCTAGAGTGCCAACAACTTCACCACTGATTAACTTTGGAAGTATTTCTTTTTTTATTTCTTCATCAGCATATTTGATAATTGCTTCTGTAAAAAGATATACAGAAGAAGAGAAGGGAACAGGCGCTAAATATCTACCTAATTCTTCAGCAATTACACACAACTCTAAATGACCTAAGCCAAGACCGCCATATTCTTCAGGTATCCTAATACCTGTCCAACCAAGCTCAACAATCTTTGACCACAGCTCTTTATCTACATTCTTATCAGTATCTAAAATATTTCTACTTCGATTAACTGAATTTTCTTTTTCAAGAAATTTTTTTGCCTCTGCTTGCAAAAATTTTTGATCATCAGAGAAATCTAAATTCATAAATTTATTTTTTTTAGTTAATGTAAAATGTATTATAAGCCAATTTTTTTTATAATTAATATAAAACAAACTATGAAAGCAGAAAAGAAAACCCCTTCATATCTAAAAAAATCAAGCTCTGGTGGATTGTTTGTTGGCTTTTTGTACATTATGGTTTTTATGAGCATCCTTACTCTAGCAATATGGCAGAATTATGAATCATCAGCTACAAAATCCTCGTTTAATTTAGCAAATGAAAGATTATTAATCATTGAAGAGCAAATAAATATTGCTGATGAGGTAAATAACGATTCCTTGACTGATATATCATCATCTATTCAATTCTTGGATAAAGAAGTAAGAAAACTTTGGGATCTTAGTAATAAAAGAAATAAGGTCAATATTACAAAATTAACAACAGCTTCAGAAGAATTAAAAAAATCAATTAATGAAATAAGTAAATTATTAGATACCAATAGAAATATTATAAAAACTAATGAAACTGCGATTTTAGAAAACCAACAGGCTTTAAATGCTTTGAATATGTCAAATGATGAGATCGAAACATTTAAAGTATCAATAAAGAGCATTGAGACTCAATTAATGCTTATTGATGACTCTGTCCAAGCATTAAATAATTATAAAAAACAACTCAATCAGTCTATTTCTGAAATTCAAACGGAGATATCCTTAATTAATCAAGAGACTATTGAATTATCCGATCAATAAATTGACAATATAATTAAATAGTTGAATCATATAAACATGAATAAAACTGTCTTACAGATTTTTCTTCTATTAGCATTTATACCTTTAGCAATATTAGTGGGGTATGGAGTTCTAGTTGTTGCACCTATTTTTTGTTGTTTTCTTGCAATCAATTCATATAAATTTAAAAATTACAAAGAAATGTATATATGGATGGGTATTGGTGGAATATCGTTTTTAGTTGCTCTATATATGCTGGGGGTTTTATGATTATTCGTGGAATTATTCTAGTTGCTTCAATTTTGTTGCTTTTAGTTGGTCTAGTTACCACACTTACTCCTGGTGTTAACAATTTCCTTTTGCCTTTAGAAGTTACCACTAAAGAAACTACAATAATGGTTAGAACCTTAGCTGGCTTATTTATTGGTCTAGGATATTTGTCCATTCGATTTGTATTTTCAGCATCACGAGTTCAGATTGGAAATGTTTTACTTTCTATAATTAGTTGTGCGATATTCTCAAAGATTTGTAGTTTCATATTTGATGGAATTACGAACTACTCATTAACTGTTTTCATTCTTATGGTTTTATATGCGATTGGGCTTTACTACCTTCAAAAGAAAAGAAAAAATGAGTTGGACTATAATTTATAATTAGATATTTAATCTTTCCATTCAACAATAATAATCTATATAATGCATCAGTGTTTGGGGATGTGGTGGAACTGGTAGACACGCCAGGTTTAGAACCTGGTGCCGCAAGGCGTGTGGGTTCGACTCCCTCCATCCCTACCATTTAATGTAAAAAATGATTAAATTTATAATTTTATTTTTTTTATTTACACTTAATCTTCAATCTGATGAAGGTGACATAGTAGTTCGCCATACAGTAGACTCAAAAGACTATTTATTTGATAAAAAATCTTATTGCAGGGATAGAACTTCTAATGAAAATCTATCATGGTACGAGGATTTTAATGAAGAAATATTATCAAGAAAAACTTGGAAATATGCAGTATCAAATGGTTTCAAAGATAGAGGCAGATATATATCTGGATGGGGCAATGGCGAGCTTCAGTACTATACAAAACCTTCAAAAAAAAATAAAAATACAAATACATCTAACAATTTATTTATTGAAGATGGGTTATTAAAAATTCAGCCAACTCGGGAAGGATTCAGCGGTTTTGATTATACATCTGCAAGAATCGATACTAAGTCATTAAAAGACTTTACCTACCCTTCGAGAATTACAGTTTGTTTTAAAGTTCCATCTGGCACTGGTTTTTGGCCAGCTTTTTGGTTGATGCCTAATGAAAATATTTTATGGCCTCAAGGAGGAGAAATAGATATTATGGAAAACAGAGGACGAATATCTAACGTTTCAAGTTCAGCACTCCATTTTGGAAAAAAATTTGATGAAAAATCAACTTTAGTTGGCGAAGTTCTTATTCCAAGATCTGTAAAATTTCAAGATAAGTTTCATTCCATTTCTCTTATTTGGAAAAAAGACTCAATAGAGTTTTTTCTTGATACAGAAGAAGAACCATACTTCAAGATAGATAAATCTCATCCAGAATTTGTTAAATATAACTACCCGTTTAATAGAAATTATTACATGATTATTAACGTGGCTGTTGGAGGGAAGTATGATGATTATTTGGTCGATAAAAATGCCTTTTGTATTAATAAAGAGTGCTCAAATATGAAGAATCCAGATAATCAGAGGTTTTTAATAGACTGGATAGAGTATGAGAAGCTTGAGTAAAAGTTTACAATTTTAATATTATAGATATACTATTGCGATAATGATTAAGTTAAAAACACAATTAAGACGGGTTTCAGCTATTTAGCTGGATCTTTCTATTGTGAATTAGACCCAGCTTTAGCTGGGTTTTTTTTACTTTAAAAAAAGGTGATTATGAAAAATTTTATTTCTACACAAGATTGGTCAAAAGCAGAACTTCAAGAAATCTTAGATTATGCAAAAGACCTAAAAAAAAATAAATTTCAGCAAACGCTGAAAAATAAATCTGTTGCGCTGTTATTTTTTAATCCATCCATGAGGACAAGAACTAGTTTTGAGCTTGGAATTCAAGAACTGGGGGGATATGCAATTGTACTTCATCCAGGTAAAGATGCATGGCCTATAGAATTTAAACCAAATACATTAATGGATGGTGAATCAGAAGAACATATCATTGAAGTTGCAAAAGTGCTTTCAGAGTATTGCGATCTAATTGCTGTAAGAGCTTTTCCTAAATTTATAAATCTAGAGGAAGACTTATCTGATAAAGTTATAAATAGTTTTGCTAAATACTCAACTGTTCCAGTTGTTAATATGGAAACTATTACTCATCCATGCCAAGAACTTGCCCATATTATGACAATGCAGGAGCATTTTGGTGATCTTTCAGGAAAAGATTATTTGTTAACATGGACATATCATCCTAAGCCACTAAATACTGCAGTTGCCAACTCATCGCTTATGATTGCTAGTAAGTTTGGTATGAATGTGAAACTTTTATGTCCAAATGAAGAATATCTCTTACATCAAAATTACTTAGAACAAGCTCAAAAAAACTGTGATGTAAATGGAACCTCTTTTCAAATTACTCATAACATTGAAGAAGGCTATAGAAATGCTCATATTGTTTATGCAAAAAGTTGGGGTTCTCTAAATTATTATGGAAATCCAGAAGAGGAGAAATTAATAAGAGATGACTTCAAGCACTTTATTGTTGATGAGCAAAAAATGTCTTTAACTAAAGATGCAAAATTTAGTCACTGCCTGCCCTTAAGAAGAAATATAAAAGCCACAGATGCTGTAATGGACTCTGATTCTTGTGTGGCTATTCAAGAGGCTGGTAATAGACTTCATGTTCAAAAATCATTACTAACAAAACTATTAAAGGATAAATAAAATGAAAAAAATTGTTCTCGCATTTTCTGGAGGCTTAGATACAAGCTTTTGCGTACCTTATTTAATTGAAAAAAATTATGAGGTTCATACTATTTTCGTAAATACAGGCGGTACTTCAAAAAAAGAAGAAGAAAAAATTACTAAAAGAGCAAAAGAATTAGGTGCTAAGAAACACGTAAATGTTAATGTTGACGCTTCTCTATGGAAGCAAATAATAAAGCCATTAATTTGGTCAGGCTCTTTATATCAAGATAAGTATCCAGCTTTATGTTCAGATAGATATTTAATAGTGTCAGAGGCAATAAAGCTTTGTAAAAAAATTAATACTAAGTATATATCTCATGGATGCACTGGTATGGGCAATGATCAGGTTAGATTTGATCTATCAATTCAGGCATTTGGACATTACAAAACAATTACCCCAATAAGAGAAATTCAAAACAAGGTCGATGATGTAAGAGGCTATGAACAACAATATCTTATAGATAGAGGATTTAAAGTTTCAACTTTACATTCGACATATAGCATTAATGAAAACTTAATGGGTGCTACAGTTTCTGGCTCTGAGATAGATGAATGGAAAGAGCCTTCTAAAGAAAGCTATATATTATGTAGCACGCCCGATAAGTACCCAAAAAAATCAAAGAAAATAACTATTGAATTTTCTAAAGGAGAGGCCAAGAAAATCAATGGTAAATCTGTCAAAGGACCAGAACTTTTAAGAATGCTTAATAAAATTGGAGGTAAATATGGTATTGGAAGAGAAATATTTGCTAGCGATACAATTATAGGCATTAAAGGAAGATTTTTATTTGAATCCCCAGGCATATCTATACTTCAATCAGCTCATAGAGCTCTTGAAGAATCTATCTTTACAGACAAGCAAAACTTTTTTAAGCCAATCGTTGGTAAAAAGTGGGTAGAGCTAGTTTATGGAGGCTTTTATTTTGACCCTTTAACTAAAAATCTTGAAAATTTTTTAGAAGACATTCAACTTCCTGTGAATGGCAAAGTCACTATTCTTTTAAGCCCAGGAAAAGCAGAACCAGTTGCTGTAGAGGCTAAGAAGATATTAATAAGCAAAGAAGCCATTTATGCACAATCTGCCTCTTGGGGTGTAGAAGAATCTGCAGGATTTATAAAACTATTAGGGCAAAGCACTGCAACTTGGACAGATATTAATAAAAAGTAATATGAATAACAGCATTCAAAAGGATACTATTATTAAACTACTCAGCGGCATGAGCAGCGAGAAGGAAATAAGAAAATATCTAAACAGATTCTCATCTGATGACTTTAGATTCGCTGTTATTAAAGTTGGTGGAGCAGTAATACAAAATGATTTAGAAAACTTAGTCTCATCTCTAGCTTTTTTACATGAGGTTGGATTGAGACCGGTAATTGTTCATGGAGGTGGACCAAGACTTTCTGAAGAACTTACTAATAGAAAAATAGACTTCTCATTTGTAGATGGTCAAAGAGTCACCTCCAAGGAAGTTCTAGATATAGCAATATCTATTTTTAAAGAAGAGAACAGTAAAATTACCTCTGCGCTAAAAAGCATGGGAATTGCCGCTATCCCATTAGTAAAAGATATATTCGAATGCAATATTAAAAACAAGGAATTAGGGTTCGTCGGAGAAGTAACCAATACACATTCAAAAAATATAAAGGATATTATTTTAAATGGAGGCATTCCCGTAATTGCTCCAATTGGATCAACAAATGATGGGCAAAAAGTTAATATTAATGGAGATAAAGCTACTTTGGCATTAGCTAAAGAAATCCTTCCAGATAAAGTAATTTTTTTAAGTGAAATAGGGGGTATTTTAGATAGTTCAGATAATTTAATTTCAACAATCAATATTAAAGATGATTATGAAAACTTAATGAATAAAGAATGGCTACATTCAGGTATGAAGCTCAAGCTTCAGCAAATAAAGATTTTGTTAGATTCAATTCCAAGCAATAGCTCAGTTTCAATTACAAAACCGTTAAATCTCAATAAAGAACTCTTTACAGATGCAGGATTCGGGACATTGGTTAAGGCTGGCCATCAGATTGATAAATATAAAAATATAGATAATCAATCTATAAGAACCGTTACATCAATACTTGAGTCTGCATTTAAAGGGAAACTTATAGATAATTATTTTAATAAAAAAGAGAAGGATTTTTATATTAGTTCTTGTAACAGAGCATCAATAGTAATTTCATATGAGCAAGATATTGCCTATATGGATAAATTTGCTGTGATTAATACTGCACGAGGGGAAGGCTTAGGAAATGCTATGTGGAGCAGAATGATCAAAGATCATAAGAAAGTTTTTTGGAGATCAAGATCTACTAATGCTATCAATAATTTTTATAAGGATGTGTGTGATGGTTTTCAAAAATATGATGAATGGAACATATTTTGGATAGGAATTAAAGACTTAAATGAATTAACGGATTGCATTCAGTATGCAATTAAACAACCAGCAACCATTATTTATGAAGACTAAATTTAACATTGCATTAATTGGTGGTAGGGGTTATGTTGGCCAAGAAATTATTCACATTCTTAATCAACACCCTAATTTTGAACTTTGCAAAGCTTTTTCAAGAACAGCGGCAGATACTGAGGTTGATGGTTACAATCAACATCCGACATTAAAGTACTCTTTACTAGAAGATTCTAATTTAGATCTAGATAATATAGATATAGCCATTCTTGCTTTATCAAATGGAGATTCTAATAAATATGTTACAGAGATAGATTTAAAATATCCTGAAATGATTCTTATAGATATAAGCTCAGATCATAGATTTAATCCAGAGTGGCAGTATAGATTACCAGACATAAGTAGGGTAAAAGCAACTAAAAAGATAAGTAATCCTGGGTGTTATGCATCAGCAATTCAATTCTCTATTGAGCCTATTAAAAACTTAATTAGTGGAAGAGTGAGTTGTTTTGGAGTTTCAGGATATAGCGGAGCAGGAGCATCACCCAATGAAAAAAATAACAAAGTTAATTTACAAGACAATGTTATACCTTATTCCCTTCAAGGACACATTCATGAACAGGAAGTAAAAAAATACTGCTATGAAAATCTATCTTTTAGCCCACATGTAGGTAATTTCTTTAGAGGAATTCTTATTACTTCACACATACAATTAAACAAGAAGAACTCCATTGAGGAAATACTTTCAATTTATAGAGATTTCTATAAAAATTCTTCTTTGATAAACATAGATACTGAAATTCCAATGTTAAATAAGATAACTAAGTCTCATAAAGTATCTATTGGCGGAATTGCTTTTGATAAAACTGGAATAAATTTAACTTTGTGTTGTGTTTTAGACAATCTACTGAAAGGAGCTGCGACTCAAGTAATACAAAATTTAAATTCAGCTTGTGAAATAGATGAATTAACAGGAATAACTTATGAATAAAAAAATATGGAATGCTAAAGGAAAACAACAATCTGATGAAGTTGTTTCATTTTTAGCTGCAGAGGATATTAAATTAGATAAATCTATTTTTATATATGATATTGATGCAACTTCAGCTCATGCAAGAGGACTTAGTAGCATTGGTATAATAAAAAAAAGCGAACTCGCAAAAATTATTAAAACCTTAAATGAATTGAAACAAAAATTTGTTGATGGATCTTTCAAGCTAACCAATAAGTATGAGGATTGTCACTCAGCCATAGAATTTTATTTAACCAAGCAACTTGGCGACATTGGAAAAAAAGTCCATACAGGAAGAAGTAGAAATGATCAGGTCTTGGTAGCTATGAGACTTTTTGCAAAACAGAATTTAATAGATCTTAAAAAAGAAAATAAATTAGTAGCTAAAACCTTTATCAAATTAGCAAAGAAATATGAAAATGATTCAATGCCAGGCTACACGCACCTTCAAAGAGCGATGCCTTCGAGTTGGGGCTTGTGGTTTTCTGCCTATGCAGAATCTTTTATCGATAATGTGGATCTAATAAATAGTACCATTGACTGGATCGACTCAAATCCTCTTGGAAGTGCTGCTGGATATGGGGTTGGTATCCCACTTAATAGAAAGCAAATAACTAAAGATCTTGGATTTAAAAGAACTCAATTAAATAGTCTTTATATTCAAAACAGTAGAGGTAAGTATGAAATGCAAGTTTTAAACACTCTAAAACAATCAATGCTTGATATTAGAAAGTTTGCTTGGGATATGAGTCTATTTTTATCTCAAGAGTTTGATCTCCTTAATATAGATGAGATATATCAAACAGGCTCTTCAATAATGCCTAATAAAAACAATCCTGATGTTATCGAGCTACTAAGAGCCAATTATTCTATTATTGCTGGACAAACTTCAGAACTAGAAAATATTTTGTCTCTGCCGAGTGGATATCATAGAGATTTGCAGCTAACAAAGAGAAGTTTAATCTCAAGTTTTGATATAGCGCTAAAATCTATAAAGATACTTCCTAAACTTATTAGTTCTATAAAAGTTAATAAATCAAAATCTTCCAGTTATATTGATGAAGAAATGAAAATGACTGATAAAGTATATTCACTGGTTGCAAAGGGTACGCCTTTCAGAGACGCATATAACCTTGTAAAAAGATCAAATGATATTTCAGAATTTGAAGAAGTCAGCACAAAAAACTCCTCTTTAGGCTCTCCGGGTAATTTAAGTATTAATTTGTTAGAACAAAGACTAAAAAAACAGAAATAGTTCATTTAAGCTAATATGTCCATCTGACTATGAATATCCCAGTAAGGTTCCAACTAATCCTAATGTGCTTTTTAGCAGTCTTTATTTGTTATATCGATCGAGTAAATATCTCTGTAACTATAATTGAAATGGTTAAAGAGTTTGGTCTAAACGAAAAGCAAAAAGGATTAGTTCTAAGTTCTGTATATATTGGATATGTTATTTCAATGAGTATAGGGGGCTTTTTAGCAGACAAATATGGGGGCAAAAACGTTTTAGGATATGGATTACTTTTATGGTCATTATTTACTATTCTGACTCCAGTGTTCGCTCATCATGGTTTCATTTTTTTAATATTAATCAGAGTTTTAATGGGACTTGGGGAGGGTATCACTTTTCCATCATGGCATTCAATGTATGCTAGATGGATTCCTTTTAACGAAAGGACAAGAGCTATCGCAGTTACAAACTCTGGAATATCTTTTGGTACTATTTTTGCTTTAGTTGCTGCTGTGATTATTATGAATACTTTTTCATGGGAGTGGGTTTTCTACTCTTTTGGTTCAGTAGGAATAATTTGGTTTTTCTTCTGGCAAAAACATATAACATCAAATCCTGAAGATCATCCAAAAATTTCAAAAGATGAGCTTCATCTAATTCAAACCCAAGCCCCAACAAATGCATTTGCGAAATCTCTTCCTATGAAAGATTTAATGAGAAATATGCCTTTCGTTGCTATTTGTATTGCCTCTTTTTGTAATGGCTGGGTTTTGTACTTTTTTATTTCATACTTTCCAAGTATTGTTGAAGCTGATATATCTATGGGTGGATTAGGTATCAGTACAAGCAGCAGTATCTACATCCTCTTAGTTACCATTCCAGCGATCGTAGCTGTAATTGCTTTAATTTTAGGGGGCATTCTTGCAGATAGCCTCATTAAAAAAGGCTATAAAGTAATCAACGTTCGTAAATCAGTAAACTCAATTGGTTTTTTTGGGTCTGCTATTTTTCTCTTTTTAATGTCAATGCAAGATACGCCCTTTGGATTAATAATTTGTTTATCATTGGTTAATATCTGCACTGGAGTATGTGTTGGAGGTTTTAATGTAAATCAGGCAGATATAGGACCCAAATACACCGGATCAATGTTTGGCATATCTGGTGCAATAGGAATATCGGCTGCAATAATCAGCCCAATTATAACTGGAATTATTTTGGATGAGACTAGTTCTTATCTTACTTTATATTATTTGAATTGTTTTCTCTTGATCTTTGGAGGTCTTTTTTACTTGATCTTTGCAAGTGCAGAAAAACAATTTGATTAAAAAATATTAGGCCTATTCTGCTAATTTTTGAAAATAGTCAAAGATCTCTTGATACTCTCTATCTCTTGCAGTTGTCCATTCCTTAGTAGAAGAATTATTTAATATTTTTCTTTGTTTATCAAAAACTAACACCCTTGGTACGCCTTCTTCTTCAGGAATATCAAAATAGCTCATAAGATTCATATTTATCTCATAACGACCAACATCTACATACATAATGCGATAATTTTCTTTAAAAAACTTATTTATAGAGGGTAGCTCAATAACACCAGAAAAAATTCTACAATCTGGGCACCAGTTGCCTCCAAAAACAATGACTGGCTGTTTAAAATCATCAATAGTTTTATCTATAAAATTATCAATTTCAACTTCACTATATACAACACCGTTATATGGAAGGGGCAAGGGCATTTTAAGAGTTTCCATATTTGATAATTTTAAGTTTTCTGCGCTTACTAGAAAGCATAATAGAAATAGATATGAAAATGACAAATATTTAACTAAACTCTTATACATAATATTTTAAAAGTAATTTAATTGGTTATTGTGATATTACAACACAATAACATTCAGGAGCATATTTAAATGATTTGGCTAATAAGATTATATTTGTTATTAATGGGTGTTATTTACTTTTTAATAGGAGCTTGGGCTATTCTAGATCCTTTATTGGGAGCTCTAGAGACAGGCATCCCATCTTTTTTAGGAATAGTTGGTCTAAGTATATCTTCTGAGATAGGATATTCAGAGATAGCAGGTCTTTACGGCGGTATAAATCTGGGCATTGGACTAATGTGCTTCGTTGGAATATTTAAAAAAAATATTGGTATTTTTTCAATAAAGCTACTTACATTTCTTGTAGGATCAATAGCATCAGGCAGAATTATTTTTTCTTTATTACCAACTACGCCAGGTTTTTATAATAGTTTTTTTGTATTTGAGGTATGTGCTTTTGTTATAGGATGCACGTTTTTAATACTTCTTAAAAAAGATTAGATTAGGTTGCTTAAATTTAAAATATAACCAATATATCCAGCAACAAATATACACCCAACAAATCTTATAAATTTGAGATTTATCTTGTTTGAAGAATATGTTGCGGCAAGCAAAACAAATAAAATAGTAGCAATTAACATTACAAAATAGTCTCTTGATAGCACGGTTGAGTCAAAGCTTGTATTTGAGAAAAAGCCAATTATAGGTAAAACTAAGGCTATATTCATAACATTAGATCCTATTACATTCCCAATTACCATGTCATTTTTATTTTTCATGATGGCAGAGATAGTTGCCGCAAGTTCTGGCAAGCTTGTGCCTAAAGCTATTATTGTAAGCCCAATAATTAGTTGAGGAACATTTAATATATAGGCAATTTTTTCAGCATGGATGACAGCAAAATTAGATCCTCCAATCAAAGCCAACAGCCCAACAGTTAAATATAAAAGAATTGTAATAGTTCCAGTAGCAGATTCCTCTATTTGATCATCTACTTCAGAGCCTCTGTATTGATAGGTAATGAATATAAATAAAGCAAAAATAATTAATAAAACCCAACCTTCAATCACAGTAATCTTTAGATCTAGAAGAACAAGTCCTAGAATAATGGCAGCAATAGCAAATGGTATGAATTGAACTAGGTTAGTTTTAGCTGGACGCATTGAAACCCCGATACATGAGACTCCAAATATCAATGCAATGTTAGATATATTTGATCCTATTACTGTTCCCATTGCTAATGCTTCAGTTCCGTTAAATACAGAAGAAATACCAACAAATATTTCTGGAGCGGATGTGCCCAATGCAATAATAGTTAAACCAATAGTAAGTTCACTGAGCCCAAATTTTTTTGCTATTAATGATGAGTTATCTACAAACTTATCAGCACCCCAAACCAAGATAGCTAGAGAAGTGACAAGTAAAATTAAATGATAAAAAATCATGATCTATTCTAGCATTTAAAGATTATTATTTTTAAGTTGGTATCTTGATATAGACATTAACAAAAATAAAATTTCAAATTTTTTTTAAATATCCGATATATAATAGTTGAAATTTAATAATAAACCTTAAAAATGAAAATCAATAATTTATTTAGTGTTGAGGGTAAAGTTGCAGTAGTAACTGGAGGTTCAAGAGGTATTGGAGAGATGATAACCTCTGGATTACTTGCTAATGGAGCTAAGGTATATATCTCTGCAAGAAAAGCTCCTGCCTTAATAGAAAAAGCCAAAGAACTTTCTGCACTTTATGATGCAGAATGTATAGCTTTACCATGTGATCTGAGCTCGTTGGAGGGAATAGAATCTTTTACAAACATCCTTAAAGAAAAAGAAGGCAAAATAGATTTCCTAATAAATAATGCTGGGGCAGCATGGGGGGAGCCTTTTGAAAACTTTTCTGAATCCGGATGGGATAAAGTTATGGATTTAAATGTAAAGAGCATATTCTTTCTAACACAAAAAATGACACCTTTACTTAAATTAAATGCTACAGAAGAGGATCCATCTCGAGTTGTTAATATTGGGTCAATTGATGGATTAAATGTTCCAATGTTTCCAACTTTTTCATATAGCTCATCCAAGGCAGCTGTTCATCATTTAACAAGGGTATTGGCAGCACAACTTGTTAAAGAAAATATTCTTGTGAATGCTATAGCACCAGGTCCATATCCAAGTGCGATGCTTGGAGCAGCTGTTAACTCTGATTACACTGAAATTGAAAAAAGAAATCCAAGAAAAAGAGTTGGAAGTGCAGAGGATATAGCAGGTTTAGTAATTTTCTTATGCTCAAGAGCTGGGGCATATACTGTTGGCGAAACAATTACCTCTGATGGAGGCATAGTCAAAACAGCAGGACATAATTTAGGCTAAAAAATATTTTTATTTCTTAGCATCAACGAATGCTTCAATAATTAAATCTTTCATCCATAAATGCCCACCGTCACCTTCATCACTCTTATGCCATATTAAATGGTATTCTATTGAAGGAATTTCAGTTGGTATCTCTATAAATTGAAGATTGTGTGATTTTGCAAAACTTCTAGTACCCATTAAAACAAGGTCAGTAGATCTAATAATTCTTGGAGCAATGAGAAAGTGTTGGCATCTTAGAGCTATTTCTCTTCTATAGCCAATTTTATCTAACTCAACATCGATTAAATGAAGGCCTCTTTTTCTATTTGAAACATGAAGATGTCTCTGCGCAAGAATATCGTCTACTGAAACTTCATCAATTTTTCCTAACGGATGGTCATCTCTGTACATTGCAACGAAATCGTCCTCAAAAACTTTGTATGAATTAATCTCTTCAGATGCTGGGATTATAGGATCAACAACAAAATCTAAATTATGAGTTGCAAGCGCATGAACTTGATCAGATCTACTATATGCATAGCTTCCCATAGATACAAAAGGAGCATTTTTATCAATCTCATTCATAATGTATGGAAGAACTCTTCCTTCTGAAACATCACCCAAAGAAAGTTTAAAATTTCTATTGGAAAGTTTAGGATCAAAAGTATCTGGCTCATTCACACTTTGTTGCATTAGAGATAAAGCATTTTGAATATCGCTTATAATATTCTCTGTTTTTTGAGTAGGCACCATTCCAGAACCAGTTCTTATAAACAGATCATCATCAAACCTCTCTCTTAGTCTAGATAAGGCATTACTTACAGCTGGTTGAGTAATACCTACTACTTCAGCAGCTTTGGTTAGGCTTCCTTCAGTATATATAGCATTGAGTATTACAAATAAATTTAAATCAAAAGAACTAATTTTCATATTTTCCTCAATCGCCTTAGCATTAATAATCCAACAATTTTTGATGTAGCTTTGTCATCAACATAAAGTTATGATACTTATAATCACTAAATGCACTATTCATAGAACTTATAATGGTAACAAATATATGAATATAATGGGAGTTTTTTAAATGATAGCTGAATTAAGACCAGTCGCTCAAGACCTAATGAAAAGAGTAGATGACTTCATCCAAAAAGAAGTTGCTCATAATGAAGTTCTATATGAACAACAATCTAAAGATAAAAACGGCACATGGGTTATTCCTTCAATTATGGAGGAAATGAAGGCAAAAGCTAAATCAGCTGGTCTGTGGAATTTATTTCTACCTGAAAGCGAAAATGGAGCTGGATTAACTAACTTTGAATATGCACATCTTGCAGAAATAATGGGTGCCTACGGAATTGCATCAGAGGTATTTAACTGTTCCGCACCTGATACCGGCAATATGGAAGTTTTAGAAAGATATGGCAATGACGAGCACAAAGAAATGTATCTCAAGCCATTACTGAATGGTGATATTCGTTCGGCATTTGCAATGACTGAGCCAGGTGTTGCTTCATCAGATGCAACTAATATTGCTTCATCAGCAGTTCTTGATGGAGACGAATACGTTATAAATGGAGAAAAATGGTGGACTTCAGGAGCGGGAGATCCTAGATGTGAGGTTCTTATTTTCATGTGTGTTACAAACCCTGATAACCATAGACATCAACGTCAATCCCAAATTTTAGTGCCCATGAATTCTGAAGGTATAGAAATACAAAAAATGATGCATGTCTTTGGATATGATGATGCTCCACATGGCCATGCACACATTAAGTTTACAAACGTAAGAGTTCCAAAAGAAAATTTGTTATTAGGTGAGGGTAGAGGTTTTGAAATTGCTCAGGGCAGATTAGGTCCAGGAAGAATTCATCATTGCATGAGAGCTATTGGACTTGCAGAAAGAGCCCTAGAAATGATGTGTAAGCATGGTATGGAAAAAATTGCTTTTGGTAAACCTCTTGTTCAGCTTGGCGGAAATATGGATATTATTGCAAACTCTAGAATAGAAATAGACCAAGCTAGGCTTTTAACATTAAAAGCAGCTCATATGATGGATACGGTTGGTAATAAAGTTGCCGCAAGTGAAATTGCTCAAATTAAAGTAGTTGCTCCGAACGTTTGTTGCGATGTCTTAGATAGAGCTATTCAAATGCATGGTGGAGCAGGGGTTTCACAAGTATATCCACTTGCAGCAATGTATGCGCATATGAGAACTCTTAGACTAGCTGACGGCCCAGATGAAGTGCATAGAAGAGCTGTTGCTAGACAAGAGCTTGGTAAGTACGTATCACCATAAGTTGTCTGAAAAAAACTTAATATTTTACGACACAGAAACAACTGGAATCCTAAAGGATTTCAGTCAGATTCTTCAATGTGGCTCTGTGCTAACAGATGAAGGCCTTAATACTTTAGGTGAACAAAATATAGGTTGTGCACCTTTGCCATGGGTAATACCCCAACCCATGGCCATGATCACAAACAAAAAGATAGATCTGTTTAAATCAAATACTTCTCATTATCAAATGATGAAAGATCTTCAAATGCAATGGAAGCAATGGTCAGCTGAAAATCCAGCAATATTTATAACTTACAATGGTCATGCCTTTGATGAAGAACTGGTAAGAAGACAATTTTTTTGGAACTTATTAGAACCATATACAACCAATACTAACGGAAATGGACGACTAGATTTAATGCTGATGATTCATAACATAGCTGCATTTTTTTCTGATGAAATATCTATGCCTTTATTTGAAGGAGGTCCTGGAATTAGCTATAAGTTAGAACATTTGGCTATTGAACATGGCATAGATGCTGGAGATGCACATGATGCCATTGCTGATTGCAATTTAATGATAGAAATGTGCAGAATTATAAAAGAGAGACTTCCTGAAGTGTTTCAGTCCTTTATAAATATATCAACGAAACCTGGTGTTAAAGAATTACTTTATTCAGAAGATTTCTTGGCTCTGGGTGAAATACATCGAAGACATACATTTAGATATCCAGTTGTCATGTGTGGTGGTGATGCTAGCAGACCTAATGAAATAGTATTTTTTGATTTGAGCTATGATCCTGATGATATTTTAGAATTGGACTTTGCTGAGATAAATAAACTTGTTCAATCAAAAGGAAGAGATGGACCTTTAAAAAAATATAAGATTAACAAAACAATACCGATATGCTCTCATAAGCACTTAAATAATGTTGACGCTTTTGATATAGAGTTCTCAGAACTTCAAAGGAGGGCAGAAATAGTTAGATCTGATAAAGATTTTCAACAAAAAGTCTCCCAAGCAATGGAAGATAGAATGATGAATTTTCCTCAATCTGAGCATATAGAAGGAACAATTTATTCAGGTGGCTTTCCTTCAAATAGAGACAAAGACCTAATGCAAGAATTTCATATGTCTGATGATCCATCACATTTAGTAAAAATATCAAGGAACTTTGAAGATGAGAGGTTGAGACTATTCGCTGAAAGAATAATTTGTTATCAACATATAACTGAAGTGCCAGAAGATATTAGTAAAAGATATCAAGAATTAATATCTGAACGAAATAATAGTGATGGAGTATGGGGTTCTGTAGACAAGGCACTAGCTCAAGTGGATAAGTTATTAGATGAAAGAACAGATGATGAAAGTCAGACAATATTAAAAGCTACAAAAAGCAAGATTCAATCTATGAAGTCCCTATAAGAGAAATGGAGGGCGAGCCCTCCATTAAGGATGTCAGAAATTCTAATAGGGGGAGAGGATGACTGACAATGTTAGTATATATACTGATAATATATTATCAATATTTTATATAATACTTATTCTATCTATCGTGAGAGCTATTTATATATATTTTTTATATATAAATTAACAAACTTACCCTTGATTGAAATATCTGTATAATACTTTTTCTTATAGACCCGTAGCTCAGTTTTGGTTAGAGCGCCGCATTGACATTGCGGAGGTCGATGGTTCGAGTCCATTCGGGTCTACCAGTTCTTTATAATTGATTTATATAATTATCTAATCTATCTTGATTCATTACGAAAGATGCTTTTTTTGCAGCAGCTGCTGTTTTAACTTGGTCTAAGTTAGAGTAATCTCCACCAACATTAATAACACCCACCATCGCCATCATAGAGTGTGGTGTACATTGATATCCATAAACACCCTTAATATTAAAAGTCACTGTGATATCTTTGCTGAGATCACTATTCCAAGGCGTTGCACCTTCTGGAATCATTCCTGCCATTGAAGCTGAGTTATGCGCTGGATCTGTTGACTGGAAAGTTACTGAATCACCAATATCTATATTTAAAACAGAAGGCTCAAATACCATATAGCCCTCTGCTCCTTGATTAAGCATTTTGACAATATGATCAGCGCTTTGGATAGTTGTATTAATTAATATAATAGATAAAAGTAGTAGTTTTTTCATAAATATAAACCTGTAAAAATTATTAGAAGAGTAACAATTGAAAGAAATAAAAAACCTAATAAAGTAGCGATTAAAAAGATTTTAAATGGTGAAGGATAAAAATTATTTTCAGAAGAGCCGACCCCAACTAATAATTTAAATATCTTAACCAAAAATTAAGCCATTAACATACATAGAAGCAAGCATAAAAGCTAAAACAACAACCTGTATTAACCCAGGTATAACAACGAATAGAACTAATGGATCAAATTTCATAGCCATGAAGTAATCGTTTTCATTCCATTCTGCAGTTTCTTCAGGTGTAGCATTTCTAACTTCAGTGTTCAAAATATAGCTCCTATATGTTGTTAAAACTACATCATTATATATTTATATAATCATATATCAATAGTTTTTATATATCATTTCGTGTTGATTTTTTGTAACTGTGATCTTAAAAAGAAAAGATTACACATATATAAAAATTATATATAATCATTCGTATCTTTTTGGAGACTAAAAAATGAATCACTCATTAAAAATGTATATATTTACAATCGTATTTTTTATTTCATCAGTTAACTCATCAGAAGTTTATTATCCAAATGACACTTGGGAAGTTGTATCTCCTGAGAGTCAGAATATTAAGTCTTCAAGAGTTCAAAAGCTAATCGATATGTCATTTGAAGATGACGCAACTATGAGTGTTGTAATTATAAAAAATGGAAAGATTATTGGTGAACAATATGCAGAGGGTTATGATTCAGATTCATACGGAACTTCATGGTCAATGGCAAAAAGTTTTTACGCTGCTCTTATAGGGATTTCTATAGAAGAGGGTGAAATTAATAGTTTAGACGATCCAGTGGCTGATTATCTTGATTATTTTAATGATGATAGATCAGATATAACAATAAGAGATTTATTGGATATGTCTAGTGGTCTTGAGTATCCTGAGCATCAACACGAAAAAATGTTTTTTAGAAAAGATCATCTTCAATATTCAAAAGATATTGGAGTTGAAAAGCCAGCTGGAACAAAATTTGAATATAACAATATCAACTCTATGTTACTTGGTGATATTTTATTTGAAGTTACTGGACTTAAGGCTGATACATTACTTAGAGAAAGAATACTTAATCATATAGGTAATTCTGACTACAAACTATGGAGAGATGAATCAGGAAATGTTTTGACATACTGTTGTATTGACATGTCAGCCAGAGAATATTCAAGATTTGGCCTTTTGTTTGCAAGAAATGGTAACTGGGAAGGAAATCAGCTAATAAGTGAAGACTTTGTTAATGAAACATTTCAGACAGTCTGGGAAACACCAAGTTGGTGGACAAACAGTAAAAGGTATTACTCATTACATTGGTGGGTATCTAAATATGATGATGAATCTAAAATATTTAATGCTAGTGGTAGATTTGGTCAATATATTTTTGTAGATCGTGAAAATGATTTAATTTTCACTAGGCTCACTAAGTATAATGATTCAGATTATGGCTCTGTTCAAAAATGGGGAATTTTAGGGTACATAGTTAGCTGGATGGGTGTTGAAACTGCAATAGGCGTTTCAAGATTTTTAATTAATACAGGCATAATAAAAAGAAGTACTAATGTTAATACTCCTAATACTGAAGCCGAAGGAAGTTCTAAAGAGTTCTATGAACAATATGGTGAGATCGTTGATGCCATGGCAGATTTAAGCAGAGACTAATTATTAGAGGCTTTTTTTAAAAGATATGCTTTCATGTCTTTTTTCCATTCCTCTAAATAATATCCGTCATTTCCCTGTTTACTGAGATAGCGAAAAAAGACTCTTCCATTTTCATCTACAAAGCCTGGTTCATAAGGCTTACCTGTTAACCTATTAGGTCTTTTATATTGATCATCCATTATTTTTTATAATTTCATTAAATATTAGAGCTACAGTTGTTGCTACAGTTTTTGGATCCTCTTTAACAAAAAAATAATCTTCAGCTAAAGAATAAATTTTGTAATGAGGTTGTTCTGAAAATCTAACCCCATCCTCAAAAGAAGAAAAAGCTACAGTTTTCTTATTATTATATTTTTTTAAATTATGTTTTTTTTCATGCATTTTTATACAAACTTTTTTAATATTTTTCATATATTCATCTAAAGTCTGATCTTCTTGCATTAACGGAAATTTCATTTTTTATGTCCAAACAAATAAAATCATGGGGATTGATACTGCAATGATTAAGATATCTAGAGGTAGCCCTAATCTCCAATAATCAGTAAATTTATAATTACCTGGACCCATAATTATAGTATTACATTGATGTCCAATAGGAGTTAAAAAGGCACAACTTGCTCCAACAGCTACTACCATTAAGAAAGGCTCAATTTCATAACCAAGTTCGATTGCTATGCCAGCTGATATTGGAGCCATGATCACTGCTGTAGCTGCATTGTTTATTATGTCGGTGGTTGCCATTGTAACTATTAATATTATAAATAGGAGCCAAAATAAACTCATATTTTCAGCGTAAAGAGATATATTTGACGATATAACTTCACTTAAACCTGTTGTTTGCAAGGCAGTTCCTATAGGAATCATTGCGGCAAGCATTACTATTATTGGCCAATCAACATCCCTGTAAAAATTGCTGTCAATAATTCTAATTCTTGCAAAACCAAGAACACATAACAAGAAAGCTGCAGCAGTAGGGAGGACATTAAAAGCAACAAGTGTTATTGAAGTGAAAAAGAATATTAATCCTTTAAGAAGCCTACTTCTACTCGGAATTGTTTGAAGCTCTCTTTGTCTTAGAGGCATTAGGCCAAGATGTTTAATTTTATTAGTAACATCTTCCTCATCAAGATCTCTAACACCTAATAAAAGAACATCTCCAGCTTTAAAAGTCTCCCTTGTTAATCTTGTTCTATATTTTGCACCTTTTCTCCACAAGCCCAATAAATTTAATTCCTCATATGCTAATTTTAAAAAGAAATCATATTTTCTTCCTATCAATCTTGATCCAGGAATTATCATAGCTTCAATTTCCTCTAAATCCTCATCTTCAAAAGAATGCAGCTCCTTAGGAATAGAAAAATCAAAGATATCAAGAATAGAAGATACTTCATCAGGAGGTGTTTTAATAACTAATATTTGGCCAGCCTTAATTCTTAAATTATTAGCTACTTTTTTTACTCCACCTGATTCACTAACTATACCTAATACCTCAGTATCTTCGCCAGCCTCTCTTTTGAATGCTGACAAGGTCATTCCAATTGCAGAGCTTGAATCATTGACCAAAACTTCAAATAAATAACCTTTTAAATCAATTAACGAGGACCCTGCATTTGAGTTTTCTCTTAATTGAATTAATTTATTTCCTATTATTGATATAAATAAAATACTAAGAATAGTTACAGACAAACCCACATATGAAAAATCAAAAAAATTAAAACCAGCACTAGAAATAGTTGATTTATATTCAGAAATAATAATATTTGGGGGAGTCCCAATAGTTGTATTCATCCCACCTAAAATACAGGCAAAGGCAAGAGGCATTAAGAATCTTGATGGATGCCAGTCCATTTTTTGACAAATATTTAATGTAATTGGTAAAAGTATTGCTAAGGCACCAATATTGTTTATAAATGATGAAAGTATTGCTGCAATAAAAAGTAAACTAATTAAAAATTGAAATTGAGTAAAGGTCTTTCCACCAATAACTTTACCCACTAAGCCTGTTAAACCTGAGTTCTTAAGACCCTGACTTATAATTAAAACCAGGGCTACAGTTATAACAGCTGGATGTGCAAATCCATCAAAGGCTTGATTTGCAGGAATAACTCCAAGAATTATAAGAACAACTAACGCCCCAGCAGCTAAGGCATCGTATCTGAACTTGCCCCAAATAAATAAACCAAGTAAAGATAAAATAGTTAAAGATAATAAATGCTGGTCGCTCATGTCAGAATTCCAAATAACTAGTTTGGCATGCTCTCAACATATAATGATGTAGAAGGATATGCAAACTCCGAACTATTATCCTTCACTATTTTCATTATATTAAAAATTAAATTTTCCTTTACTTTATTAAATGCTGCAAAACCCATTGGATCAGCATAACCAACAATTAAAATATCTATTGAACTTGCACCTAGTTCGACTACACGAACAACAGGATCTAATTCAGGATCAGAAGTAAAATCATCACTATCTAATATGTACTTTTTAATGTTTACTGTTATAGCTTCAAGTTGTTCAACAGAAGTAGAATAAATTAAATTAATCTTCCAATTTATTCTTCTATTAATCATTTCCCCATGATTTATAACTTTTACATCTGAAAGATCTTTATTTGGAATTGTCATTGGAGCAGTATCAAAGGTTCTAATAACGGTAGATCTAAAACCAATAGTTTCTACTATTCCATGAAGTTCTCCAGTAACTTCAATTCGATCACCTGGTTGAAATCTATGTTCACCAATTATTAGTATTCCGGCTATAAGATTCTTAAAAAAGTCTTGAGCACCAAGTGCTACTGCTACAGAGAAAAGACCAAGTCCTGCAACTAATGGACCAATTTGTATTCCAAAAATATCTAAAATTATTCCTGCACCAATAACCCATACTAAAAATCTTGAAGCTCTTTCAAGCCACATTTGCATTGAAGCTGTTAACCAAGCACTGGTTGATAAAGCAGCAAAAATTGGTTTAACGCTATTAGATAGAGCACTAAATATTGTAAAAACTACAAATGCTTTAACAATATTGGTTGCAATATCACCAACAACTCCAGATATGGGTAATATTAGAGTACAAATATATATTGCAACTGTAATTGGTATTAAGCCGATAGGTTTTCGTAGCGCATTTAAAATTTCATCATCAATTTTTGATTCAGTTTTATCTGCAAGCCTACCCAGCGAATTAAGAATTACAGAGATAATGAAACCTCTAAACAGAAATGCTATAAGTATTACTGCCAGTGAAGAAATAATTGACCCTAAATCAACTCCTAAAAAACCTCGATTCCAAACATCACTAACTATTGCTATAAAATTATCCATATTCAAGTATTTCGTAATTGAAAATATTATTTTATAGGTTTTTTGCTAAATTAAGCAAAATCGGTAAATTATTCTTTAACTAATCTGTCCTTAATAAAGTAAGGTATATAAAGTACATAGAAGATTGCAATAGCTAATGGTGTTGTAACAAGTAAATGCATTGGGGGTTCTGGGAACATATCCATTAGACTAGCGCCCTCTGGTTTTTGAATTAAATACCAATAGTTTGCTGGTTCACCAAGCATAATATTTATAACGTAAACTATGGGTAGCAATATAAATGCCGTTATGAATGCCACTGTCAATATATCTTTCGCATAAGGTCTATTTCCAAGAGCTACAGTTGCATAAATAATTCCAACAACAATCATTCCATGGCCAACCATAAAAAACACATAATCCAAATCATGATGAGAAATATCAGGTGTTAGAATCGCCATAGTTGCTCCTCCAAGACCCCAAAAAAACGCACATTTATAAAGTATTTTTTTTCCACCAAGCAGGAACCACGCCATAAAAATTTCAGATAGATCACACATATGAAAAGGTAATACTTCTCTCCAATCATATGGATTTGAGAGTATATAAAGATCTTTGTAGGGTGAAATTACAACATGAGAAAGAATAATGAATGCAATAATTTTATTCATTAGACTTTTATCTTTTTGGGACTTATTTTTATAACTCAATGGAAGAATTATAGAAACTACTACAATAGCAACAATTGTTAATAGATGAATATTACCAAACATTACAAAAGGACTAGCACTCATATAACTTCTCCCCAAATTAATAATTTATATCAGTGAGCATTACTCACACTAAGATTATAGTAAATTTTCAGGAATATTTAACCTTATTTATTAATTGGCACACAATTGTTTAGCAAATGTTTCAATTCTTTAAAGGCTATCTAATACTATCTGTTCAGTTAGAATTGCTGGTAAAAGCTTAGATTCAGCCATGCCAGGCTTCCAATAGACGTAAAGAGGAACACCGCTTCGACCATATTTGTTTAAAACATTTAATATCTCTTCATTCCTATTTGTCCAATCAGCAACAATATATTCAATATTATTTTCTTTAAGGTAATTTTTTACAGCAGGTCTTGATAATGCTATTTTGTCGTTAGCTTGACATGTAATGCACCACGCGGCAGTAAAATTTATTAGATAAGCCTGATTTTTAGATTGGTATAAAGATTCAGTATTTTCATTCCATGATTTTAGAGTATTTTCAGATTGTAATTCTGCAATCTTCGTATTTGAAATCTGAATTAATTGATACGACAACATAAAAATACCAATTAAAACTAAGAAAATTTTAATGTAAGGTTTATTTAATTTTGAATAGGACCATACAAGCAAACTTACTAGTAACAATGAAATTAAAAGACTTATGAGTGCCTCTGTATTAGTTTGCATGCTGAATACCCATAGCAACCAAAGGGATGTGGCAAACATTGGAAAAGCAAAGAATTCTTTCAATGTTTCCATCCATTTTCCTGGACGTGGCATAGAAGATATTAGTTCTGGCTTTATTGATAAAACTAAATATGGAGCTGCAAAGCCTAAACCTAAAGATAAAAAGATTGGGAGAGTAATAGCTGACGGTTGAATTAATGCATAACCTATTGCAGCACCCATGAAAGGAGCTGTGCATGGCGAGGCAACAATAACTGCAAGTATTCCTGTAAGGAATGATCCTGAATAACTTGTGTCATTTGAACCAACTTTGCCTAATCTTGTGAGAGAAGCTCCTATATTAATATCTGTAAGCAGAATCAATCCTATTAAAAACATTAAGATGCTTAAAATACCGACAATAACAGGAGATTGAAGTTGGAAGCCCCATCCAACTAAAACACCACTTTGTTTAAGAAATAACAACACCAAAGCGATTGCAATAAATGAGAGCACAACTCCTAAACAAAAAGATAATGAGTGTTTCCTTATTATTTCTTTTGATTCACCACCCATTGAAACAAAGCTTAATACTTTAAGAGATATTATCGGAAATACACAAGGCATCAAATTCAAGATTAAGCCACCTATAAATGCAAACAACAAAGCTTGAAAAACTGAAAGCGAGTTAACGGTTCCATTGTTATAAGAAACTTCAGAATTAATAATATAACTATCATTGTTAATTGAAATAACACCATTTATAACTTTATTAAAATCAGGATCATCCTCAAGGAATACTTGTAGTAGCCAATTATTTTCTTCTTTAATTAATTTTTGCTCTTTTGAATAAAGAACTATGTCTTTTTCTTCGATATAAAAATAAATATCCTCAATCTTTTCATTGAAAGAAAATCTAAGTTCTAAAATATTATCTTTTTGGCTACTAATAACTGGAAGTGTGACATTTGGTACTTTGAGTACCCAATCATCAATTCTATTATCTATTATCAAGTCCTTAAAAGAAGTATTTATAATTGCTTGTTCTGGAACACAGATATCTTCACATATCAAAAAATCTATATTGGCATTTATGTAATCTAGAGATTGACTGTTTGAAATATCAATCTTAAAAGGAAAAATGACGAAGTTTTCATAGCCATACGTCATCAAAGGCGGATAGGGAATTAATTCTGGCGCAGGCCATTGGACTTCATGAATTTTATATTCATCTGGTACCTGCCATTTAACTTTTAAAGGGCCACCTGAATCTCCAGGATTCTTCCAATATGTGTGCCAATGCTTCTGCATATCCATTCGAATGCCAATAAATAACTCATCTTTATTTACAATCGTGGCTGAGTTCTTAATTATTGAAACCTCTGCATGACCAGTATTAACTGTATTTGCAAAGCCGTAAACACTAAATAGAAGCAGTATTAAGAAGAATCTAATAGATTTCATCGTTACATATTACCTTAATGAATGAGATAGGGGTGCATAATGCACCCCTATATATAATTTAATAAGTCTAAATTATTTGCTAGAAATTCTTTTCGGAGACTTTATCTCAATCATTCTAGGCTTTTTCTCTTCAGGAATGATTTTTTCTAAACTAACAGTTAATAAACCATTTACTAGCTCTGCTCCTTGAACAATCACATCTTCTGCTAGAGTGAACTGTTGTTTAAAAGCTCTTTGAGCAATTCCTTGGTATACAACCTCGTTTTGTCCGTTAATAACCTCAGTTTTAGGCCCGTCGTAACCTACAGAAAGAACCCCATCTGCAAGTTCGATTTCTATATCATTCTTCGTAAGTCCAGCCACAGCAATCTCAATAGCAAAATGATTACCATCTTTTCTGATGTTATATGGTGGATAGCTTGATGAGCGATCTGAAGATTCAGATAGTCTTTGCAATCTATCAAATAGTGGTTCAAAACCTAAAACACGAGTAGTGAAAAATGGATCTGTAAAATTAAGTATCATAGTAGTCCTCCTTTAAGCGACTAAATATTGCACCCCGAAGGCATGCTTGTTAAAACTGGAGACCCTTATGGCATCTCCTAACCTTTATTTGTGGGTAAATTTATTTTTTTCAAGATATTTGTTTCGAAATTTATATAATCAGTTAATATTAGATAAGAACTATTAAATTAAAACTTTGTCTAAATTAATATGAAAAAATACTTATTTTCAATAATACTTGTTTCCACTTTATCAAATTCAATTTTTGCTATTGATGATTCTACTCAACCAACATTAAACAGAGGCGATCAATGGGTTTTAGAAACAAGGAGTAACAAACTTTCTCCAACTAATAGCGAGGTTCTTTATTTTATGTCTAGCGATGCTATTAATACATATAATGCAAGGCAATTTGGAGACTGGGATTCATTTTCAATAGTGGATACGCGTAATCTTGAAAGATTAAATACCGGCGATACTTTGGAGATAGTGAAACCAAGATTTAATAATAAAATCTATGAAGTTAAATTGATGAATGGATTTAATAAAAATAGGAATTTTTTTATTATTACTGACGACCTTAAAAATAATTTTAAACAAATGGAGTTAGATAAATGAATACAAAGCTTTTTTTTACATTTCTTATCATGGTTTTAGTTTCTGGTTGTGTGAATTATTCTCAGGCACCTGATGTTGTTAATAGAGGAGATGCTCAAAAGGAACAATATGTTGTTATGGGCACTATTTTAGATGTCACCAAGGTTACTATTGAGGGCGATAGAGAGATTGGTGCTGCAACAGGAGCACTTGTTGGGGGAGTCGCTGGGAAGAATGTTACTGACTCTGAGACAGAATCAACAATAGCGTCATTGCTTGGTGGGCTTATTGGTTCAGCTGTTGGATCTGAAATAGGATCAAATATGACCAAAAAGGACGCTGTAGAATTGCTGATTGAAACAAAGAACGGGAAGCTGATTTCAATAATACAAGAAGTGAGTTCTTACAATTATGTGAAAAACCAAAAAGTTAGAATTATCAAAAGAAATGGTAAGTCGAGAGTAATACCTTTTGATTAAATGCGTGATGAACTTATTTCAAACATTTATAATAAAGCCTTAGATATAATTTCTAGAAGAGAGCATTCTGAAAAAGAGGTTACTTCTAAACTCCTTAAAAAATTTAATGAACCAGATTTAATTGCTGCTACGCTTTCTAGGCTAAAAGATAATAATCTTGTCAACGATGAAAGATATGCAGAAATGTATACTCAAATTAGAAAAAGAAAAGGCTTTGGACCCAAAAGAATAAAGTATGAATTATCCTCAAAAGGTATCGATGATTCTCTATCTTCAATAATTATTGAAGACGAAGGAGGCTGGCAAGAAGCTGCTAAAAATGCGTTTAACAAAAAGTTTAAAAATGGAATTGCATTAGAGTATAAAGATAAAGCAAAGCAAAAAATTTTTTTGCAAAATAGAGGCTTCACTTTTCAAGAAATTGACTCAGTTTTTAGTTAGGTCATGTTATGATTTATCGCTATGTCTTATGAGGTTTTAGCAAGAAAATATAGACCAATGAACTTTGAAGAAGTTATTGGACAAGATCATGTTGTTAAGGCCCTAGTTAATAGTATTGATTCCGAAAAAATTCATCAAGCATTCATATTTTCAGGCACTAGGGGAGTAGGCAAAACAACAATTGCTAGAATTCTAGCAAAGTGCATGAATTGCGAGAGTGATTCTAAACCAACTTCTCAACCCTGCAATAAATGCTCAAACACTATTGAAATAAGTGCAGGAAGAAGTCTAGACTTTCTTGAAATCGATGCAGCTTCAAATACACAAGTTGAGAAAATGAGAGATCTGATTGAAACCATTGAGTACAAACCATCAAAGGGTAGATTTAAAGTATATTTAATAGATGAAGCTCACATGTTATCAACTGCAAGCTTTAATGCTTTACTTAAAACTCTCGAAGAACCTCCTCCTCATGTAGTTTTTATATTAGCAACAACTAATCCAGAAAAGATTCCAAAAACAGTCCAATCAAGATGCTTGCAGCTAAATTTAAAAACAGTGAATGATGATATATTATTTAATCATCTCAAAAATATATTAGATAAAGAAAAGATAAAGTCTGACGATATAAGTGTTTCTTTAATTGCGAACTCTGCACAAGGATCTGTAAGGGACGCTTTAACACTTTTAGATCAAGCAATAGCTCATGGCAATGGTGAGCTTAATTCCGATGATGTTCAAAAACTATTAGGAACAATTGATAATTCTTTATTAATTTCTATGCTAAATGCTGTAATAGAAGGTGATGGTGATGCTGCCTTTAATTATTTGCATAAAATCGAGGAGTTATCACCTGAATATGAAGCCATTATAAAGAGTATCATTTCTGTTTTACATAAAGCATCTTTAGAGCAAGTATTAAAAAACTCAAATGATGCTGATATAAAAAGCCTAGCATCAAAGATTGATGCTGAGTTTTGTCAATTATTGTATGAAATATCTGTTAATGCATATTCAAAATTTAATGTTCATCCAAATGCAAAAGAAGCAATCGAGATATGTCTTCTTAGAATGCTAGCCTTTAATCCTTTGCTTAAAATTGATGATAATGAGTCTCCTAGTGAGCCTGAAAAAAAAAATTTAAAAAATGAGATTCAATCTGTCGCAAAGATTCCTCTCTCCAAAAAAGTTGATGAAATGAAATCTGTAAATTTAAAAGCAGATACAACTAAAGAGACAACCAATATTTCAATTAATTCAAATGAAGAATGGATTAAGATTTTTAATTCACTGGATATTAGTCCATTTGCAAGAAATTATTTTGGTTATTTATCTTTTAAAAGTTATGAAAGTAATTTATTAATTCTTGAAAGTAATGAGGAGGAGATTAATATTCCTGAAAACGTTTTTGCAGAATTTAAGACTATTTGCATGACGATCCTCGGTGATAAATTATCGATAGAAGTAAAATTAGGCAATGGAAGTGTATCTCCAATTAATAAGCAGAAAGAAATACAATCTGAGAAGCAATTAAAGGCAGAAGAATCCGTATCATCAGACCCATCTATCCAGAATTTTTTGAAGAAGTTTGACGCTAGTATAAAAGACGGTTCTATTAAGCCAACTGAGTAAGATGAATCAAGATTTATTAAATGATTTAATTAATGCATTAACAATTTTACCTGGTGTTGGTAAGAAATCTGCACAAAGAATGGCCTTATATTTACTTGATAAAAACAAAGACGGAGCATCAATTCTAGCAAAAACAATGTTAGAGGCTCTTGAAAATGTGAATAGATGTAAAAGATGTCGCATGCTTACATCTAATGAATATTGTAGGGTTTGTGCTGATACCTCTAGAGATAGTGATAGTGTTTGTGTTGTTGAAAGTCCTTCAGACGTTCTTGCTATAGAATCAACAGGTGGGTTTAGAGGTAAATATTTTGTGCTTCTCGGAAGGTTGTCACCAATAGAAGGAGTAAGCCCAGAAGACCTTGGCATAGATAATTTTTTAAATTTAATAAAAACTGAAAAGGTAAAAGAAGTTATTTTAGCTACAAGCTCAACCGTAGAGGGAGATGCTACAGCAATGTTTATAAAAGATCATATTGAAAATATTAAAGTTTCTAGGATATCTTATGGTATTCCAATTGGTGGAGAGTTAGAGTATGTCGATGGAAACACTATCGCAAGAGCTATTCAAGGGAGAACCGTTGTAAATGTCGATTAAATCAGATAAATGGATCACAAAAATGTCTCTTGAAAAAAAGATGATTGAGCCTTTCTCAGAAAATCAAATGAGAATTGATGAAAACGGCCAAAAATTAATTTCATATGGCGTTTCTAGTTACGGGTATGACGTTAGATGTTCAAATGAATTTAAAGTTTTCACTAATATACATTCGGCAATTGTTGATCCTAAATCCTTTGATGAGAAGAGTTTTGTAGACATTAATTCTGATGTATGTGTAATACCACCCAATTCATTTGCTCTAGCTAGAACAGTTGAATATTTTAGAATACCCAGAAATGTTCTGACAGTATGTCTTGGTAAATCTACATATGCTAGGTGTGGCATTATTGTGAATGTGACTCCTCTAGAGCCTGAATGGGAGGGGCATGTCACCTTAGAATTTTCAAATACAACTAATTTACCTGCAAAAATATATGCTGGAGAAGGAGTAGCCCAAATGTTATTTTTTGAATCCGATGAAGTATGCGAGACTAGCTACAAAGATAGAGATGGAAAATATCAAGGTCAAACAGGTGTAACTCTACCCAAGACTTAGTATTTCCAACAACTCTAATTTTTGAGTTCTTTCAGGACCAGTATCAATGATTTTAAGGAACATATAACCCAACTCTGGGGCTAAATAATATAAAGTTTCTCTACTTTCTTTTTTTCTTTGCCTTTTTAAGATAATACATTCGTATTCTTTAGAGCCTATATTACAAATCTCTTCACCTACAATTTTATAAAAATTATCTTCAACCGCACCATTTTTTATTTCAACTAATTTTATTGAGAATTCCTTCATATTATTTAGTAAATTTAACCTAATTTGAATTTGTGCATTCAACGGATCCATAGGCTTTAAATCTTTATCTATATAACTTTTCCAACTATCTCTGCCATCTGACTTAATAGATAAATTATCGTAATTAAAATTCACCTCTTGATCTCTATTTACAAATTTAGGTCTCACCTGAATTAGGTAATTCTTTGTTGTAATGTTTTCATTTATCATCGAGAAGGTAGATGCAAAAGTCATTTTGGCGATCATATTTCTAGCTTTAAAGCTAAGCACAAAATTATCATCAACTTTTTCAAATTTTCGAACACCATTTATCGATATTTCATCAGATTCATAAGAATACCTAGCTTCATATTCTTTAATTTCTAAAGAAGCTAGCTGAGAGCAAAGTAGCAGAAGAAAGCAAGTGTTAAATTTCATAATTCTTATATATAAAGTCTTTATTGTTTATATTAATATTTTTATAAACAATTTTATTTGAATCTAAGTAGATTTGCTTCTTGCAAATAAACTTTATAACTTCTGGGTAAATAATATGTTCAATTTGGTGGATTCTTTCTATTAAATCATCAATATCCTCATCTTTATAAGTTTTTATTGCACCCTGAGCTATCAAAGGGCCAGCATCAAGCTTCTCAGACACATAGTGAACAGAAACTCCATGTAAAGAATCTTTATTCTTTATTACTTTTTTATGAGTATCTAAGCCAGGATATTTTGGAAGCAAGGAAGGGTGAATGTTAATAATCCTTCCATAAAATGTTTTTGTAATAGTGCCTGATAGAATCTTCATAAACCCTGCTAAAACTATTAAATCTAAATCTAATGTTTTTAAATAGTTATATAAACCTTCATTAAATAAATCACTAGTTTCAAAGTCTTTTGAATTAATTATTTTAGTTTTAATATTGTTTAATTTAGCTCTTTCAAGACCATATGCATTAGGATCGTTACTTAGAACACAAACTATTTCTGCCTCAATATACCCTGATAAACATTTATCAATAATAGCTTGAAGATTAGTACCACTTCCAGATATCAACACAGCTATCTTTTTCATAAACCTAGAGATAATTTACTGAATTGTTTGAATCTTTATTTTTAACTAAGCCAATTTGAAAACATTTATAATTGTGTTCTCTTATATGATTCATTACATTTTCAACAATGTCAGGATTTACAATTAAAACCATTCCAATTCCACAGTTAAAAATTCTAAACATGTCGTTTTCCTGAATATTTCCATTTTTTTGAAGCCACTCAAAAATTTCAGGAACATCCCAGGAATCTTTATAAATATCAACACATAGTTTATCTGGTAAAGATCTTGGAATATTTTCCGTCAATCCACCACCAGTAATATGAGCCATTCCATTAATAGTAAAACTATCTAAAAGACTAAGGATTATATTAGGATATAAATGAGTTGGCTTAAGTGCTTTATCAGCTATTATATTTAACTCTTCTTTGGAGAGATCTGAGTCTTTTATAATTTTTCTGATAAGTGAATATCCATTTGAATGAGGGCCACTTGATTCAATACCAATTAAGATGTCACCGTCTTTAATCGACTGATTATTTATAATTTTTTTCTCATCAACACATCCAACTGAAAAACCTGCCAAATCAAAATTATTACCTACATAGTGTCCGGGCATTTCAGCAGTTTCGCCCCCTAAAAGTGCACATCCAGAATCTTTGCATGCATTCGCAATACTCTTAACAACTTTAGCAGCCTCCTTTACTTGAAGTTTTGAGGTTGCAAAATAGTCTAAAAAGAATAGGGGCCTTGCTCCGCATACTATTAGATCATTTACACACATAGCTACTAAGTCTTGCCCTATGCCATCAATTTTTCCATTATCTTGAGCTAGGGCTACTTTTGTGCCCACACCGTCAGTGCAGGCAACCAAAATTGGATTTTCATATTCTTTATCAAGTCTGAACATGCCTGCAAAACCGCCGATGTTGCCCAATACATTTGGTCCATGAGATGACGCAACATCACCTTTAATCATATCTATCAAATCATTGCCTGCACTTATATCTACACCAGCAGACTTGTAAGGATCATTATCTATAATTTCTTTTGTCATTTAGAATACCTATTATGAGCAAGACGACAATGCATAATAATTTTATAAAACATTTTATAGTTGGACTTATTATCTTTTCTAATTTCTCCTTTGGGAAGGAATTTGATGAACTTTTTACTATTTATGAACCAATTGAAAATTCAAGTAAAATTGAGAAATCAATCAATTCTTCTTTCAACAATATGGTCTACAGATTAAGCGGATCAGATTCACCATCGAATATTTGGAAGATAATCAATTCAGGAGTTACAAGGAAAGACTTCATAATAAGCTATTCAATTAAAAATATAGATGATTTGAGCTATCTTCAAGTAATATTTAATCAGGATTTTTTAATCAGTAAGTTCAATGAATTATCTATCCCAATAGTTGGATACTCCAGGCCTGTAATATTTTTTTTGATAGAAATTGACTCTGGTTCAGTAAGCCCATATTTTTTATCTGCCGATCAGTCAAAAAATAAGATAGACAATTCATTTAAGAGTGTACTAAAAAGCATTTCAAAAAATAGAGGCATTTTTTTAGAGATTCCAGTATTTGATCTTCAAGACCGACAAACTCTATCTAATATGAATATTCTATCGAGTCCTTCTGAGTATATTTCATCGAAATATGAATTTGATGAGTTAGTAAAAATAAAATTAACAAACCTTGGTTTAGATAATTGGCAAATTACTGGAGATATAAAATCTTCTCTAAATAGCGAGAATCTTAAAAATGATCTTGAAAACATTTTTTTAGAATATGTCCAATCTATTACAGATAAAAAATTAAATGATTTAAAAATCAATACAAATAGAACTGTAGATACTCTCGTTTCGATAAGTGGAATATCTTCTTATAAGGACTATATTGATTCTAGGGATAGGCTAAGTAAATTTATTGGGATTTCAAGTATTGAAATACTTAGTTTAAAAAATAATATAATTACATACAAAATCAAAACACTAGGTGATATGAATACATTAATTAACGAAATACAAAATAATAGCTTTTTATATATTACTGACAGTGACTCATCAAAAATTAATATAGAGTATAAAAAATGAGTAAGTATTTTATATTTATTCCAAACCTTCTTTCAATAATAAGAATTGCTCTTATTTATCCAATACTCAATAATATTTTTCTAGGTAACTTTGTTACTAGCATTGGTTTTTTTGCAGTTGCATCTATTACCGATGCTTTGGACGGCTTTCTCGCAAGAAAAATGAATTGGCAAACTTATTTAGGAACAATCCTTGATCCAGTTGCTGATAAGCTTCTTCTTTCAGGCACTATTTTTATTCTTTGGCTAAATCTGTATATACCTTTGTATATTTTTGTAATTTTTATTGGAAGAGATATTGCCATCTTAGTTGGAGCAGCAATTCATATGACATTAATTGAGTCTGAAACACCTTTACCAAATATTCTAGGTAAATTAACAACAGGCCTTCAAATAAGTTATATATTTACGATTCTTCTATTTCAGATTTTTGATGTAAATTTATCTCTATTAATTCTAGATATTTTTATAGTCGTAATAACTTTACTCAGTTTAATAGTTTATGCAAAAGGATGGTTAGTTAGCCTTAACAAATACCATAATGAATAAACCCAAGCAATTAACCTTCCCTTGGACCAGGACTAATAAATCATCTTTTGAAAATTTTTATATCGACCAAAAAAATTCTCATCTATTATCAATTATTAGCAATAAGATTCTGTCCGATGACATTTATATTTTCGGCATCAATAATTCTGGTAAGACTTATTTACTGCAATCTTTATGTAACTTTTACAGCAAACATAATAAAACCGCATTATTTTTACCTATTAAAGAGATAATATCGCATGGAGTTGGCATATTAGATTCAATTGAAAATTCTGATTTAATTTGTCTGGATGGACTCGAAAATATTATTGCTAACGAGGAGTGGGAAACAGCCGTTTTTAATTTAATAAATAATACACTCAATAATAAATGCAGACTTGTTTTCTCATCTTCTATAGAAGGTAGCAACAATATATTTTCACTTCCTGACTTAGATTCTAGAATAAAAAAACTACAAAGTTATGAGCTTTATCCAGTTGATGACGCCAATCTTGAAAATGCACTAAAACATATTGCGAATCTAAGCTCGATTAATTTGGGCGAGAGAGAAGCTAAGTATCTTTTAACTTACTCAAAAAGAAATATATCAGATTTAGTAAACATTCTTGAAGGCCTTGATCAGCTTTCAATGGAAAAGAAAAAAAGGATTTCCATACCTTTAATTAAAGAAATTATTTAGGTAAGAAATATTCGCATTCAAAACAATAAGAAACCATGCTTATATTTTTATCTTCTTCAATAAATTTATATCCTTCATTTAAAAAATTTAATATCTTTTTAGAATTCTCTCCTATTTCTATTTTCGTATCTAGATTGCCAATAAGTTCAGATATAAAGACTTCAAAGGGGTCCATATCCTTAAAGTATCTTATTACTTTGTAGTCATCTATATTTGCTAATTTTGAAGCAGCATTTATTGCATCATCTAAGTTGCCGATTTTATCAACCAAGCCTAATTTAAATGCTTTTTCTCCTGACCAAATTCTACCTTTAGAAATAGCATGAACTTCCTCATATTCCATAACTCTATTGTCTGAAACTTTATTAACAAATTTCTCATAAGTATTATCTACTGATGCTTGAATTGCATTTGTAACACTCTCAGGCATTGATGATCTTGGATCCCATGCGGCTGCTTCTGTTGAACTAGTTCCATCAACTTGAACTCCTGCCCAATCATATAAATTTTCAAATGTTGGTAAAATACCATAGACTCCAATAGAGCCAGTTAGAGTTTCGTTTTTTGCCCAAATTTCATCTGATAGAGTTGTTACCCATACACCTCCAGATGCTGCTATGTCACCCATTGAGCTCACTATTGGCCTGCCAGTATCTTTAAACTCGTCTAAAGAATTTGTTATTAATTCACTAGCGTAAACTCCTCCTCCTGGACTATTTACACGAAGAACAAGAGCTTTTACAGATTTATCCTTAATAGCTTTTCTAATGTTTTCAACAATGGTATCTGACCCAGCAGTGCCAAAGGATGATTCACCTGTAGTAATAGATCCTTCAACATGAATGACAGCTATTTTATTTTTAGAATCACTTTCTTTGACATCGACAGTTGCTAAATAATCATATATTGATATTGAATCAGGTAGTTTATTAGCATCATCATCTTCATTAGGATATTCCTCAAAAAACCAATGCCGTAATTCTTCGACTGTGAAAACTTTATCTACAAGATTTCTTTCAAGAGCAATCTGAGAAACCTCAGGCGTTTCTTTTGATAACTGCCAAAAAGCATCTCCATAATTTTGTAGAGTTCCTTTTGGGAGCTCTCTAGCATTCTCAATATAGTTTGTTATTTTATTCCAAAGAGGCTCCGCAAAATCATTCCATGATATTTTGTCTTCTTCAGACATGCTATTCCTTGTAAAGTTTTCTGGACCAGTTTTCCATTCTCCTGCAACAAACACATGTTGATTAAGCTTAATATTTTGATACAAATCTTTTACATATTCTCTTTTTCTAGAAAAACCAAATGATGCAATTTGACCATATTTATTAAGGATGATTTCGTTTGCTTGTGAACTAATTAAATATCCATTGTTTCCAAAGGTTTCTCCATAAGCTATTACTCTTTTGCCGTTATCTTTAATATTTTTTACTGCATTTGCTAATTCAAAAGCTGAAGCGTAATACATTCCAAGCTCTGTAACATTTATATAGACAGCTGAAAGCTCTTCATCGTTTGCAGCACTCTTTAAAACATTCAATAAATCTTCAAGTTTATGTTGTTGAATTTCAGCCGAACCAAGCAAAGCGTCAATTGATGAAGAAGAACTTATCGAGTTATCAACTACAACACCAATAGGCTTAAACCAAAGAATTTTATCTTTTTTATCAATTTCATCAGATCCAGAAAAAGATGAAGCCACTCCACCAATGACTGTAAATGTTATTACTACCAATATAAGAACAGTCGCACCATTAATAATTATTTTTCTTGAAAGTGATAGAAAACTATCGGCTTGTTGCCAAATTGATTTTTTTTGATTCATTTATTTCTCCATTTTTTCGATGATAGATTATCAATTAATTAATGTAAAGTAAACTTTACACCTTACTTCTAATTGTTTTTGGTCCATACATACAATGGACAAAAAATAAAACTATTAATATTAATTCTATTAAATCAAAGATGTATGGCGTAATCCCAAAAACTCTTAGAGAAGAAGACATAAAATAGATTAAGAGAATAAAACAGAAACTTTGATATGATTTTATGGACAATTTATGAGCAAAGTAACTAAATATTATAAATGGCAATGACCATATAACAAAAAAAATTTCATCTGTTCTTTCGTTGATAACAGTTATCAACTTTATTCCAATTAATAAAATAATAAAAATATTTGTAATCAATTTAAAGCTCTTTAAATTAAACATTTAAAACGTTTATTAATGAAGCTATTCTAGCTCCTGATTTTTTAGCAATAGCGTACTCATCAGGAGTTAACTTATTTGAATCATTAAAGCTCTCAACATGGGAGGGCCCATATGGCGTACCCCCAGATTTTGAATTACCTAATTCTTTTATTGAATAAGGAGACCCGTGAATGATCAGTCCCTGATGAAGCATGTAAGTTAAAAGATTAAATAAAGTTGTTTCCTGTCCTCCGTGCATCGAGCTAGTTGATGTAAATGCCATTCCAGGAATATTTTCTAAGGCATTTGTAGCCCATAAATCACCAGTTGTATCTAAAAAGTATTTAAGAGGGGAGGCCATAGAACCGAATCTTGTAGGAGAGCCAAGAGCAAGGCCACTACAATTAATTAAATCATCTTTAGTGCAATAAACTTCATCTTTCTCAGGAATTTCAGGGGCTGTTTTTTCTGTAACATTAGAAACCTTAGGAACCGTTCTTAATTTTACTTGGATACCTTTTTCTTCAGCACCATCAGCTATAGCATGTGCTATGTTTCTTACTGACCCGCCGGCTGAGTAAAAAAGAATTAATAAATATCTATTTTCCATAAGTATTATTTAGCCTATGATGTCTTCCATGAAAACTAAAATTATAACCTTGTTATGCCTTTTCATAATATTTGGATGTCAAAAAAATGATATAGAAGTATTCAATGGTTCAAACACTTCGATGGAAAAACTTCGAGGTCAATGGATAGTTGTAAATTATTGGGCAGATTGGTGTGCACCATGCATAAAAGAAATTCCTGAGTTAGTAGATTTTGCTCATGAGAACTCTGACATTTTAGTTTATGCCTTTAATTTTGATGAATTAGATTCAGAAGACCTTGCACCTGTAGCTAAAAAATTTAAGGTTGACATACCATCTTTAATTTCGCATCCAAGAGAAATATGGGGTATAGAAACTCCTCCTGCAGTTCCTGCAACTTTTTTTATAGATCCAAATGGAGTGCTTGTTAAATCTTTTTTTAGACCTCAAACAAAAGATTCTTTAAATTCTATCTTGAGAAGCCTTCAAGAGCAGATCTAAATAATTTTCTTTCAAAAGAGATTCGGGATTAATCCTTTCTTTATTTAGATAGACAGACCAATGTAAGTGGGGACCTGTAACTCTTCCAGTTGATCCAACTTTTCCTAAAATATCACCTTTTTTAACATTACTATTAATAGATACTGAAATTTCTGACATATGACTATAGGATGATATAAGACCTTTTCCATGGTCTAGCATTATGTATTTACCAGAATAAAAAAAATCTCCAACTAAAATTATTCTCCCAGAACTTGG
>ERZ802824.66-NODE-66-length-49232-cov-17.6998_pt1 | contig 49232 bp, 41 predicted proteins | sample MGYA00345650_ERZ802824 | MGnify/ENA primary metagenome ERZ802824 (study PRJEB30503, sample SAMEA104212361) | marine metagenome | biome: Westerlies Biome; feature: [SRF] surface water layer (ENVO:00010504) within the epipelagic zone...; material: water (ENVO:00002006)... | reverse complement strand
AGCCACTGAAGGCGCTCTTGCGTGTCGCTCCAAAGTGCCGTCGCAGCTTCGCCTACCACCTCATCTTCCAGAATATTGGGGAACTTTCCGGCGAGTTCCCAAGTCATAAAGTAGGGTGACCAATCGACAAAGGGCAGCAACTCACCGAGCGAAGGTTCGACAACTTGTACCGCTGAATGCTGCGGTGCCGGTGGCGTGTAATTGGCCCAGTCGAAACTCATGGCGTTAGCACGTGCCGCCTCAAGGCTTAAGAAGGCGCGTTTTTCGCGTCGCGCCTCGACGCGGTTTTTTATCAGAGCATATTCGGCGGCAACCTCTTGAGCGAAGTGCTCATAGTCTTGTTTGGGTGCCAGTAGCTTCGCAGCAACGCCAACCGCGCGGGACGCATCGCTCACATAAACGGTTGCGCGATTGTGATAGACCGGAGCGATCTTAGCGGCGGTATGCGCCTTGCTGGTTGTCGCGCCGCCAATCAACAATGGTATGTCTAAACCAGCGCGCTGCATTTCTCTAGCCACGTTGACCATCTCATCAAGTGATGGCGTGATCAGTCCAGATAGGCCGATGGCGTCGGCATTTTCATCAATCGCCGTCTGCAAAATTTTCTCGGTGGGCACCATCACGCCTAGGTCGATGATTTCGTAGTTATTGCACTGCAGTACAACCCCGACGATGTTTTTACCAATGTCGTGTACATCGCCTTTGACCGTCGCCAAGACGATTTTTCCTTTGGCGCTTTGCTGGGTATCGCCGCGCTGGGCTTTCTCCGCTTCGATGAAGGGCACTAAATGCGCCACCGCTTGTTTCATGACACGGGCACTTTTGACCACTTGAGGCAGAAACATCTTGCCGCTGGCAAAAAGATCCCCGACGACGCCCATACCGTCCATCAGCGGGCCTTCAATAACGTCAAGGGGTCGGGTGACGGTCAATCGCGCCTCTTCAGTATCTTCCACGACATGGCTGTTTATGCCCTTGACCAAGGCATGGGTCAGGCGATCTTTGACCTCGAGTTCGCGCCAGGTGTCTGTTTGCGATTCTTTGGCAGAGGTAGTGCCACTATAATTTTCGGCCAGCGCCAGCAGTCGCTCGGTGGCATCGGCGCGTCGATTTAGCACCAGATCTTCAGCAGCTTCACGCAGATCCTCGGGCAAATCATCGTATATGCCTAGCTGTCCGGCGTTCACGATGGCCATGGTCAACCCGGCGCGAATCGCGTGATAGAGAAATACCGTGTGAATGGCCTCGCGCACAAAATTATTGCCGCGAAAGGCGAAGGAGACATTGCTCAAACCGCCCGAGGTGCTGACGCCTGGCAAGTGTGTGTGTATCCATTCGACCGCCTCAATGAAATCGACCGCGTAGTTGTCGTGCTCTTCAATGCCGGTACCAATGGCGAAGATGTTCGGATCGAAAATAATGTCTCGTGGATCGACATTTGCTTGTTTCGTTAGGACATCGTAGCTGCGCTGGCAGATATCGATTTTGCGCTGGTAGGTGTCGGCTTGCCCTTGCTCGTCGAAAGCCATAATCACCATGGCAGCGCCGTAAGAGCTGCATTTGTTGGCGAGGTTGATGAAGGCCTCTTCACCTTCCTTGAGGCTGAGCGAGTTGACGATGGCCTTGCCTTGTACGCATTTCAATCCCGCTTCGATTACCTCCCACTTACTCGAATCAATCATAATCGGCACGCGGGAAATATCGGGTTCCGTAGCGATAAGGTTGAGGAAGTGCTGCATGGCATCAACACCATCGAGCATGCCTTCATCCATATTGATGTCGATGATTTGCGCGCCGCTCTCAACCTGCTGTCGCGCGACATCTAATGCCTCGGTGTACTGGTTTTCTCGAATCAATCGGGCAAATTTGGCAGAACCCGTCACGTTAGTGCGTTCGCCTACGTTGATAAAAAGTGAATCGTCCCGAAGCTTTAATGGCTCAAGTCCGGCCAAGGTCAACTCGGCCTTAAAAGGCGCACGAGTCTCGGCAGGTTTCTCGGCGCGGGCGGTCACGGGTAGGGGCCGTGGCGCAATACCTTGCACAACATCGACAATGGCCTTGATATGCGCAGGAGTCGTACCGCAGCAGCCACCGACAATATTGAGGAAGCCAGATTCGGCAAACTCGCTAATGAATTCGGCCATTTGTTCCGCATTTTGCGTGTATTCACCAAATGCATCGGGCAAGCCTGCGTTTGGATGCGCGCTCACCCCGTTGCGACTGAGTAAGGCAAGTTCCGCTATATGAGGTCTTAGCTGCTCCGCTCCTAGTGCACAGTTCAATCCCACGGCGATAGGGTTTGCATGCTCGACGGAATACAAAAAGGCTTCGCAGGTTTGGCCCGACAGCGTTCTTCCGCTGGCATCGGTGATGGTGCCGGAAATGATCAAGGGAAAGGGTTGCTCATATGCCGCGTTGACGTGGTGCACGGCGGCAATCGCCGCTTTCGCGTTCAATGTGTCGAATACGGTTTCGATCAAAAAAATATCGACGCCGCCAGCGATAAGCCCCTCAGCTGCCTCGGTGTAGGCTTGTTTGAGCTGGTCAAAATCAACGTTGCGAAATTCAGGTCGATTGACGTCCGGTGAGATGCTCGCGGTTCGGTTAGTGGGTCCAATACTGCCTGCCACGAAGCGGGGTTGCCTATCGATACTGAAGTGATCAGCACAGCTGCGAGCAATCTGCGCCGCTCGTTGATTGAGATCGAAACAGATGTCTTGGGTGCCAAAATCCTCTTGGGCAATACTTGTGGCGTTAAAGGTATTTGTGCTGATGATGTCGCAACCCGCCTCAAGGTAACCGTCATGCACTTCGGCGACGATTTGCGGCTGAGTCAGGTTCAAAATATCGTGGTTGCCCTGCAGCGGTTGGCCATGATCAGCGTAAGACTCGCCGCGAAATGCCTCCTCCGACAGGCTGTAGTTTTGGAATGCGCTGCCATAGGCACCGTCGAGAACTAAAATTCTCTCCCGCATAAGTTGCAATAGCTGTTCTCGTGTCGGCCGCTCATGCGGGGGCGGGAGAGGCTGAGTTGCTTGTTTTGACATTGGATTCTCTGAATTTCTCGGGCTGCGCATCGTTCCGACGATTCAAGCTACTCTAGGTTGAGGCGCTCATATCAACAAATCATCGGCTCAATGCCTTTCGTGAGATTCCTTCATATTAAACCGCAGGACTGCCCTGCGACGTGGCATGGCGAGTTGAGGCAAATTGCGACATCTCCTGTTCTGCTGGCGTACCCAATGTACAATGGCAGGCCCACCGCGGTTTCGCATAACAAGGGTTGTTGATGATCGAGATTTCTGCCAGCGCACAGACTTACCTTCAAGGACTGCTTGCAAAGCAAGAAGACGAGGGTGTGAGCATTCGCATTTTTGTTGCTCAACCGGGAACGCCGCAAGCTGAGACCTGTATTGCTTACTGTCGGCCAGGCGAGGAGCAGGAGGGAGATATCGCGGTGGAGTACGAGGGCTTCCGTGCATGGTTCGAGGGTCGCAGCGAGCCCTATCTGGAGGAAGCGGAGGTTGATTATCAAGAAGATCAGATGGGTGGCCAGCTGACGATAAAAGCCCCCAACTCACGGGTTCCTAAGGTTGGGCCAGATGCGCCGATTGAGGATCGCATCAACTATGTGCTCTACAACGAAATCAATCCGGGTTTAGCGGCGCATGGCGGCGTTGTTTCGTTGGTTGAGGTTACCGAGTCCGGTGAGGCGGTGCTGCAGTTCGGTGGCGGTTGCCAAGGCTGCTCCGCCGTGGATTTAACGCTGAAAGGTAGTGTTGAAACGACATTACTTGAGCGCGTACCCGAGCTCACTGGGGTCAAGGACATGACCGATCACACGATGACGGAAAACGCATATTACACCTAGCTCACGACACTGGGCTCACGACACTGGGCTCATGGCCCTGAACTCATGACACTTAGACTGAGACACCAGCTTACGACGTTAAAGGAGGCTGGCGCGAAGCTCGCCATTGAAGCATCGCAACTCAACCCGCCTTTCACTCTAACCTCCACCCCAAACATCCACCCCAATATCGTTAGGCCGAGCGTTTTGCCAGAGTGTCGGCCAGCCCTCGCAAAAGCTCCTCTGTCTCCTGCCAATCAATGCATGCGTCGGTGATTGAAACGCCATAGTTCAAACCACCGGCGTTGTTAATGCTTTGATTCCCAGCATTGATATGGCTTTCGATCATCAAACCAGTAATCGATCGATTGCCCGCATCAAGCTGCGCGTTTACGGCATCCACCACATTGCGCTGCTGGCGATGGTCTTTGTTGGAGTTAGCGTGGGAGCAATCGATCATAATCGATTGGGTCAGGTCTAATTTGGCCAAGGCGGCTTCACAGCTGGCGATATGCTCGGCGGAATAGTTTGGCCCAGCGCTACCGCCACGCAGCACGATATGTGCATGTGCATTGCCCTTAGTATGTACCACACTCACTTGACCCTCTGGACTGATGCCAAGAAATCTGTGGGGATTAGCAACAGACTGCAGCGCATTGATGGCGACGCCAAGCGAGCCATCGGTACCGTTTTTGAAACCCACTGGACAGCTGAGGCCCGACGCCATCTCACGATGTGTCTGTGATTCAGTGGTACGCGCGCCAATGGCAGACCAAGAGATTAGATCCTGCAGATATTGCGGTGTGATCGGGTCGAGCGCCTCGGTAGCTAGCGGCAGTCCCATTTCAGATAGGTCCAGCAGCAATTGCCGGCCGATGTGCAGCCCCTGGGCTACTTTAAAACTATCGTCCAAATAGGGATCGTTGATGAGTCCTTTCCAACCCACGGTGCTGCGTGGTTTCTCGAAGTATGCGCGCATCACGATGAACACCTGATCGGCTATCTCGGCAGACAGGGTTTTTAGTCGCTGCGCATAATCTTTTGCAGCGTCGACATCGTGTATCGAACATGGGCCGACGACGACGAGTAATCGGGAGTCTCGACGATCCACAATATTTCGAACCGTTTCCCGATAACCGTTGATCGCGAGTCTGACATTTTCACTCACGGGTAGTTTCGACTTGAGCTCCTCGGGTGTGATTAGCACCTCTTGTTGCTCAACGTTCAAATTATCAAGCTGTGCGTGTTCTGGCTGCACAGACGGCTCCTTAATGACAGGGGAGCCGCATGGTAAACGCCCGCACTCGAAAAGCAATCTGTCCAAGAGCTGTTATGGCAGCGTTTCGAGATGGGCTAGGGCAGTGAAATAGAGCGCCGTTTTGATGGGCGCTGTTGTTACTGCTGTACTCCCAAAACGGTTAGGTTGGTCACTCAGCAGCGCAGATAGGGCGCTACGGTATTGCTCCAGTTGGTCGCGATAGCGTCGAACCTCCTGCTCGAAGAAATCCTCGAACGCGTCGCTAGGATCTGGTTCGGCGGTCTTGAAATCAATAATCCACCAACAGTCTTCATCGAAAAACACTCGGTCCATGATCAGTCGCTTTGGCAACCTGTCGTTCACTGTCGTAATGGGCCATTCAATTTGACCGTGGGCGTTTGGCGCCAATATCCATTGACCCACAGCGTCTGCCAGAGTCGTATCGATGTGGCGGATCGTGGTTTCCTTTACCGACTGCCATTGATCAGGGTATGCATCGAGCTCCGGCAGTCGTTGTTCTAGGTATTCGTGCATCGCCGCTTGGCCATAGGAGATGCCCTTTTTGTGACACTGCGCTATGTGGGCCAAAGCCTGATGCACCAGATTGCCCAGCGATAGGCTGAAGCGGTTCTGCCGATCATCGGTAGACTGTGCATCCTCTGCCCCATCAGCGACCGCAGGCAGTGCACCCATCGCCTCGTGGATAGGGTTACCGGTGGACATGTCGTCAAGGGCATTGTCACTGCAAACCGGGGGTTTCCAGCGGTAGGTATCGGGAAGGTGAATCAGCTGCGCCTGTAGCTCAGGTGGCACCAAGGGTGGCTTAGCGCTGTTTTGTGCGATGGGCTCAACTGCGCTTGGTGAGAAAGGCAGGTACTGGGCAAGACCCTGTGGACGCTGGCTATTCGACGCCTTGCTCAGCCACAGGCTGCTCTCTGCGCGAGTACAGGCGACGTATAGCAATCGTTTGGCTTCATTTTCGCGTCGGTTCTTTTCCTCAAATGCGAGCCAGTTGTGTACTGAGTCGTGTTTGATGCCGATCAGTAGGTCATTGTTATTTGGCCGCCACAGCATGATATCGGTCTCTTCCGTGCGCGATTGCCGGCCGAGATTGGGCAGGATGACATGGGTGAACTCCAATCCCTTAGACTTGTGAATGGTCATCACCTGCACCGGGGATTGGCTCGCATCCTGTGCATAGAGGTCGGCTGTTTTTGCTTGTACAGCATCGGGATCCAGCGCGCTGTCCCCCATCGATTCTATGAGTTCCAACCAACGTTGGGCTTGAGACAAGCTCAGTTCAGGATAAGCGTCCACGCCGCCAAGCCGCATCCAACAACCCTCAATAACTTCCGCGATGGGCAACTCGTACAGTCTCGGTCTTGCCCATGACAGTGCGCTGGCAAAGCGCTCGACCGCTGGGTTTGATTGGGCTTGCTGCGAGGTAAAAGTATCTAGGTCGGGGGCATTGGCGAATTCCTCGAGTTGCTGCAGCGACAGTCCCACCATGGGGCTGCGCAATATGGCGAACCAAGGCAGTGGGATAGCAGGACGCAGCAACAGCAAAAGCAAGCTCATCAGGTCAGTGACCACGGGCGCCTCGGCAAGGGCGTCGATATCGGTACTGGTATAGGCGATGTTCGCGGCTTGCAGCGCCTTGAGAATTTTCGGTAGGTGCGTGCGTGCTCTGCACAAAATGCCAATGCGATAGTCCTCATCCGCCGGTTTTTGTGTCAGCAGAGTCGATACGTGCTGGGCAATCGCCTCGGCTTCAAGTTGTTCGCTGGCGAATCCATGCAGTTGCACGGCGGTAACGGCATCTGTTCCCTGGGGATTTGGTTTTTGCGCCAGCGCAGCAGAAAAGGGTATGGCGCCCAGTTTGGGCAGGGCGCTCTGCGGAAAGAGTCGCTCGAAGAGATCGTTGTTCCATTCAACCAGCGCTCTACTGGAACGAAAGTTTGCCTGTAAGCGAATTGGCTGCAGTCTCACATTGGGTAGGCCGTCCTCCCAGCACTGGCTGAAAATCGATACATCCGCGTCGCGAAAACGATAGATCGACTGCATTGGGTCGCCGACAGCAAAGAACGTATGGCCTTCTTCAACACTCCAACCCTCGGTAAGCAGACAAAAAAACTTATATTGGCTGCGAGAAGTGTCCTGAAACTCATCGACAAGGAGATGCTTGATTTTATAGTCCCAATAAAGGGCTAGATCCGTGGGGCCATCATCATCGCGCAGCCCCTGACTCGCACGCATGAGCATGCCTGTGAAATCGATGGTCTGACGTCGCTGCAACAGTGTTTCTAACTCCGCTGCGGCCAGCGCCAGCGTGACACCGGTAGCCACGATGGTTGTCGAATCTTCACCTAGGTCTGGCAACATCGCACAGGTTTGTAGCAGCCCCTCTAGCTCGCGTTCGCGCAGTTCGTCGAACCACTCAACGACTTGTGACTTGAATGCCTTGTCGCCAAAAACCTCTCCTTGTCGGCGATCAATGGTTTTTCGAATGGTGCCGCCTTGGGTCAAGATGAGCGGCAAGAGCGCTTCTAGATTCGCTTGCCGGTCGGTCTTCGAGGCCAGGGTATGAATCATTTCACTGTCATGCGGTGAAAGGGCAACGGTGACCGTCGACATAATCTCTTGCCGCAGCTCTGTGATCGCACGCTCCAGTGTCTGTGGTATTGCAGCGCCATCGTTCAGTGCCATTGAGGTGATCAAACCGGTGACATCCAGCCACTGATCTCGTTTTGCTAGCATGGAGCTGAGTACGCGTTCGGCGGTGGCCGCGTTGTTGTCCAGTGCGGATAGAAATTCGCCGACGAAAAGCCTGCCGGGGTCATCGGAAAACAGTCGGCCTAGAACATTTTGAGCCGCTTGTGTGTAAAGGGGGGCGGGTTGCTCTTCAATGCGCATCCCCTCGGCGCTCTGGCTGCCGGGAATCTGCGTGGCGAGTTCTGTGGCAAAGCTGTCGATGGTTTGAATCTTCATGCGCTGAGGGTTTTGGTTGAGGCGCCAGTTTTGCGCTTTATCTCTGTCGCGAATGATTTCAGTTAATGGCGTGGGTTTGCGAAGCTCCTCGAGCACGCGCTGCTTCATTTCCGCTGCGGCAGCCCGGGTAAAGGTGATGGCAAGGATCTCTTCAGGCTGCGCAACTTGGGTCAACAAGTGCAGGTAGCGCTCTACCAGCAGTGATGTTTTTCCAGAGCCTGCGGGAGCTTGTACAATAAAGGACTGGTCGATCTTTAGGGCACGATCACGGGCTGGCTGATCTGCAGGTGTTTGTCTGGCGTCGGTCACGAGGCTGCTGCTTGTTGGCGCTTTTCGTCCACACGACATAGCGGCTTCAGATGACAATATCGACAGGCCGTGGGCTGAGGATCTACACGCGCATCTCCCGCACCAACCTGCGCCGCCAGATGCTCTAGTTGGCTTTGCCAAAGTGATCGTTGGTTTTCCCAACCTTGATCCGGTTCGGTGGTTTTTATCTGCCGATGTTTTGCTGACAGCAACTGCGTACTTGCACTGCCGACGCCGATGAGTTTTTTCTCATCGTGTTTCACCTGCGCGTAGTAAACGCCCGTGATGTTGTTATCGATGAGACTGTAGAGGGGTAGTTGTGGCGCAGTCATCTGCTCGCTAAGTGCTGCCCCGGAGGACGCCTTGCCAGATTTGTAATCGATAATCACCAGATCGCTGTCGATTCTGTCGAGGCGGTCGATCCGCAGCTGCAGCTGCCAATCGCCGAGAGCGACGATATGACGCTGCTCGGTTTCGATAACCTCGAAGGCATCGCGCTCCGCTTCTAGCGCCAGCCAATCCGTCACGAGTTCTTGCAGACGCAGTATTTCTGTCGCTGCGAAAGTTTCTGGTAAGTGGCCATAGCGTTTGATGGCTTCTGCGCAGATTGACGCTAGCGAGTCCTCGCTCAACGCCTTGGCTTGAGCAGAATCTGGCGCAAGGGTGTAAATGCGCTCCAAAATCCAATGCAGGGTCATACCGCGCTCCATCGAATCCAGTAGGTCGCGGGCATCATTGGGTTCGGATAATCCCAGCCGGTAGCCGGCGAAACTCATAAATGGGCAAGCTGCCTGGGTTTCTAGTCTGTCACTGCCGCCGGCTATGGCGCCAGCTGGCACGACGGAGCCGTAGCCATCTTCTGCTGTTTCAAGGGTGGTGTCGCTTCGCTGCATGAATGGGTGACGATGACTGAGCTGAAAGGGCAAGAAATCAGCGCTGCTCGGAATGACTTCACCTATGCCGTGCAGCAAGGATGTTGGCTCCATAGGCGTGCCTGTGTCTCCTTGAGCATAGCTAAAGCACAGATGCCGGCTACGGAGTAACCAGCCGCTGAGCATGCGTTCAGCAAAAGCCAGTTCCTGAGCTTGTGTGCTCCTTGGAAGTCCGTGCGCAAGGGCAACCTGCCGAGAAATGAACGACGCGAGTTTGGCCTTGCCCGGGAACTGGTCAGCGCTCATGCCGCATACCCACAAATGGCTGAAGGTCAGGCCTGTGGATTCGAGTAGGCCAAGAATTTGCACATTACTGGCTTGGCGTTGTGGCGCGAAGGTCTGGTCGAGGGCCCAATCGATAATGGTTAACGCGTCACCATAGGTGAGCAGCGTATCGTCGGCTTGCCGCGCCAGATCAGCGAGGGTGTCCTGTATTCGCTCGGTCGCTTGATATTGGACCGAGCCAAGATCTGTCGTCATTGGCCATTGCGCACAGCTAAGCAATTCGCGCAGGTGTTCTATCCACCGATCGACTCGAGCCCGTGACGGTAGGGCAGCCACCAGATCAAGCAGAGGCTTGGCAGCAGTCTCGCCAGCGAAGTTATTGATCCGCAGCTGACGGCGTGCGTGTCGAGGCCAAGCGGTTTTGAGATCACTGCACCACGGTAGCGATAAATAGGGCGAGTTGAGCAAGGGCGCAAGCGTGGTTTGATCTGCCGGTTGGCGAATCCAGTCCAGCAGCACCCGCGCGTGGCGCCAAACCGGTTGGGCAACGAGACTCTTGCCACCAGAAATATCAAAGGTTGGCGAATTACTCTGGGCTTCGGGGGATAGTGTCGCGGAAAACTGGCGAAGCACGCGATCATATTGCGCGTCCAGATTGGGGATCACGACACCGACGCGCGCATCCGGTCTCGCCTGCAAGATTTGGCTACACCATTTGGAGACTGCCATGAGCTCCTGCTCGGGCGTCTCATAGCTGCGAAATACGGTGTCTTTGGCAGCCACGTTTTCGGTAACCGGCGCTGACGACAGACCCAGATTTGCGTCGAATCGCGGGTGCCATAGGCGTTGTGTGAGCATCGCGACGCCAGGCTCGATACGGTCATCTAGCGCTTTGAAAAATTGCGCCTCGCTTGGGGCCAAATGTTCGATATCGACCAGCAGGGGCGGTGCCTCTATGAGCGCTATCAGGTCATCGATGTGCCTGGCGAGTAGGGCGGGTAGGTCTGCCTCGACAATTTGCTGGCCAGCGGCGTCGGGTTCGGCGTTATGACACCAGTCGCCAAAGTAGGCGTTTCGACTGGTTTGCATTTGTGGGCTGTCAAGATCAATGCCGTAGCGACGCACCAACTTCCAGGCCTCGACCACCCCAAGACACTGATTTTGCATTCCCTCTGGAGCGGCTTGCTGAAATCTGGTGTTGATGACGTGTTCTGGGAGTATCTGCGTATGCGTTAGGCCAACGTCTCGGAGCATGGCATGCAGGTCGAGCCAAAAGCGTCTTAGGCTTTGGCACTGTAACGTGGTCCAGGCGCGGCGATTGTTCTCAACCATCGCATGATCGAACGCGAGCGATAGTTCCCTAGCCAGACGCTCATTGGGGGTCAATATCAGTGACTGTTCGAAATGCTCGAGATGCTGGTGGGGAATATGCGCGAAGGATTCAGGCATGGCCTTGAGTCTACCCAAGGTAGCAATTGCGGAACAATCTTTTGCATCAGGTGCTGTCAACGTAACTCGGCTACGGTTAATATCGTCTCTTGCAAAGCGCACCCAATGGGCTCGGGCATTGTCGCCGGAAGGGCTCAACATTACTGACAATCCACCGAAGTGTAGGAACGAATATGTGGCACCTAATTGAAGACTTTTTCGACCAAAACCTAATCATGAAAGCGTTTCTGGGATTGGGTTGGCTATCGATACTTATTATGGTGTGCAGTCTCATCCAGCAATTGGTTGCCTAACGAGGGCAAGCACGGCGTTAAGTTGGTGTCGATACCCGAAAACTCGTAACGTTGGGGCAGAGTTCGAGGCAGTAGACTCCGGAATAAATCATGGGATAAACCAAAAGAAAGTCCTAAAGATAAACCTAAAGATAAACCTCAACATTAACCTTGAGACAATCGGTCTTAAGTGAAACGACGGTAAGTCGAAAAATGGAGCGCGATTAGCATGTGGCTTTCTCAGCTATCCGGTGAACAGCAACAGACGATGCTGCGCCTTGCGCACAATGTGATCGTTTCTGACGGTTTATTGGATCCCAATGAAGAGGGCATGCTGGAAGCATTTCGGCGCGAAATGGGCGTCCCAGCCGATTTTCAGATTGAATATCTAGAGCTAGAGGGTATTGGCAAAGTCTTTCCCGAGCGCAAAGAGAGACTTATCGTGCTCATGAACCTGTGCAAACTCAGCTATGCAGACGGGGCATTTGAGATTGAGGAAGAGTGCCTGATCAACGAAATTCGTAAGGCTTTTGATGTCAGCGAGGCTCACTTCACCATGCTGCAGGGCTGGATAAAGCGTATGACCGCCCTAGAAGCTGAAGGCGCAGCGCTGCTGGAGTTATCCTAACTTTAGGGCTTGGCCGCTCAACTGGGGATTCGATTTGGCTTTAGATGAAGATCGAGAACAGCAGATGCGCTGGCTCGAGACCCTAAAAACAGAGCATCGAGACCTAGACGTGGCGATCAACCATCTGACCTCCAGCCGTCACCATGACAACATGCGTATCCAACGGCTGAAGCGGCGTAAACTCAAATTGAAAGATGTCATTCATCAGCTGGAAAGCGAACTGATTCCAGACTTGGATGCCTGATCGATGTCCTCCAACCCGCAGACTCAACAACCCGAAACCCAAGCTACTGCGAAGGAAAGCCCACTCACTGTTGGCATATCGTCTACGGCACTGTTCGATTTGAGCGTTTCCAATGAGATCTATCAGCAACAAGGACTGGAGGCTTATCGCCACTATCAAATCTCCCAAGAGGATACGCCGCTGGAGCCGGGGGACGGGTACTACCTTGTTGAAAAATTGCTAAATATCAACAAGATAAGTGACAAACCTCTAGTAGAGATACTGCTTCTTTCGCGCAATTCTGCCGACACCGGGTTGCGCGTGTTTAATTCGATTCGCGCTCATGATTTGGGTATCACGCGTGCGGCATTTTGCGGCGGAGAATCGCCCTATCGCTACATCAAAGCATTTGGGTGTGACCTGTTTCTGTCGACTAATGCAGAGGATGTGCGCCAAGCGCTCGCGCAGAATATTGCCGCGGCAACCCTGCTGGGGCGTACACGTCCTCTCAAGGAGTCTTCAGGTGAGCCACTGAAACTCGCCTTTGATGGAGATTCGGTGCTCTTTTCAGACGAAGCCGAGCGTGTTTACCAGCAACGTGGTTTGGACGCATTCAGTGAGTCCGAGCTAGATCGAGCCAATCACTCGCTTGCCGGCGGGCCGTTCAAGACTTTCCTAGCAGCATTGCACAGACTGCAGCAGGAGTTTCCGCAGTCTCAAAACCCTATTCGCACTGCGCTTGTCACCGCGCGGGGAGCGCCTGCTCACGAGCGCGTGATTCGCACCTTGAGGAGTTGGGACATACGTTTGGACGAGTCCTTGTTTTTAGGCGGGATGGAGAAGACGGAATTCCTCCGGGCCTTCGAAGCGGACATATTTTTTGATGATCAGGCCACGCACTGTGATCGCGCCTCACCCCATATTCCCACCGGGCATGTACCCCACGGCATCACGAATGCCAAACAACCCTCATAAATGTTATAAAAATTATTTTTTTATAATTTTCGTTGTATAGTGTTTCCCGCCATCTTCAAGAGGTAAACGGCATGAAACTGCAGCAATTGCGATACATCGTCGAGGTGGCGAATCATGACTTAAACGTCTCCGCGACGGCTCAGGCACTGTTTACCTCGCAACCAGGGGTCAGCAAGCAAATCCGCCTGCTGGAAGATGAGTTAGGTGTCGAGATCTTTGTGCGCAGCGGTAAGCATCTAACCCAGGTCACCCAGGTAGGTCAGCAGATCATTGACATGGCCAATCAGGTACTCAGGCAGACCGGAACCATTAAACAGATTGCTCAGGAATGCTCCAACGAGAGCGTGGGCGAGCTCACCATTGCTACGACGCATACCCAAGCGCGCTACGCACTGCCGGCAATCATCCGTTCTTTTCGTCAGAGCTATCCCGATGTAACCCTGCATATGAAGCAGGGCACGCCTGCACAAATTGCCGAGCTGGCAGCATCTGGAGCCGCAGACTTTGCCATAGCCACTGAGGGTATGGAGCACTTTAAAGACCTCATCATGATGCCTTGCTACGAATGGAATCGTGCGGTCGTGGTGCCGAGGGAGCACCCGCTTGCGAGCAAGGCAGAAGTGCCGGGGTCGATTACCCTCGAGGACATTGCCGAGTATCCCATCGTCACCTACGTTTTTGGATTTACTGGCCGCTCGCGCTTGGACGATGCTTTTTCCGCTGCAGATTTGACACCCAATGTGGTGTTCACCGCCACAGATACAGACGTCATTAAAACCTATGTAAGACTGGGACTCGGCGTGGGCATCATTGCCTCGATGGCTTACGACGAAGCTCAGGACGCTGATCTTGTGCGCATTGACGCAGGACACTTGTTCGCGTCCAGCGTCACCCATATAGGCTTTCGCCGGGGCACCTTTTTGCGCCGCTACATGCTCGATTTGATTCAGTCATTCGCGCCGCATTTGGAGTCCCGCACGGTCGCTCAAGCCCAAGAGTGTTTCACCGCAGTAGAGCGAGAGGCGTTATTTAGCAGCATCGAGTTGCCGATCCGCTAACGTTGGCTGCACGCCTGCGCCAGCCGGATTGATCGCAGCGCTCACCCTAGGCCTGCACCGCTGCGATGATGTTTTGTCGGTGTAGGCCGCACTCTTTCTTCGTCGCCTCCTCCCACCACCAACGGCCTGCGCGTTCATGCTCGAAGGGCCCCACACTGCGGGTACATGGCTGGCAGCCGATAGATACATATCCTTGGTCGTGCAAAGGATTGTAAGGCACCTGCTGTTCACGCATGTATTGCCAAACATCCGCAGACGACCACTCGGACAAAGGGTTGAATTTTATCAACGCGCCATGCCCGCTCCCTGCGCAGGCACTGCCGAAAACCGTATCCTCCTCGCGCAGGGGCACACTGCCTCGAGTGACGCTCTGATCCTGCCGTTGCCCAGTGATCCAAGCATCTAATCCAGCAAGTTTGCGACGCAATGGTGCGACTTTTCTGACCTCACAGCATTCGCCATGTCCGTCGCGGTAGAAGCTGAACAAGCCCTTATCCTTGACCAGTGCCTGCACGCCATGGGGGTCTGGGTATACCAGCTCGATTGGCTGGCGATAGTGTTCACGCACGGTTTCGAGAAATTGATAGGTTTCTTCGTGCAATCGGCCGGTGTCTAGAGAAAACACGTCAACCTGCAGGCCGAGTTTGTGCACCAGATCGATGAGCACGACATCTTCAGCACCGCTGAATGAGAGGGCAATACGCCCGGGTTCGAAGGATGTGAGTGCATTTTGTAAGAGCGCCTGTGTTCGCGCTAAGAGCGAGTTATCTCCGGGAGAGTCACCGGGTTTGATGGAATTGAGCGATGTCATTGCATTTACCTTTACAGCGCAGCGGCTAAGCGCAGAGTGTGTTCGTTAGGTTAGGTTCGAGGCCGCGCACATTAGCAATCACTTGTTCGTTAAAAAAATACTCTCTTGCTATATGCTTACGCGAAATTTCAGCTAGGACAGGCCGTGGATATTTTGTGTTTGGATTTGGAGGGCGTACTTGTCCCAGAAGTTTGGCAGGCGGTGGCACATGAGACCCAAATCCCAGAGTTATTGAAGACCACGCGAGATATCCCCAACTACGATGATCTGATGAATTATCGCCTCGGCATCATTGAGCAGCACGACATCACGCTCAGCCAAATTCAGGCAGAAATCGCGAAACTCGCGCCGCTACCCGGTGCTGCTGATTTTCTTCGCTGGGCGCGGCAACATTTTCAGGTTGCGATCATTTCTGACACCTTCTACGAATTCGCGATGCCGCTTATGGCGCAGCTCGAAGAACCGTTCTTACTCTGTCACAAGCTGCAAATTGAGGACGACCGGATCGTCGGTTATCGCCTGCGGCAGAAGGACCCCAAACGCTGTTCTGTCAAAGCCTTTAAATCGTTGTCCCTCAACATTATCGCTGCAGGAGACTCCTTCAATGATGTTTCCATGCTGGAGGAGGCGGACGCGGGCATTTTTTTTCAAGCGCCGGATAACGTTCGTCAGCAGTTTCCGCAGTATCCGCTGGCGTCCAACTATGAAGAGCTGCAAAGTCTGATCCTGCAGGCACAGGCTCGATTTGCCTGATACATGATCTCATACATGAATTGAACAACCCGAGCACAGATCAACTAGAAAAGATTGCAAGTGGAGAGAAAGAGATGAGCCAAGGTTCAAAGTTTCGTAACGCCATTGAGGCGGCAGCACCGCAGCCGCTACAAATCCCCGGCACCATTAATGCCTATACGGCGCTGATGGCCGAGCGCGTCGGGCATCAAGCGATTTATCTGTCTGGTGGTGGTGTGGCAAATGCATCCTACGGCTTACCCGATCTGGGTATGACCTCTTTGAATGATGTGCTCGAGGATGTGCGGCGCATCACTGGCGCGACAGATGTGCCTTTACTCGTCGATATCGACACGGGTTGGGGCGGTGCCTTCAATATCGCTAAAACGGTGCGCGACATGACCGCTGCCGGCGCCGCTGCCGTGCATATTGAAGATCAGGTGGCGCAAAAGCGCTGCGGACATCGACCCAATAAGGCGATTGTCTCCGTCGAAGAGATGGTCGACCGCATCAAGGCAGCTGTGGATGCCAAAACGGATAACGATTTTGTGGTTATGGCACGCACAGATGCACTTTCTGTCGATGGCCTCAATGCGGTTATTGATCGCGCTGGCGCATTTGCCGAGGCCGGCGCAGATGCCATTTTTGCCGAAGCGATGACTGAAATAGAAATGTACACACCCATCGTCGAAACAGCCGGCGTGCCGGTGTTGGCGAATCTGACGGAGTTCGGCCAGACACCCCTGTATCATCTTGATGAACTAGCATCTGTTGGTATCGCCATGGCCTTGTACCCACTGTCAGCATTTCGCGCCATGAACAAAGCGGCGCTCAATGTTTATCAGGTACTCAAACATCAGGGTAGCCAGGCAAGTGTGGTGGATACCATGCAGACCCGGATGGAGCTTTACGATTTCTTGGGTTACCACGCCTACGAAAACAAGCTGGATGAGCTGTTTGCCGATCAGGCTAACGGCTGAGCCGCAGCGTCAGTCTATTAAGCAACATGCGTTATTACGCGCATCACAAACCGTATCGACTAGGCGCATAGTCGAGTAGCCGCATCAAAGGAGACAGTTATGGCTGAGAAAAAACTAGGGGGCGCAGGGCTGCGCGGACAAAGCGCGGGCAGCACCGAGCTGTGCACGGTAGGTAAGAGCGGTACAGGTCTCACTTATCGTGGCTATGACATTACAGATCTAGCAGACAATGCGACCTTTGAAGAGGTGGCTTATTTGATTTTTTACGGCGAGCTTCCCAACGCCGGTCAGTTGCTAGACTACTGTTCAGTGCTCAAGGCAAACCGCAAACTACCGGATACGCTGTTGGAGGTATTGGAACGAATTCCTGCTTCGGCCCATCCGATGGATGTGATGCGAACGGGTTGCTCCATGCTTGGAAACCTAGAGCCAGAGGGCGACTTTGCGAACCAGCAAACCGTGGCAAATCGGCTGCTGGGTGCGCTTCCCGGCATCATCAACTACTGGTATCGATATAGCCACGACGGGGTGCGTATCGATACCGATACCGAAGCAGACTCGCTAGCGGGTCATTTTTTGCAGACGCTTACCGGTACAGAGCCTAGCGAGCTGCATAAACGCGTTATGGATGTGTCTTTAATTTTGTACGCGGAGCATGAGTTCAACGCGTCGACATTTACCGCCCGTGTTTGCGCCTCTACGCTTTCCGATATGCACTCCTGTGTAACCGGCGCCATTGGCTCATTGCGCGGTCCGCTACATGGTGGTGCCAATGAAGCGGCCATGGAACTGATCGAGAAGTTCACGACCGCAGAAGAAGCAACGTCAGGCTTGCTCGGCATGCTTGAGCGCAAAGAGAAAGTCATGGGATTTGGCCACGCGATCTACAGCACATCGGATCCTCGCAACGTCATCATCAAGCAGTGGGCGGAAAAGCTCGCAACCGAGGTAAACGATACTGTCCTGTATCCGGTGTCTTGTGCGATTGAAAAGGTCATGTGGGACGAGAAGGAGCTTTTTGCCAACGCGGACTTCTTCCACGCGTCCGCCTATAACTTTATGGGCATCCCGACCAAGCTTTTCACGCCGATTTTTGTGTGCTCGCGGGTATCGGGTTGGAGTGCGCATGTCATGGAGCAACGTGAGAACAATCGAATCATTCGCCCAAGTGCCGACTATGTTGGGCCTGAGCCGCGGATGGTGACGCCACTGGCTGAGCGCTAAAAAGAGGGGCTACCGAGACGGGTCGAGGGCTACTCGTCTCAGCCAGCCTTGGGCGTTTGTTGCTGGCGTAGTCAGGGCACTGGCTCAGGTGCTTCACCCAGATCCCTGCCTGCGCCCTAGATGGTATCTCCGGGCACGCGCACCCACCCCTCCATCAGTACCCGCGCACTGCGGCTCATACTTGCCTTGGTAACCTGCCAGACGCCGTTTTGCTGCTGTGCCGCGGCGCCGACCTTGAGCGTGCCTGAAGGGTGACCGAACACCACCTGATCGCGCGGGCCGCCACCTGCCGCTAGATTGACAAGGGTGCCGGGAATGGCCGCCGCGGTGCCAATGGCTACAGCAGCGGTACCCATCATGGCGTGATGGAGTTTGCCCATGGATAACGCCCGCACCAGCAAGTCGATGTCGGCAGGCTCAATGTGTTTGCCACTAGAGGTCTCATAACCCGTCGGCGGCGCAACGAAGGCAACCTTGGGTGTGTGTTGACGAGCAACAGCTTCAGACACATCTTCAATGAGGCCCATGAAGACAGCGCCATGGGCTCGAATGGTCTCGAACCGCTCCAATGCCTCCGCTGAGCCGTTGATTGCGCCCTGTAGCTCGGTGCCGTCATAGCCCAGGTCCTCGGCATTTAGAAAGATCGTTGGTATACCCGCATTGATCAAGGTAGCGCGTAAGGTACCAATGCCGGGTACCTCGAGCGTGTCGACCAAATTGCCCGTGGGGAACAACGAACTGCCTTCAGTGTCTGCAGGATCCATAAAATCCACAACGATCTCAGCCGCAGGAAAGGTGACGCCGTCAAGCTCGAAGTCACCAGTCTCGCAAACCTCGCCGTTACGGATGGGTACTGTGTTAATGATGGTTTTGCCGATATTTGCCTGCCAAATTCTAACTTCGGCAAAGCCGTTGTCCGGCACACGCTCGGCGGGTAACAGTCCCTGACTGATCGCAAATGGCCCAATTGCAGCGGACAAATTGCCGCAATTTCCGCTCCAGTCGACGAAGGCTTGATCAATGGATACCTGACCGAAGAGATAATCGACATCGTGACCGGGTTGTTTGCTCGGACTAACGATGACGGTTTTGCTGGTGCTTGAAGTAGCGCCACCCATGCCATCGGTATGCTTGCCGTAGGGGTCGGGGCTACCGATCACCCGCAGCAAAAGCGCATCGCGAAGGGGACCGTGTTGTTGCGCCGGCGGCGGCAGATCCGCCAGATTGAAAAACACGCCCTTACTGGTGCCGCCTCGAATGTAGGTCGCAGGAATACGAATTTGCGCGGGGTATGATTGTGTCACGATAGTCTTCTAACCCGCCGAGGCGGAGCCCTCCAGAAAGTCTTGTGCGAACCGCTGCAGCACACCGCCAGCCTCGTAGATGGATACTTCCTCAGCCGTATCCAGACGACAGGTCACAGGAATCGACACAGTCTCGCCACTACGCCGAGTCATGCTGACTTTAAGATCCGCGCGGGGTGCCGGTACACCTTCAACGCTGAAGGTTTCGGTACCGTCGATATGGAAAGTTTTGCGGGTTTGGCCGGTTTTGAATTCCAAGGGCAAGACGCCCATGCCAACAAGGTTGGTGCGATGGATACGTTCGAAGCCCTCGGCAACAATGGCCTCTACGCCCGCCAACCTGACACCCTTGGCTGCCCAGTCTCGTGAGCTACCTTGTCCGTAATCTGCGCCGGCGACGATGATCAGCGGTTGCTTGCGCTCCATGTAAGTCTCAATGGCCTCCCACATCCTGACCACCTCGCCGTCAGGTTCGATACGGGCAAGCGAGCCTTGCACGATGTCATCGCCTTCAAGCGCCATCTCGTTGAGCAGCTTGGGGTTGGCAAATGTCGCGCGTTGGGCGGTCAGGTGATCGCCTCTGTGAGTCGCGTAGGAATTGAAGTCTTCCTCTGGTAAGCCCATTTTGTGCAGGTACTCGCCGGCTGCACTGTCGAGCAAAATGGCGTTAGACGGTGACAAATGATCTGTGGTGATGTTGTCTCCCAGTACGGCCAGCGGCCGCATATCGGTCAGCGACCGGTCTCCGGCGAGAGCGCCCTCCCAGTACGGAGGGCGTCGAATATAGGTACTTTGTGGGCGCCAGTCGTAGAGCGGACTGATTGCATCGGTAACGTCCTTGACGTTCAAAAACATCGGGTCATAGACGGCGGTAAATTGTTCCGGCTTAACGCTACGTTCAACAATGGTGTCAATCTCCGCATCGCTTGGCCAAATATCAATGAGTCGAATAGGCTTGCCCTGGGCATCGGTGCCAAGGACGTCTTTTTCAATGTCGAAACGAATGGTGCCCGCAATGGCATAGGCCACCACAAGCGGGGGCGAGGCGAGAAAAGCCTGCTTCGCGTAAGGGTGAATGCGGCCATCGAAATTCCGATTACCCGATAGCACAGCCGTGGCATACAAATCGCGGTCGACGACTTCCTGCTGAATTACCGGATCTAGGGCGCCACTCATGCCGTTACAGGTGGTGCAGGCGAAGGCCACAATGCCGAAGCCAAGTTGCTCCAGTTCTGGCAGCAATTCGGCATCCTCAAGATACAGCTGTACGGCCTTAGAGCCCGGTGCCAGCGAGCTTTTTACCCAGGGTTTGCGCGTTAGACCCTTGGCATTGGCGTTGCGCGCCAGCAGACCCGCCGCGATCACGTTGCGGGGATTGCTGGTGTTCGTGCAGCTGGTTATGGCCGCGATGATGATCGCGCCGTCGGGCATTTTGCCTGCTTGTGACTCTACTGTGCCGCTGATGCCGTGCGCGGATAGCTCGTTGGTGGGAACGCGGCGGTGTGGATTCGAAGGGCCCGCAATGTTGCGTCCGACACTCGATAGGTCGAACTGCAGCACTCGTTCATATTGTGCGTTTCGCATGTTGTCTGCCCACAAACCCGTTTGCCTTGCATAGGTTTCGACCAGCGCGACTTGTTCGTCACTGCGGCCGGTGAGCCGAAGGTAGTCCATGGTTTTGTCGTCGATATAGAACATCGCCGCACTGGCCCCAAACTCCGGGGTCATGTTGGAGATTGTGGCCCTATCTCCCAAGGTTAGAGCGTCGGCACCTTCACCGAAAAACTCTAGGTAGCAGGACACCACGCGTTGCTCGCGCAAAAACTCTGTCAGCGCTAATACGATATCTGTCGCGGTGATGCCTTCTTGACGAACGCCAATCAACTCAACGCCCACGATGTCCGGCAGTCGCATGTAGGAAGCACGGCCCAGCATGACGCTTTCGGCTTCTAGGCCCCCAACACCAATGGCGATGACGCCGAGGGCATCGACATGGGGGGTGTGGCTGTCGGTGCCCACCAAGGTGTCAGGGAAAGCTACGCCATCTCTGGCATGAATAACTGGCGACATACGCTCGAGATTGATCTGGTGCATGATGCCGTTGCCTGGCGGAATGACATCGACGTTTTCAAAAGCAGTTTTGGTCCAATCAATGAAATGAAAACGGTCGTCGTTACGTCGATCTTCGATCGCGCGATTTTTCTCGAAGGCGTCCTTTTCGAAACCCGCATGTTCAACCGCGAGAGAGTGATCGACAATCAGCTGAGTTGGCACAACAGGATTGACCTTGGCAGGATCGCCGCCTTTCGCTGCAATGGCATCACGCAGACCAGCAAGATCAACTAGGGCGGTTTGTCCCAGTATGTCGTGGCATACCACCCGCGCTGGAAACCAAGGAAAATCCAAATCGCGCTTGCGTTCGATGATTTGCGTGAGCGCATCTTGCAGCATCTCGGGCTCGCACCGCCTCACCAAGTTCTCTGCTAACACCTTGCAGGTATAGGGGAGGCCGACATAGGCGCCAGGCTTGAGCGCCTCGATGGCTTCCTCAGTATCGAAATAGTCTAGGTCAGTGGTTGTCAGCGGTTTACGGTATTTTTGATTCATGGCTGCTTCTTTAGTGAAAAGGGTTGGCGTTTTGGCAATCGCGCATTTTGGCGACAACGGCTCAGAACCTCAAAGGATTCGTCGGCCGCTAATACATCTACTCGTGCAATACCATTTTGACGTGCTCTATATCCGCCTCGCTAAATATGCTGCCGACGCGATGAAAGCCAAATCGCGCGTAAAAGGACTCCGCATGGCACTGTGCATGTAGGAAGATCTGCGCCCGCGCTTGCCGCCTTGCCTCGGCAATGGCCGCCTCGAGCAGCATGCTGCCAATGCCTTGGCCGCGTTGCTTGCGTTGAACTGCCATACGTCCTATCTGTCCCGTTGTCATCAGGCGAGCGCACCCGAGGAGCTCGTTTGTTTCCGTACACGCCAGAAGATGCGTGCTTTCGGTATCAAAAGCATCCATCTCCTCGGTCTCAGGCACACCCTGCTCGCGCACGAATACCTCCGTGCGAATCGCTTTTAGCGCTTCTCGATCTGCAGGGTCTGCCCAATTGGCGATACGTATGGTGATCAAGGCTTGGGGCGTCTTGCTAAGGCAGGCGCACAACCGATATAGGTGCCGGGGGTCAGATCTTTGAGTTCTCGCAATGCTTGTTCTGGCAGCTGCAGTTCCTGCAATATCTCCTGATAGACCTCTGCAGACAGGCGCCGCCCTCGAGTTACGGCTTTGAGCCGTTCATAGGGTTCTGGCATGGAGAATTTACGCATGACGGTTTGTACTGCCTCGGCGAGCACCTCCCAGCTGTTGTCTAGGTCGGCGGCAATGGCATCGGGGTTCACATCGAGACGCGAAAGTCCTTTAACCGTCGCCTGATAAGCGATGCTGCAGTGTGCGAAAGCGGTACCTAAGTTTCGCAGCACGGTTGAATCGGATAGGTCTCGCTGCCAGCGCGATACCACCAGCTTGCTGGCCATGTGGTCGAGCAGGGCGTTAGCAATGCCAATGTTGCCCTCGGAGTTTTCAAAATCTATCGGGTTGATTTTATGAGGCATGGTGGAAGAGCCAGTCTCACCTTCGACCTTGCGCTGTTTGAAATACTCAATCGAGATGTAGCTCCAAATATCCCGGTCAAAATCGAGCAGAACTTGGTTGAAGCGCATCAATACATGGCATAGCTCGGCAATGTAGTCGTGGGGTTCAATTTGCGTTGTCCAAGGATTGTTCGTCAGGCCCAAGCCCTCAATAAATTGCCGTGACAAGTCGGGCCAATCGAGGTTCGGGTAGGCCACCAAGTGAGCATTGAAGTTGCCAACCGCACCGTTGAATTTGCCTAAAATGGTCGTGCTGCGCAGCTGTACGCACTGGCGTTCTAGGCGCGCTGCGACATTCTTGATCTCCTTACCAAGGGTTGTTGGCGAAGCTGTTTGACCGTGGGTGCGCGACAGCATGGGTAGATCGGCATAGTCGGTGGCGAGTTGTTCGAGGCTGACGATCAAAGTCCGCATTTTCGGCAGTACTGCCTCCTTGGCATTCTTGATCATCAGGCCATAGGCCGTATTGTTTATGTCCTCGGACGTGCAGCCAAAATGAATCCATTCGTTGACGGCTTGCAGCGTCTGGCGCTTGGCAAAGGCTTCCTTCAGAAAATACTCAACGGCTTTAACGTCGTGGTTGGTCGTGGCTTCCAGTGCTTTGATTCGCGCAGCATCGGTACGATCAAAATCATCTGCGATTGCTTGCACAAAGGCCGCATCTGCAGCGGACAATGGTTGGATTTCTCCGATGCCTGCAGATTGGCTGAGAAAAAGCACCCAAGCGCATTCGACTGCAACGCGATATTTCATCAAGCCAAATTCGCTGACAATTGGGGCTAGGTCGCTGACCTTTGAGCGATAGCGACCATCGGCGGCGCCAATGGCGAAAACGGGATCAGCATCAGTCATATCGTTGCTCTCAGAGTGCTCGGTTATTAGGGGATGTGGGGCCTGCAATGCTTATGGTCGCTCCGCCCAACATTTGCTCGCCGCAGTAAAAGGCGATGTGTTGGCCTGGCGTGATGGCACGCTGTGGCTGATCAAATCGCACCAAAAGCGTGCCATCGGCAGCTTCGCTCACATGGCAGTCTTGATCTGCCTGGCGATAGCGGATCTTTGCGCAGCATTGCATCGGCAGTGGCGAGGGCGTAAGCCAATTCACATCACCAGCCCTCAACCAGTTGGCCTGCAGGTCGGCCTCATTTTGTGTGACGTAAAGTGCCTTGGTCATATGTTGTTTGCCCATGACATACCAGGGTTTTTCGGGTCGGCGAGCAAATCCGCCGAGCTTGATTCCCTGTCTTTGGCCCAGCGTGTACTGATGTAGCCCTCGATGGTTGCCGAGCAAGCGGCCTTGTGGGTCACTAATCGGGCCGGGCTCATCGTGAATGTACTGTGCTAGAAAATCGTCGAAGCGGCGCTCACCGATAAAGCAAATGCCGGTGCTGTCTTTTTTACGATGGTTCGGCAATCCAAGATGCTCAGCCACTTCGCGGATAGCGGATTTCTGCCAAGCGCCTAGGGGGAAAAGGCAACCAGCCAGCTTCTCTGCGGGTACTGCCTGCAAAAAGTAGGTTTGATCCTTGCCCTGATCCAAGCCTTTAAGTATGCGCGGAGAGGCCGCTTTGACGTCGTTAGGATCCTCGTCAATCCTAGGTTCATGATCCCTGCGCACGTAGTGCCCGGTCGCTATGTAGTCGGCGCCAAGACTTTTTGCGTAGCGCACGAACTGCTCGAATTTGATCTCGCGATTGCACAGGATGTCCGGGTTGGGTGTGCGACCTTGACGATATTCGGCCAGAAAATAATCAAAGACGTTATCCCAATACTCGGCGGCGAAATTCGCGGTATGAAGTGGAATGCGTAAGACATCGCATACCCGTTGGGCGTCTTCGAGGTCGGTAATCGCGGTGCAGTATTCGGTGCCATCGTCTTCATCCCAATTTTTCATGAAGAGGCCTTCCACTTGAAAGCCTTGCTGCAGCAGCAGATGTGCGGCAACGGATGAATCAACGCCTCCTGACATACCGACGATCACCTTGGGTGTGCGTCGTGTATTTGCTTGTGACGATGGTTGACTGCTTGCGCTGCACATAGAAGGTATTGATCACGATAAAAAGGTAACGCCGGATGCCATCGGCGATGGCCATTCCAGTCAATCCAAGATGATAGCCTAGGACGCCTTAGCGGTCAGGCATGTTAACGTAGCCGCGTAGCACCAAGGTGGAAGAACAGATGGAACTGAGTCATATCAACGCGTCCGGCGAGGCGAATATGGTTGACGTCGGGGCGAAGGATCAAACCGAGCGTTCGGCATTGGCCAGTGGTGTGGTGTTAATGCGCAGCGAAACCTTAACCGCCATCAAGGAGGATGGCTTAGCAAAAGGGGAGGTATTGGCCGTCGCGCGTGTTGCCGGTATTCAGGCGGCAAAAAAGTGCTCAGATCTCATCCCGCTTTGTCACCCACTGGCGTTAACCAAGGTAGCGGTCAGCTTCGAAGAACTTTCAGAGTGTGAGCTTAAGGTGCTCGCGGAGGTTCGTTTGCGCGGTCAAACCGGTGTTGAAATGGAGGCACTCACAGCAGTGAGCATTGCTTGTCTGACCATTTATGATATGTGCAAGGCCATCGATAAGGGCATGCGCATCGAGGCGATTGGGCTTGATGAGAAGCTCGGCGGTAAGAGTGGGCAATGGCGCAGGCAAGATGTCGTTGCAGGTTAAATTTTTTGCCTCGCTACGCGAGGAGGTGGGGATGGCGGACCTAACCATCGAAGCGACTTCTATGGCAGCCCTGCGTGGCCAGTTAAATGAGTCACTGTCTCAGGACTGCGTTACGACGCTTTTCGCTGATGGCGTGCAGATTGCGATTAACCAGAAGTTAGTGACTGAAGATTGGCGTCGCGACGACTTTGAGATGCCACCTGACGCGGAAGTGGCCTTTCTGCCACGCGTCACCGGGGGTTGAAGCATGGCCACACGATATATTGCCGTTCAGGAAGACGACTTTGATCTAGCAGCTCAATACCAACAAGTACGAACGCTTGGGGGTAGCGATGCAGGCGCTATCGCGAGCTTTGTTGGCCTTGTACGAGATCACAATAAACACGCCGGTGATGGTGGCCAAGTCAGTTCGCTCACCCTTGAGCACTATCCCGGCATGACGGAATCCAGCATCGACGCAATCATTGCTGAGGCGGAGTCGCGGTGGCCGCTTCTCGTCACCCAGGTCATTCATCGCGTTGGCACATTACAGCCAGAGGATCAGATCGTACTCGTACTTGTTGCCTCTGGGCATCGAGACGCGGCTTTTGCCGCGGCGCAGTTCATCATGGACTATCTCAAAACCCGTGCGGTCTTCTGGAAGAAAGAAGCGAGTACTCGAGGTAACCAGTGGATCGAGTCCACGGAACAAGACCAAGAACGCTCAGATAAATGGGGCGCGCAGCCTCGTTAAATACACGAAAAGTGCACTGTCAGAATTGCCCCAGAGTTGCACTGAGACCGGGGCGAGTCTATATTGCGCGCGTCTGAAACCGGAGGGGGTGGGAGACGGAAAACGCCACACACAGGCGCCTTAGAGTGCTCATTTCGCTGTGGCGTTATACTCAATTAAACGCGCATTGGGGGATATATGAGCACTGAGCAAAAGATCATCTATACAGAAACAGATGAAGCCCCGCGACTCGCCACTTTTTCTTTTTTACCGATTATCAAAGCGTTTTCTGACGCCGCCGGTGTGCAGGTGGAGACGCGCGATATCTCCTTGGCGGGGAGGATTTTGGCAAGCTTCCCCGAGTGGCTTGCCGAGGACCAACGGATCGCCGATCACTTGGCCGAGCTCGGAGCCCTTACGCAAGAAACCTCCGCCAATATCATTAAGCTGCCGAATATCAGCGCCTCAAATCCACAAATTCTGGCGGCGATCAAGGAACTTCAAGAGCAGGGTTATGCACTTCCCGAGTATCCAGAAGAGCCACAAAACGATGCTGAACAAGATATCAAGGAGCGCTACGATCGAGTGAAGGGTAGTGCGGTGAACCCTGTGCTGCGAGAGGGCAACTCAGATCGCCGCTCGACCAAGGCAGTGAAAGAATATGCGCGCAAACACCCGCATTCCATGGGCGCGTGGACGCCGGATTCTAAAAGCCATGTCGCGCATATGAGTGACGGTGATTTTTACGCCAGTGAAATTTCGACCACCATGGCACAAGACGACCACCTGTCGATTGTCCTACACACACAACAGGGCAGTGAAACCCTAGCGGCGGACATCTCCGTCAGCGCAGGTGAAATTGTCGATGCCGCTTTCATGAGCAAGGCTGCCCTCTGCGCCTTCTATGAGGAGCAGTTGGCGAGCACTGAAGAAGGGGTTCTCTTTTCCCTGCACCTGAAAGCCACCATGATGAAGGTGTCGGATCCCATCATTTTTGGCCACGCGGTTAAAGCTTACTATCGAGAGGCCTTCGCAAAGCACGCTAAAGTTTTCGCCGAACTGGGGGTCGACCCGAACAATGGTGTGGGCGATGCCTACGACAAAATTCAGAGCCTGCCGCAGGATCAGCAGGCTGCGATAACGGCAGATCTCGATGCGTGTTTAGCCAATGGACCAGATCTCGCGATGGTCAATTCAGATTACGGTATTACGAATCTGCATGTGCCTAGCGACATCATCGTTGATGCCTCCATGCCAGCGGCTATCCGCGAGTCCGGCAAGATGTGGGGGCCAGATGGCGGGTTGCATGACACTAAGGCAGTGATCCCAGACCGTTGTTACGCGACGGTGTATCAAGAGGTGATTAACGACTGCAAACGAAATGGTGCGCTGGACCCAACCACCGTTGGCTCTACGTCAAATATCGGACTCATGGCGCAGAAAGCAGAAGAATATGGATCCCACGATACAACCTTTGAGATTCCGCAAAACGGAAAAATTGAAGTCCTGAGCAAGGGCGGCGATGTGTTGCTTGCCCACGATGTGCAAGTCGGTGACGTCTGGCGGATGTGCCGAGTGAAAGATGCACCGGTTCAGGATTGGATCAAGCTGGGCGTTCAGCGTGGTCGTATCACCGGCAGTGCAGTCATTTTTTGGCTAGACGAAAATCGAGCCCACGACGCCCAGTTGATTGCCAAACTTGACCAGTACCTGCCCCAGCATGACACCGAAGGTTTGGATATTTCGATCTTAAAGCCAGCTGACGCGACCAAGCGCTCTCTTGAGCTGATGCGTCGCGGTGAGGACACCATCTCTGTCTCCGGCAATGTGTTGAGAGATTACCTAACAGACTTGTTCCCAATCTTGGAGCTTGGTACCAGCGCGAAAATGTTGTCCATCGTGCCGCTGATCAATGGTGGTGGATTATTCGAAACTGGCGCAGGCGGTTCCGCACCGAAGCATGTCCAGCAATTCGAATCTGAGGGACACCTGCGTTGGGATAGCCTGGGAGAGTTTTTGGCGCTGGGCGCGTCGCTTGAGCATCTGGGCCGAGTATTCGACAACAGTGCAGCGAAATTGCTCGGCGAGACTCTTGACGAGGCCATTGCTGAATTTCTCGACAGCAACCGCTCACCCTCACGTCGCGTCAACGAAATTGACAATCGCGGCAGCCACTTTTACTTAGCTAAGTTTTGGGCTGAAGCCGTGGCGCGCCAAGACAAAGACCCCGCGCTGAAGGCACGCTTTGCGAAACTGGCGGAGCGGCTGTCGGCATCCGAAGAGCAAATTAACGAAGAGTTATTGGCTGCTCAGGGCGAGCCCGTGGACGTCGGGGGTTACTATGCGCCCAAGCCTGAGCTGGCGGCGAAGGCCATGCGTCCTTCAAAGACACTGAACGCAGCAATCGACTCCGCCTAGGGGAGTCTTAGCCACTCACTCGGATTCGGTGTCTGCTGGGTTCGAGTGCTCAGTGTGTGTGTTGGGTGGCGCGGCTGACTCTTGGGATCCAGCAGCACTGGACACAATATTCGTCGCTTGAGGGCCCTTGTCACCGACAGTGATGTCGAACTGTACTTGATCGCCAGCACTGAGGGTCTTGTACCCATCCATGTTCACAGCCGAAAAATGCGCGAAAAGATCTTCGCCGCCGCCTTCAGGGACGATGAACCCATAGCCTTTCGCATTGTTGAACCACTTTACCGTACCGCTAGGCATGACTCGCTCTCCTAATTCCTGAACGAGAGTCCAAAATAACGCAAGATGAGTCAAGGGCTTAGCCAGCTTCGAATATCCAGAGTCGCGAGCGAATTCGCAAAACGGCACTTGGGATTACATCAGCAATCCCAATATAGGCAAAATCGAAGAAAGCGGTCGCCCAGACACTTTGACTACATTAGCCGGTGTAATCTTTCCTCAAGAACTTAGTGCTTTGTCCGTTGGGCGATGAATAGCGGCTTGATAAGGTTGAACCGAAGGCGTCTAGCGCAAACCTGAGGCCCATGGTGTAGTAACGCAGAGTGCTGGGAATCATAGATGGAATTGGATTTTTTATTAATGCGAGCAGTCGAAGAGCTCAGCCTAGATTGGGTGATTTCTCAGGCAGGTGATGGCGATGAGCCTGAAATCGGTGAAGACCACGACATCGGACTTGTCACTGAGGAAGCTGATCCCGAGTTAAAGCGCCCCCAGATGTACAAGGTGATGCTGCTTAACGACGACTACACGCCAATGGAGTTTGTGGTACACATTCTAGAAATATTCTTCGGCATGAATCGCGAGAAAGCCACGCAGATCATGCTGGTCGTCCATACCGAAGGAGCGGCAGTCGTCGGTATCTTCCCACGCGATATTGCCGAAACGAAATCTGAACAAGTGAATCAGTACGCACAAGAGAACAGTCATCCCTTGATGTCCACGGTGGAACTCGCCGACTGACAAAGGGCCGTGGGTCAAAGCAACAGTAGATTGGTAGCGCAGAGCGTCGCCTCATTAACAGAGAAAGAAAATGCTGAGCAAAGAACTAGAGAAGTCGCTGAACGAGATCGCTCAAAACGCAAGCTCGCGCAGACACGAATTCATTACCGTTGAGCATCTGCTGCTGGCGCTGCTGACCAATCAGGCAGCAATAGATGTACTTAAGAACGTCGGTGGCGACGTCGACAAGCTAGGCGCTGAGTTGGAAAAGTACATCGAAGAAACGACGCCGGTACTGCCACCAAGCGACGAGGAGCATGGACCACAAACAACCCTTGGGTTTCAGCGAGTGGTCTCACGCTCACTGTTTCATGTGCAGTCTTCCGGGCGCAAAGAGGTGACTGGAGCCAATGTGCTGGTGGCTATTTTCAGCGAGCAAGAAAGCCAGGCGGTTTACCTATTAAAAGTGCAGGGCATCAATCGCATCGACGTGGTGAATTATATTTCCCACGGCATTAGCAAGGTTGAAGATGGTGAGGAAGAAGCCCAGTCGAGTGGCGGCGCCGACGGCGGCGAAGAGCCCAGCGAGGCGGGCCAGAAAGCGTTGCAGCTGTATGCGACAGATCTCAATGAAGAAGCCAGAGCAGGGCGCATAGATCCCTTAGTTGGCCGCTCAGAGGAACTCGAACGCGTTATTCAAATCATTTGCCGTCGGCGCAAAAACAATCCGCTACTGGTTGGCGAGTCTGGGGTCGGTAAAACGGCGATTGCAGAGGGTTTGGCAAAGCGAATCGTCGACGAGAAAGTGCCGGAGGTGGTGGCGGGAAGCACCATTTTTTCACTCGATTTGGGGGCGTTGGTAGCTGGCACCAAATATCGAGGCGACTTCGAAAAACGCTTCAAAGCAGTCTTGGCAGAGCTCAAGGAAACCGAAGGGTCGATTCTTTTTATCGACGAAATACACACCATCATTGGGGCCGGTGCCGCATCCGGCGGGGTGATGGATGCCTCCAACCTGCTCAAACCCTTACTGACCTCTGGGCAGATGCGCTGCATGGGCTCAACCACCTATCAAGAGTATCGCGGCATATTCGACAAAGATCGGGCACTGTCGCGTCGCTTTCAAAAAATCGACGTGGTGGAACCCGATGTGGACGATACCTACAAGATTTTAAAAGGCCTGAAATCGCGGTTCGAAGAGCACTACAACCTTCGATACACCGACAAAGCGCTAAGAACCGCTTCGGAACTAGCCGCAAAGTACATCAACGACCGCTTCATGCCCGATAAGGCCATCGATGTGGTCGACGAAGCCGGCGCCGCTCAGCAATTGCAGCCTCCCAGCAAACGCAAAAAGAGCATCGGTCCAGCGGATGTGGAGCAGGTGGTGGCCAAAATTGCGCGCATTCCCTCTTCGCAGGTGACTTCTTCGGACAAAGCCTCGCTGCGAGATTTAGAAGGTAATCTCAAAATGGCGGTCTTTGGGCAGGACGAAGCAATCGAACAATTGGCCTCCGCCATTAAGTTGTCTCGTGCCGGATTGAAGAGCGGTGATAAACCAATCGGCTCTTTCCTGTTTGCGGGTCCAACGGGTGTCGGTAAAACAGAGGTTTCGAAGCAGCTGGCGCACAGTATGGGCGTGGAGCTCCTGCGCTACGATATGTCCGAATATATGGAGCGTCACACGGTCTCTAGGCTGATAGGGGCGCCGCCGGGCTATGTTGGATTCGATCAAGGTGGATTGCTCACGGAGGCGGTTACAAAGCACCCGCACTCAATTGTGCTGTTAGATGAAATTGAGAAAGCCCACCCAGAGGTCTTTAACTTGCTGTTACAGGTCATGGATCACGGCACCCTGACAGACAATAACGGGCGCAAGGCAGATTTCCGGAACGTGGTGCTGATCATGACCACAAATGCCGGTGCCCAAGAGATGGGTCGCCCGTCGATTGGCTTTGCGGAACAAGACAATACCAGCGACGGCATGGAAGTGATTCGACGCATGTTCACGCCAGAGTTTAGAAATCGTCTCGACGCAATCGTGCAGTTCAGCGCGTTGAATATCGAAGTTGTGAAAACCGTTGTCGATAAATTCTTGACCGAGCTACAGGCGCAGCTGGACGAGAAGCGGGTCACTTTAGAGGTCGACGAAGAAGCTCGAGAGTGGCTTGCTCGCGAGGGTTACGACGAGAAAATGGGCGCAAGGCCGATGCAGCGACTGATACAAGAAAAGATCAAGCGGCAGCTGGCTGAAGACTTACTGTTCGGCGACCTGGTGTCAGGCGGCACCGTGCGGGTGGGTATTGAGGACAATGAACTTAGTATCGAGGTGCTGGCAGCCGCTGAAGCGTAGCTGCCAAAATTGCAGGCTCCTATGGGAGCCTTCAGCATTCGTACGAACCTCCGCTTGTGCAATGCACGCTCTGCGTGGCGAAGGCGTGTCTGGGCAAGGGCCTACATGCGAAAAGTAATGCGTCCCTTACTTAGGTCATAGGGAGTGAGTTCGACCTTGACCTTGTCACCAGTCAAAATCCGAATGTAGTTCTTGCGCATCTTTCCAGAGATATGAGCCGTGACGGTATGCCCGTTCTCAAGCTCGACGCGAAACATCGTGTTGGGCAGGGTATCGACAATGGTACCGTCCATCTCGATCTGTTCTTCTTTCGCCATGCGGCCTCTTGCGTGTTTTTTCAGGTGCGCGATGGTGCCAGAAGGGCGTCGTAAATTGAAGGGGCGCGCTTGCTTCCTTGTTGTTGCCAATCAAGTGAGGGTGAGCCAGCGCCCATCAATGTACATTTGCAGCGGTCGGTATTGGCTTTTATACGACATCTTTGGTGATTCCTTAATCCAATAGCCAAGATAGACGTATGACAAACCCAGAGAGCGACACACGTCGATCTGCTGCAGGATGCTGAAAACCCCCAGTCCGCGCCGATGCGCGTTTGGTTCGAAGAATGTGTAAACCGCCGACAGCCCATCCTCCAGCTGATCAGTTACGGCGACGCTCAGTAGTCGTTGTCCTTCATAGGTGCAGATAAACGAAGTGTTGGCCCAAGCTGACAGCAGAAATGATCGATACTGATCTTCGCTTGGCGGATACATATCACCGTCAGTATGACGTAGGCTGATGTAGCGCTCATAAAGGTGATAGTGGCGTTGAGTGAACCGCGCCGGCTCCACTGCGACGCGTAGGTCATCGTTGCGACGCAGGTTACGCCTCTGGCCTCGGGTTGCACTGAACTGGCTCACGGGTACCCGAACCGCAATACAGGCCCGGCAGTGATTGCAGCGCGGCCGGTACAAATGGCCACCGCTGCGCCTGAACCCGAAGTCCGATAAGCGCTGGTAACTGGCACTGGTGATGATGCGCCGAGGGTCAGCAAATAGAGTTTGCGCGTCGCTGCGGTCTAAGTAGGAGCATGGGTGCGCAGGCGTTAGATAGAAATCCAGCGGCGCCTCTTGTTCGCTATCTGAGTCCGTATCTGAACTCATGAATAGCGCTCCTGTGGCATCAGCGCCGAATTGTCCAGCTGCCAACAACCCAGTCGCGTTTGTCCCAAGTCATTGTGCTGAAGTAGCTGCATGAAATCTGCGCGAGCCATTGGTGCGACACCCAAGGAGGCAAGGTGTGGGGTCATCATCTGGCAATCGAGCAGGGTGAAGTCCCATGCCTGCAATCGCTGGTCCAAGTGGTAAAAAGCGATCTTCGAGGCATCGGCTTGTGTGGAGAACATCGACTCGCCGAAAAACATACTGCCTAAGGAAACACCATACAGCCCGCCAACGAGGTCTTCCGCCTGCCAGATTTCTACACTGTGCGCGACCCCGCAGTGATGAAGCTCGCAGTAGGCGGCCTGCATTCTAGGGGTTATCCAAGTGCCAAAGGATGCAGCTCTGGACCGAGCGCAGGCTTCGATTACCAAGTCAAAACCGCAGTCAAATGACACGCGAAACCCTGCATTGCGAATTCGTTTGGACAAACTTCGGGTTACGCGCATGCTCCCGGGCTTCATCACGGCACGCTCAGCCGGGCTCCACCAGTAAATAGGGTCTTCATCCCGCTCGAACCATGGAAAAATGCCCAAGGCATAGGCCTCAACGAGCCACTCAGGTGTTAGGTCACCACCAGCAGCCAGCAGTCCTTCCGGCTCCGACAAGGCAAGTTCGGGGTTGGGGAAGCCAACGTTGTCAGGGTGTAGGTAAGCAAGGGACGACACTGCAGTAGATCATTGGTCCAGTAGGGTGAGAAAGTCAGCCGATTTTGGATGGCAAGCGACGATGTCCCGCAGCCGTTGTCCCGCCTTGTTGGTAGCGTTGATATCACCGCCTCTGTTTTTGAAGCGCTGTAGAAATATTGCGAAGTCGCTGACACGCATGCTGCGATAGGCGTAAAGCAATTGACTGAATTCAGCGGGCTCATCACCCAAGGGCTCTTTGTGCAAAAAACTGTCGATGCGAGCGTCATCCCAAATCTCGTTAATAACCTTGGTCTTGTCTGCACGCATGACGTTTATCCATTCTATGATCGCGGGTACCGGCGTAGCGGATTTATCGCGACGCGCTGATGCCATTGTGCCTATTTGTGCGAAAAACGGCGAGTGCGTACACTTTCGCCTACCTTTGAGGATACTGTTGTGACGTCGCCAGCTACTAACCGCTCCTTGCCGCTGCGAGAAATGTTTTTGGTGCTTATCGGCACCTTGGCCTGCTTTCTGCTTCTGGCCATAGGCTCGTACTCTCCAGATGATCCTTCTTTCACCTATACCGGTGGTAATACCAGCATTGATAACCTCGTCGGCGTTAGCGGCGCCTACCTTGCGGATATCCTGCTGTTTTTATTCGGCTGGGTGGCCTACCTGCTGCCTGCGGGCCTGATTTATTGGGCGCTCAGACTCCTGCGCATGCGGGAAGTCAAACCTAGCGCACTGGTTCTTGGCGTGCGCGCTAGCGGCTGGGTCGCTTCCTTTTTGTGCGCCTGTGTTCTCATGTATTTGCACAATGTCAGCGGTACCTCTCTGCCCTCAGGTTCTGGGGGCATGTTCGGTGAAGCCCTTGGCGTGACCGGCGCTGAAGTATTTGGCACGGTGGGATTAACCGTGCTTTGCGCCGCCGGCGCATTGATTGGCGCGCAAGCGGCGGTTGGCTTTTCGTGGCTGGAAATCACCGAGAACATTGGGCGTGGCGTAACGCATGTTTGGTATCGTGCTGCTGAGCTGTACGACCGCCTCAATGATCGGCGCCTGGCCTTGCTTGAGCGCCGCAAACAGGCTGGGTTGGCACCCGAAACGGCGCAAAAACGCAAAACGCAATTGGCCGCGACTCTTGAGAGCAAGCAGCAAACCGCCGGTTCACCGGCACCACCCAAAAGCAGCGCGCTAGAAATACTGCCCGTCGCGACGGAGCGAAAACCAACGGGCAAAACACAGCAAAAACGGCTCTTCGATAGTCAGAGCGTAAACGAACTCCCGGATGTGGATCTGCTCGATCAACCAGCGGGAGACAACAGCCGCGGCTACAGTGCAGATGCCCTAGAGGCGATGTCGAAACAGCTAGAGCTGAAGCTGGCGGATTTCAACGTCGAAGCCGTGGTCGTATCGGTGCTCCCCGGCCCGGTGATAACGCGCTTTGAAATACAGCCCGCTGCCGGCGTCAAGGTGCAAAAGATCAGCGCGCTGGCCAAGGATTTGGCCCGTTCGCTCGCTGTGATCAGCGTACGGATCGTCGAAGTCATTCCTGGCAAACCCTATGTCGGCATAGAGATACCGAATGAGCACCGTGAGATGGTGCAGCTGCGCGAAGTCATTAACTCCTCCGCATTTCAGGATGCCAGCAGCCATCTGGCGCTGGCGCTAGGCAAGGATATCGCGGGTGCCACCATCGTTGCTGATATCGCGCGCATGCCTCACCTTTTGGTTGCAGGAACCACGGGTTCGGGCAAGTCGGTGGGCGTGAATTCGATGCTGCTGAGCATTTTGCTGAAGGCGACCCCAGAGCAGGTGCGCTTGATTTTGGTCGATCCGAAAATGCTGGAACTGTCGATCTATGAGGGCATTCCCCATTTACTGACCCCAGTGGTCACCGACATGAAAGAAGCGGCCCATGCACTGAACTGGGCGGTGGGAGAAATGGAGCGACGGTATCGATTGATGGCCGCGCTCGGTGTGCGCAACCTTGCGGGATTCAACCGGCAAGTAAGAGACGCCAGCGCCAAGGGCGAACCGATCAAAGACCCACTTTGGTCATCCGAACTTGAAGAGGCCCCAGACCTTGAGGCACTGCCCGCCATCGTCATCGTCATCGATGAGTTTGCCGACATGATGATGATCGTTGGTAAGAAGGTTGAACAGCTGATCGCGCGCATCGCACAAAAAGCTCGGGCTGCAGGCATACATCTGATTTTAGCCACCCAGCGACCATCGGTGGATGTGATAACTGGCCTGATTAAGGCCAATATCCCCACGCGCATGAGCTTCCAAGTGTCATCGCGGATCGACTCTCGCACCATTCTCGACCAGGGCGGTGCAGAGCAGTTACTTGGCCACGGCGACATGCTGTATCTACCACCCGGCACAGCGCTGCCTCAGCGGGTTCATGGTGCCTTCGTCTCCGACGATGAGGTGCATCGCGTCGTCGAGGATTGGAAGCTGCGAGGTGCACCGGATTACCTAGAAGAAATTGTCACCGCGCAAACCGATGGCGAGGCCTTCGTCAAAATCGAATCTGATGATGACTCAGAGCAATCTGATGAACTGTATGACGAAGCCGTGGCCTTCGTGCTGGAATCTCGCAGGGCGTCGATTTCTGCTGTGCAGCGCAAGCTGCGCATTGGATATAATCGCGCGGCACGGTTGATCGAGACCATGGAAGCCGCCGGTGTGGTGTCTACGATGAACACTAATGGCAGCCGCGAAGTCCTGGTGCCGGATCGTAATGCCCAGTAAACCCCTACAGTTCTGCGCAGGTATTGCCCTGTGCCTCCTGCTGATCGCGCCACCGCTGCAGGCTAAGACAGCGTCAGAAGCACTTATTGTCCACATGAACCAGCTTGAGGGTTTGCGTTCGGACTTCGTGCAGACCATTTACGCTAACGGCAATATCGTTGAGTCGAGCAAGGGCAGCATGGCACTGGCCAAACCCAAGCTTCGTTGGCAGGTAGACGCGCCGTTTGCGCAAGTCATTGTTGTGCGTCCGCAGCGTATAGAAATCTACGATGCCGACTTAGCGCAGCTGACCATTCGAGAAACGTCCGCAGACCAGACAGCGACGCCCGCGAGTTTACTGATGCATCCAGAGCATCTGCTGTCAGCAGACTATCAGGTTAGCCAGTTCGGCAACGCCGATGCTCAGGTATTTCGATTGACGCCCACGGGATCTTCAGCACTGTTTCAACGCCTTGAAATCACCTTTGAACGAGGCACGCTCGAATCACTCGTCATAATCGATTGGCAGGAACAACAAACCCAGATTCGCTTTGAGAACGTGCTCGTCGATCAAAATCTATCACCGTCGCTGTTTGAACTGTCGGTACCCAAGGGCACGGATGTGATCCGTGGCTGATCTTTTTGCAGACCAAGTGAGCGACCCTGCCGCCAGTTCGATGGATCACCGCCCGTTAGCCGATCGGCTAAGACCGCAAACCTTGAGCGAATACGTTGGGCAGCGGCACCTACTTGCTGACGATAAACCCTTGGGTGGTTTGGCTGCCCGCAGGCAAATTCATTCGATGCTGCTTTGGGGGCCGCCTGGTACTGGAAAAACTACCCTCGCCAAGCTGCTTGCCGCCGAAGCGGGCTGCGAGTGGATCAGCCTGTCTGCGGTGCTCAGTGGGGTCAAAGAGATTCGTGCTGCGGTAGCCCTTGCCGAACAACACTTGGCACAAAATCGGCGAACGGTTCTGTTTGTTGACGAGGTACACCGTTTTAACAAATCCCAGCAGGACGCCTTTTTGCCCCACGTAGAGGCTGGCACGGTGACCTTCATTGGTGCCACTACAGAGAATCCATCTTTTGAGGTGAATGCAGCGCTGCTCTCCAGAGCGCGGGTATATGTTCTCAAGAGTCTTGATGAAGACGCGCTCATGCAGGTGATCAGCCGTGGGCTTCATTTACTTGACAAGTCGATGTCACAGCCCGTTTGCCAACAGTTGATCGCCTTGGCAGACGGCGATGCACGAAGGCTATTGAACATCCTTGAGATTGCAGCTCAGCTAGCTGAACAGGAGATATTGCCTAACACCTTGGCGGCAGCATCAGGCGAGCAACTTCGGCGTTTTGATAAAGGCGGCGATATTTTTTACGAGCAGATATCTGCCCTACACAAATCCGTGCGCGGTAGTGCACCTGATGCCGCGCTGTATTGGTTCTGCCGCATGCTCGATGGCGGCGCAGACCCGCGCTATGTTGGCCGGCGACTGTTACGAATGGCGAGCGAGGATATTGGCAATGCCGATCCGCGTGCGCTGCAGCTCACCGAGTCGGCCTTAGCGACCTTTGAACGCCTAGGCTCGCCCGAGGGCGAGCTGGCATTGGCTCAAGCAGTTCTGTACATGGCCAGCGTGCCAAAAAGTGACGCTGCGTATGCAGCTTTTAAAGAGGCTATGGCGTTTGTTCGTCAGACACCGTCCTATGATGTGCCCATGCATTTGCGTAATGCCCCAACGAATCTGATGCAGCAAATGGGCTATGGGCAGGGTTATCGGCATGCGCATAACGAGGCCTTAGCAGACGTTGGCGCCTATGCCGCAGGAGAAAACTACTTTCCTGATGAATTGCAGCCAACGACGTTCTATCATCCCGCCGCCGCTGGGCTGGAGAGTAAAATTCGCGATCGGCTGGCCGCGCTTGCGGCAGCGGACAAAGATGCGGGCCAAACATAGCCTCACTGCTCGAAGCCTTTGCGCGGGTTGTATGGGTAGCTCGGCGCCTAACCAATGGTCTGATGAGACTGATGAAATCCCAAACTGACGAACCACGGATGCCCAAATGTTAGACATCAAGCTGCTGCGCACAAATCCCCAGCAGATCGCCACGTCGCTTCAAATCAAAGGCTATACGTTTGATGTAGACGCCTTTACTGCCCTAGAAGAACAGCGAAAAGACCTGCAACAGCAAACTGAAGATTTACAAAATGAGCGCAACGTCAAATCCAAGTCCATCGGTAAGGCGAAAGCCGCGGGCCAAGACATCGCGCCATTGCTTGCCGAGGTGGGAGATCTAGGTGAGCGCCTTGATCAATCCAAGACTGCTTTCGGCAGTGTTCAGGACGGCATGCAGGACTTATTGATGTCGTTGCCTAATCTACCCCACGAGTCAGTTCCGGCAGGCAAGAATGAGGATGACAATGAACTGCTGCGCACTTGGGGCGTCCCGAGCAGTCTGGTGCAGGAACCGATGGATCATGTAGATCTGGCGGCATCGGGCGGGCTAGATTTTGAAGCCGCAGCAAAAATCACCGGATCACGCTTCGTTGTGATGCGCGGCGCCATGGCGCGGCTACACAGAGCACTTACACAATTCATGTTGGACCTGCATACCCAGCAGCACGGCTATGATGAGATATATGTTCCTTACATCGTTAATGCGGACAGTGCACGAGGTACCGGCCAACTACCCAAGGCGGCAGAAGACATGTTCCGCATCGAAGGTGAGCAGGATCTGTACTTGATTCCCACAGCTGAGGTGCCTGTGACCAATCTGTATCGTGGCGAGATTCTTGCCGAGGCTGATCTACCGGTTCGCCACGTTTGCCACACACCCTGCTTTCGCAGCGAAGCAGGCAGCTATGGCCGAGACACGCGAGGCATGATCCGACAACACCAGTTCGAAAAAGTGGAGCTGGTCCAGTTAGTCCATCCCGAAACGTCTTGGGATACGCTAGAGACCTTAACTGGGCATGCCGAAGCTGTTTTGCAGCAGCTCGAGCTACCCTATCGATCCATGGTGCTTTGCGGTGGCGATCTGAGTTTTGCCTCTGCAAAGACCATTGATTTAGAAGTGTGGCTGCCAAGTCAGAATCAATATCGCGAGATTTCTTCGTGCAGTAACTTTCTGGATTTTCAGGCGCGGCGCATGCAGGCACGCTATCGCGATGCCCAGGGCGATATTCATTTGCTGCACACCCTCAATGGTTCAGGTTTGGCTGTCGGTCGAACCCTCGTGGCACTGCTAGAGAATTATCAGCAGGGCGAAGGCCAGATCACCGTGCCAGACGCGCTGCAGCGCTATCTGGGCGGCGCAACACAGTGGTCGCTGAATCCATGAAGACAAGCCCAACCTAGACCAACATGTTTTATCTGCCGCTCTTTCATCGGCTGCAAGGCGCCCAATGTTTGGTTGTTGGAGCGGGGCAAACCGCCGTACGAAAACTACGCTGGCTGGTGCGTGCTGGCGCCCAGATTACCGTTATCGCCCCGCAGATTGATCCTGAAATTCAACGCATGCGCGATGCAGGAAACCTCATCATTGAGCGGCGGGAGTTCTATCCAGAAGCCGTGCACGCAGGTTTACGTCTTGTGATCAGTGCAACCAACGCACCTCAAGTGAGCGAATCGGTGTTTGCACGAGCACTTGATGAGCGGGTGTTGGTGAACTGCGTTGATCGCACTGAACTGTGCACGATTATTTTCCCCGCGATTATTGATCGCTTGCCGATCTTGGTGGCGGTATCGAGCATGGGCCAGTCGCCAACTTTGTCGCGCAGCGTACGTGGCTGGATTGAAACGCGTTTGCCGCAAGGGCTTGGGCGGTTGGCAGAGTTAGCCGGACGGCTTCGCCTCGAGGTTAAGCAGTCCTTGCCTGATGTTGATGCGCGCAAGGGCTATTGGGACGCTGTGTTTTCCAGTCCTGCCGCCACTAAGGCCATGCGTGGGAGCGTGGATGAGGCGGTTAGTGACGCCCAACGCATGCTTTCGCAGCAGCGCGCAGGTGGCGAAATCGTCCTAGTCGGTGCGGGCCCCGGCGACCCAGATTTGATTACGCTTCGCGGTTTGCGCGCCATCCAAAGTGCAGACGTGCTGATGTACGACAAACTCATCGATCCAGGGCTACTGGAATACGCGCGCCGAGACGTCGAACTCGTAGACGTAGGCAAGCAAGGTCCGCGAGAAGAAGCAGGCGCCAAGGGGTGGGGCAGCGCCGCCCAACAATCGGGCAGTAAAAGGCCAAGCGGCACGCATATGCAGGCAGCGATCAATGAACGCCTCATCGAAGAGGCCCTTCGAGGCAAGAAAGTTGTTCGGCTAAAGGGCGGTGACCCGTTTATTTTCGGTCGAGGTGGAGAAGAGTTGTTGGCCGCAGCACAGCAGGGTTTTGCCGTTGAAATTATTCCCGGCATTACCGCCGGCATGGCGGCGGCCAGTTATGCAGGCATTCCGCTTACTCATCGCCATGTCAGTCAGTCTGTGCGTTTTTTGACCGGACATCGCGTCGCGGATGCGCAGAATCTTGAATGGTCTGACTGGGCCAGAGATGATCAAACACTGGTGATTTATATGGCGTTGGTCAGTTTGGAGACCATTCAGGAACGCCTACTCGCCGCAGGAAGGTCTGCAGCAACGCCAGCCGTGCTCATTGAAAACGCAACTTTGCCATCTCAACGCGAAGTCTTTGCCCCGCTGGCCGGGCTTAATCAGGCCGTAATGAAGGCCAACATCACCGGCCCGTCAATCATCATCGTCGGGCAGGCGGTTGAGATTGCGCAGCAAGCTCAGCAATTGCTGATGCAGCACGATGCTGAAGACTCTACTCGGGCAAGCTAGCGTCCGCGGTGGCTCACAGGCAATTGGTGGGACGTGGCAGACCAGCAACTTTGGCGGCAACTTTTGCCGGGCTGCCGCCGAAAAGACCCATCAAATAAACACTAGAGCCTTGCTCCGTGCCTAGGTTTTGCCTAGCGAGTCTCACTAAGGCGCGCATGGCCGGGGCGGTATCGGTTTGGGCGTAAAACGCTCTGAGTAAGTCGATGATTTGCCAATGCGCTGGAGACAGTGAAATGTTCTCAGCCTTGGCCAACTGCTCGGCGACCGCTGCGCTCCAGTCGTTCAGGTCGATTAGATAGCCTTCTTTGTCCAGTGGCGGAAGTTTTTGATCGTGCATCTCAGTCATGCCAGCTGACGATGGGTGAGTGTTCTTCGGTCAGCCCCACCAGTTGCTTGTAGTCGATGCGTCTGATGTCACCTCGTTCGCTCTTGGTGATGCCGCGAGCCTCAGCGTCGCTGGCCATCATGTCGATTGCAGCTGCTGAGACAGGCGACTGTGTTAATTGGTTTGCCGCATAGACGCCGTCGCCGAGCAACACCAAGCGGTCGTCTGGTGAGCATCGATCAAGGCAAGCCTTGGCGCCTGTTGGGCTGAAGATTAAATGCAGGCTCATGGTTGCCCCGTGATGACCACATCACTTTCCTTGATAAGGCGGGCTTGCTGCGCCAGATCTAAATAACTCACACTCAGCTCAGGATGTGCGGTCACGTCTCGGGCTGATATCGATGATGCGCAGGCGCAGAGCTGATCTATTTCATAAGACGGCAGGGCTGTGAGCACTTTCGACAACGTCTTTTGCGCTATCGCTGGGCCTTTTTGCCCTGCTTGTAGAGCCCATACACCTTCGTCGCGCAACAAAACACACACGTCTCCATCAAAGGCGGCGGCGACCATGGCTGCTTCCAGCTGCTCAAAGGCATGGCTGCTGGCATAGGGCGCACGGCTGATAATGAATAAATAGCGCTTCACGCGGGAAACTCGATGTAGCGGTCAGCCCCTTCGATCGCGGCAATCAGCTGGCCTAAGCCGACCAATGTAAAATCACTCATCAGGGTTGCAGATGGAAGGTCATAGCGCTGCTGCTCTACCGCATCAACAACGCCGCGTTTGATGCCACTGGCAATACAAACCGCCAGCTCGATGTTCTGAGTTCGAAGCGCAGCCCAGCGCGGCTGTAGATCTGTCACGTGTTGAGTCTGCGCAGGCACTTGCCCATTTAGGCCGTGGTAAACCCCTTCATGAAAGAAAAATACGCGCTCGACGCTGTGGTCACAGAGCAAGAGCGCCTCGATGAACTCGAGGGCGTGTTCAGCCGCTTGGCTGGAATAGGGCGCTCCATGAATGGCCAGTGCGTATTTCATCGGCGCATATTATCAAAGCCTGCCTCAACCGGTCTGTAGCTGTACCGGGACACTGCGCCGACCCAAGCGTTTGACGTCCTCGAGGATCACCACGAGGGCAGGAATCAAAAATAGGATAATCACGCTCGCAAAAACAATGCCTGTGGCTAGGCTGACCGCCATTGGAATGAGGAATTGAGCCTGAGTACTGGTCTCAAACAGCATGGGCGTTAGACCTAGTGCAGTGGTCGCGGTGGTTAAAAAGATCGCCCGAAAACGACGCTGGGAGGCTTCGATAATCGATGCTTGGATAGCCATCCCGTCTGCCCGGTTGCGGTTGTACTGATCCATCAGCACAAGGGAGTCATTCACCACAACGCCGCTCAGTGCCACCATGCCAAAAATCGAGATGAAGGATATGTTGTAGCCCAACAGGAAATGTCCGATCACCGCGCCTGCGGCACCAAAGGGTACTCCAGCGAGGACGACCAAGGGCTGTAAATAGCTTCGAGTTTGCGATGCCAGCAGCACGAAGATGGTCAGCATTGCGACGACCATCATACGACCCAGAGACGCCATATCATCTGACTCTTCTCTGCCTTGGCCCGCTTGATCTGCCTGTAGGCCAGGAAATCTGGCCAGCAGTTCGGGTATTACCTGATTGAGCACTTGGCTGTTCGCCTGAGTTGGGGTAACGATGCTGTTATCCACTTCACTGGTAACGCTCACAATTCTCAGACCGTCAACGCGCTCGATGCTGGAGAAACTCCGTGACTCCTTCAGTCTCGCTACAGTGGACAGCGGCGTCTGTGTGCCATCCTGCAGGCGTATACGTACCCGCTCCAAATTCTGAGTGCTTTGCCGCTGGTCCTCAGGGTATCTAACCATCACCTTGAGTTCGTTACGTCCGCGTTGAATTCGCTGGACTTCTTGACCGAAGAAGTTATTTCTCAGCTGACTGGCAATATCACTGGGCAGCAAACCAGCAGCTTCGCCAGCTGGGGTTAACTCGATATCGAATTGACGCTTACCTAAGTTGAAGGTGTCTTGTATGTCGTAAAAACCCGGCAACCGCGCATAGCGCGCCTTGAGTTCGTCGACAGCGGCATAAAGCGTCTCATCATTTTGATGCGCCAAGCGAAACTCGACGTCCGAGCCCCTGCCAAAGTAGTCTGACCGGAAGGACAGGCTTTCTACCCCTGAGATCTCGCCGGTGGCCTGCCGCCACTGTCGCTCCAACGCCCCTGCAGACAGGGTTCGCGGGGGTTCATCCTGCAGGGTAATAATGATCGACGAGACATGGCTGGCTGTTGTCATACCGCTGCCCCCACCTGGTCCGCTACCCGCTCGACTGGTGCCACCAATGGTCGCACTGATGGCTTTGAAGGCCGTACCGTCATTGGCTTCGTTAACCTGATAGGCGGCTTCGATAATTCGATTTGCCGCAATTTCCGTGGTTCGAAACGGCGTGCCGACTGGAAAGTTGAGGCTCGCGCGAATCGTGTTGGATTCCAGATCGGGAAAGAAAATAAAGCGTACGGCGCCGCTGGCAAACATGGCGCCAGCGACGACGAGCAAGCAAATACCGCATAGCAGGGTGAAGTATCGGCGCTGCACGGCCTGAGCGACTTGGGGCAAAAAGACTCGATCTCTGAAGGCCATCACTTTGCTGCCAACGGATTGTTGAAAGCTCTTTAAAGGTCCAGTACTCCATGCCCTGCCATGAGCCAAGTGGGCTGGAAGAATGAAAAACACCTCAAGCAGCGACATGGAGAGCACGACGATCACCACGATGGGAACCGAGCCAAGTATTTGCCCAAACGTACCGGTAACGAAGAGTAGGGGTGCAAAGGCTGCCATGGTCGTGAGTACGCCAATGGTCACCGGGCCGAAGACACCGCGCACGCCCTTGAGCGTGGAAGCGGCTCCCGGGCCGCCTTTTTCTTGTTCGGTAATGATGTTTTCGCCCACGACGACGGCATCGTCCACCACAATCCCCAGCACGATGATCAGAGCGAATAGCGAAATCATGTTGATGTTGACGCCAAAGGGCGCAAAGAAGAGCAAGGCGCCGAGAAAGGAAATAGGCACGCCCATGGCAACCCACGTGGCTAGGCGTAAATCCAGCATGATGACCAAAAACAGGAACACCATGGCAAAACCCAGCACACCATTGCGTACGAGAAGGCTTAAGCGTTGCTGCAATATGTCTGTCTGGTCATCCCATATCTCGACGGATGTGCCCGGCGGTGGTTCATAGCTGCGTAAAAATTCTTTGAGCTGCGACGCAATTGCTAGGGCATCTTCGGCCTCGGACTTTTCGACCTTCACCAACAAGCTTTGCTGACCGTTGAACTCTTGAATGACTTTTTCGTCAACAAAGCCATCGCGGATGGTGGCAACGTCCCTGAGGCGCAAGATGCTGCCGTCTGGCTCAGCGCGTAGCACGATGTCGCCGAATTCCGTGCCAAACATACGCTTTTGATTGGTGCGCAGCAGTAGGTCGCCAGCCTGGGTACGCAGTTCACCGGCTGATAAATTGATAGAAGAGGCTCGTATTGCTCGAGCGACCTGATCGATGGACAGATCGAACTCGCGCAGCGACTGCTCGGTGACCTCGATGGAGATTTCCATATCCTTGGCGCCCATCAATGACACCAGTGTCACCTTCGGCAGGGTCAACAGGGTATCGGCGAGAGTCTCAGCAGCTTGACGAAGAGTATGTTCGTCGCGTTGGGAGGTCACCACAAAGGTCATGACATCGCTGACGGATTGGGCGCGCTCAATTTCAGGCTGTTCGGCATTCTCTGGGGGAAAATCTGCAATGCGTTCAACGGCGGCTTCGACATCGTCTTTGACTTCTTTGTCGTCGACATAGTCCTTGAGCTCGATGGTTACCGTGCCAACGTTTTCAGACGCTGACGAGCGAACCTCGTCTACACCCTCAATACCAAGGACAGCCTCCTCGACGCGTCGGGTGATAGATTCCTCGACTTCGCTTGGTGTCGCTCCAGGATAGGGTACAACCACCGTGATGATGCCCGGGTTTAGTGTGGGAAAAACTTGTGCGTTTAGACCGAAGCCTGAAATCAAACCGCCGATCAGTAGCAGCCCCATGATCAGATTGGCGGCCACCGAATTGTTGGTGAAGTAGGCGATGATGCCAGTGTCTTTTGTAAGGCTAGCTTGGTCGGGCTTGGTGGATCCGCCCGAGCCTTGGCCGTGAATCTCTTCGGTGCGCTGAATGGCCATGAGCTAGATTTGGCGCTCTTGGCGAGTGTTGATCGATACCGGAGTACCAGCCTGCGCGCCTGCGATACTGCCAATGACGATGCCCTCGCCAATATCAAAGCCCGCGACAACAATGCCGTCGGCGTTTCGACCCAGCAGGGTGGGTTGCACGTCTTGCAATCGCCCACCCCGAACAACCCAGATTGCACCGCTGCCCTGTAGCGCCGCTTCAGGCAGAAGAAGGCTGTTGGCGTGCGCGGGACCTTCAATAACCAAGTCAGCAAACATACCGGGTTTGAGCAGATCGTCAGCGCCGTCGGTATTTTTAAGCATCGTCTGGGAGAGCGGGATGTAGACCTTGGCGAAGCGGCTGCGAGGATCAAGTTCTGCGCCAACGCGATCTATGCTCGCCTCGAACTGGTTGCCTGCGATGAACACTTGCACGCGAAGGTTCTCCACCGGTGCAAGCTGGGCTAAGTCTGACTGCGCGATGGGGGCGACCAATTCCACACTATCTGTGGCGTAGGCCTGGCCGAAGGCCTTGCCGTTACTAACAAGTTGGCCAAGCTGCGCGCTAGAGCGCGTGATCATGCCGTCAAAAGGTAGGGTGAAACGAGTGCGCTGCAGTTCCAGTTTAGCGATGTCTTCCCGAGACTTTGCCGCCTGCAACTGAGCCTGTGCTTGCGCGATTTGTGGACCCAGAGCCACCAAGGCCGGTACGTTTCTATTCGGATTGATCAACGCGTAATTCTGCACAGCGGCATCACTTTTGGCTTGCTGCAGCTGCAGGTTAGCTCGCTGCACCTCGACGTCAGCCGCCGCTTGTCGCAGTTTGAGCAGAAATTCGTCTTGTTCGACGACGGCAAGGGTTTCGCCGGCACGAAAACGACCGCCAACGGCGAGTGACGGTGCAAGCTGCGAGATGCGGCCGGACACCTGGGGTATGAGATCAACATAGGTGGTAACGCCGACAGACCCGTTGGCGGTCACGGTGACCTGATGAACACCGGCGATAGGTGTGATCACTGTAACACTCGCCAACGGTGCGGCATCGACAACCAGTGGCGACGACATTCCCCCGGCAGACGTCGGCGTCGCCGGCGCACGCGAGTAATAGATGGCCGCGGCCATCAATAACAGCACTAGCACAACTTGAAGTGAGCCGATGAGGCGGCCGCGAGAAGACGTGCCACCCGCATCTGTAGAGGGCTCGACCTCGACGGCTTCCTCCCACTCCAACGGGTCGGCATGCGCCGGCAGCGGCTCACTTTCAATAGAAAAAGTTTTTGTTTTGAGTCGCTTCAGCATGGTTCAATCTCCGCGCGTTACGCGTTGTGTCCGGTCGCCAACCTGCAAAATCTCGTTATAGAAATGCAGGCGTCGTAATCGTCTCGCCATGTCGATCAATTGCACGTGAATATCCGTTGAACTCGGCGTGTGTGTCCGACTGTCTGCACCGGGCAATCTGTGAACTGCTTCGCGAAAGTTAAACGGCAGGTGATTCAGGGTAATAACACCTAGCAGGCGCCACCGATACAAACCGTTACATGATCTGGGGAATCGTTTCTATGGAGAGAAGTCAGATGAGCAATGTCGAACAATCTATGCCGGTTAGCCTCGATCAGCCATTGCTGTTCAAAACAGGGCACCAAATGAAAAATCGATTCATGTTGGCGCCCTTAACCAATTCGCAGAGTCACGCAGACGGTCGCCTGTCAGACGAGGAATTTCATTGGCTCACGCTACGCGCCAAGGGCCAATTTGGTTTGACGATGACCTGCGCGGCTCATGTGCAGGCTATAGGGCAGGGGTTTCCGGGGCAGTTGGGCATTTTCAGTGATGACCAGCTTGACGGTCATATCAGGCTCGCCGCTGCGATCAAGGCTGAGGACAGTCTTGCTGTGGCGCAGCTGCATCACGCGGGTATGCGTTCGCCTGAAGCGCTCATTGGCGAAAGTCCGGTTTGTCCCTCGCAGAATGCTGAAACTGGCGCCCGCGCAATGTCGCTGGCTGAGGTGCAGCAGTTGCGCGATGACTTTGTTGCCGCCGCGGTGCGTGCGCAGCGTGCTGGATACGATGGTGTGGAGATTCACGGCGCCCATGGGTATGTCGTGTGTCAGTTCCTCAGTGCTGAAACGAATCAGAGAACCGACGAGTACGGAGGTTCGCTGGCGAATCGTCAACGCTTACTGTTGGAAATCGCTTCAGGTGTGCGAGCCCAATGCGGTCCACGCTTTCTTCTGGGCGTGCGGATCTCGCCAGAGAGGTTTGGCATGCAGCTTGATGAAGCATTGAGCACTTGCCAGCAGCTCATTGATCAAGATCTGGCCGACTTTTTGGATATTTCGCTGTGGGATAGTTTCAAGCTGCCGGCGGAAGAGGCACACCAACATCAATCCTTGCTAGCGCATTTTGCGCAACTCAATCTCGGTGACGTGAAGTTGACGGTGGCGGGCAAAATTCGCACCGCGCAAGAGTGCGCTGATGTGATGGCCGCTAACGTCGATTTTGTAACCATCGGACGAGCAGCGATTTTGCATCACGACTACCCGACTTTGGTGCTTGAAAACCCCGAATTTGAGCCGATTTCGACGCCGGTGAGCCGCGATTATCTGCAATCTGAAGGCCTTAGCCCGGTATTTGTCGAGTACATGAACAGTTGGAAAGGATTTGTCGCACAAGATGAGTAACTAACTTCACAGACAGTTCACCGCAGCTGCCCTAGCGTATGAAGGCAACAATAACAAAGCTGCCTTTAACGCATATGGAACGTATAGGGATCATCGGTGACGTACACGCTGAGCATACGCGACTTGAGACAGCGCTTCGTGTGCTAAAGGATGAACAAGTCGATGTGGTGCTCTGTACCGGCGACCTGGCCGATGGCCGAGGTGATCTAGATGCGTGTTGCTCAATGCTCAAAGATGCCGGGGTTCTGGTGGTCGCGGGTAACCATGATCGCTGGTTCCTTGAGGAAAAAGTTAGGCATGTAGAGGGTGCGCATTTTCGGCATCTCGTTAACGCCAGCACCGTGGATTTCATCGCAGGCCTGCCGCGAACTCGTTCCGTCCACACAGCGTTTGGCGAGGTGATTCTTTGCCATGGCGTCCTTGACAACGATCTCGCAAAAATCTGGCCAGGGTCAGAAAACACCAGCTGTAGGCGATCCTCGGAACTGGACCTTCTGTTGCTGCAACATGAGCCGCCACGTTTCTTTATTAACGGACACATGCACTTTCGAACAGTAGT
>ERZ802824.65-NODE-65-length-49365-cov-20.8154_pt1 | contig 49365 bp, 42 predicted proteins | sample MGYA00345650_ERZ802824 | MGnify/ENA primary metagenome ERZ802824 (study PRJEB30503, sample SAMEA104212361) | marine metagenome | biome: Westerlies Biome; feature: [SRF] surface water layer (ENVO:00010504) within the epipelagic zone...; material: water (ENVO:00002006)... | reverse complement strand
ACCTTCTTGCTTTTCCTAGGTCTGCTGTTGGAACTGGTTTCAACTCACCTTCAAGCAATTTTTCAATTCTTTTTTCTACCTCTTTTGAAATCTTCTCTCCAGTGCCTGCAAATAACTTAATTCCATTATCTTGATAGTCATTATGAGAAGCGCTTATCACCAGTCCAAATTGATTTCTTAAAGATCTTGTAAGATAAGCTACACCTGGAGTTGGTAATGGGCCAAGCAATCTTACATTTACACCAGAAGCTATAAATCCAGCCTGTAGTGCTGATTCAAGCATATATCCTGAGACTCTCGTATCTTTTCCAATCAATACAGTGTCCCAGCCCATATCCTTAAGAACAATTCCTGCAGCGTGGCCAATTCTTAGACATACTTCAGGAGTGATTTCAGATTCAACGGGGCCACGAATTCCATCCGTCCCAAATTTAATGCTCATGGAGAAAGATTATAACTCTTCTGCAGGGCCTTTAATGGAAGTTTTTTTAGATGTTTTCTTTTTAGGGGTTTTGGGCTCATCCCAGTCTTTGGGAGCTCTTGGTTTTGCTCCAGCCATAATGTCATCTATTTGATCTGAATCAATTGTTTCATATGTCAGAAGTGAATCAGCCATAGTGTGTAATTTATCAAGATTATCATTTAGTAACTTAGTAGCTTTTTTATAATTTACATCAATAATCTTTCTAACTTCAGTGTCTATGCTATTAGATGTCTCGCCCCCAATTCCCTTAGGAGCCATTGATGCAGACCTTCCTAAGAAGGGACTAGAGTCATCTTCACCATACTTAAGAGGGCCTAAATCAGATAATCCCCACTTTGTAACCATGTTTGTTGCTATTCCAGTTGCAACTTCGATGTCATTCGATGCTCCTGTGGTGATACCGTCTTTACCATTAATGATTTCTTCAGCAATTCTGCCGCCAAAAAGAGTTGCTATTCTGCTATGAAGATAAGTTTTACTCTGCATATATCTATCTTCTTCAGGTAAAAACATCGTTACTCCAAGAGCTCTTCCTCTTGGGATAATAGTAACTTTATAAACTGGATCATGTTCGGGCGTTAAACGTCCTACAATTGCATGTCCTGCTTCATGATAAGCAGTAATTCTCTTTTGCTCATCTGTCATAATCATTGATTTACGTTCTGGGCCCATCATAATTTTATCTTTGGCAAGATCTAAATGACTTTGCTCAACTTTTTTATCACCATATCTGGCAGCGAATAATGCAGCCTCATTGATAAGGTTTGCCAGATCGGCTCCAGAAAATCCTGGAGTACCTCTTGCTATAACCGATGCATCTACATCCTTTGAAAGTGGAATCTTTCTCATATGAACTTTAAGGATTTGCTCTCTTCCTCTAATGTCTGGAAGATCAACCACCACTTGCCTATCAAATCGGCCAGGTCTGAGGAGCGCAGGATCAAGAACATCAGGTCTGTTGGTTGCAGCAACAACAATAACTCCATCATTTCCATCAAAACCATCCATCTCAACAAGTAACTGATTTAATGTTTGCTCTCTTTCATCATGACCACCGCCCATGCCTGCACCTCTATGACGACCAACAGCATCTATCTCATCAATAAACACAATGCATGGAGAATTTTTTTGTGCTTGCTCAAACATATCTCTGACTCTTGACGCACCAACACCAACAAACATTTCAACAAAATCTGACCCTGATATTGAGAAGAAGGGAACTTTAGCCTCACCTGCAATGGCTCTAGCTAAAAGAGTTTTACCAGTGCCTGGAGGGCCAACCATCAAAACTCCTCTAGGGATTTTTCCACCAAGTTTTTGAAATTTAGTTGGATCTCTTAAAAAATCTACGAGCTCTTGAACATCTTGTTTAGCTTCTTCACATCCAGCAACATCGTCAAAAGTAGTAGTAACTTTGCCGCCTTCCATAAGTTTTGCTTTACTCTTACCAAAGGCCATTGGACCTCCTCTACCAGACATGCCGCCTTGCATCTGGCGCATGAAAAAGAAGAATATTCCAAGAAGTAATAAAATTGGAAAAGCACCGACTAGAAGTTGGGACCAAATTGATGGTTGTTCAACGCTCTCAAAAACTGTAATGACTCCAAGTTCCTCTATTGCATTATCAACAGATTCGTCTCTTTTATATATGGGATGACGTGTTTCAACTCTTGTACCATCAAGGCGCTCACCAAAAATAGTCATTTGGTCACCCTTATAAATAACCTTGGCCATACGATCGGATAAAACTTCTTGTTTAAATTGACTGTAAGAAATCATTTCTCTTTTAGAAGAAGATCCATTTTCAACGTTGTTGAAGATAAAGATAAGAGCCGAGCCTAACAAAACCCAAACTAAAGCATTTTTAAAAACTGAATTCATAATGGCTTTTCTCCAAATAAATAAATCTCACCTGATTTGCTTTTTGATGCAGCAGGCTTGTAAGTTTGAACTAAATGAAAGCACTTTTCCATTTCTGTTCTAAATCTTTTTAACAAACTATTTTGAAACGTTTTGATGATAAAGGAACCATTATATCTATTTAGGTAAATAGACGCCGTTCTTAGGGTCTCAATATTAAGGTCGAATATCTTCTCTTCATCAACCGCTCTTATACCTGATAAATTTGGGGCTAAATCTGAAATAACAAGGTCAAATCTTAATTTTAAAGAATAAATTTCAGGAATTTTGTGAATATTAATAAGGTCTTCTTGAAAAAAAAATACATCCTTCACTGGATCCATCGGCAAAAGATCGATTGCATAAACGCTAGCTGCAGGAGCCATAGCTTTTATTAACTCAGACCATCCTCCAGGCGCTGATCCTATATCAAGCACAAGACTATCACTATGAAGACTATTGGTTTTTTTTAAAATTTCCTCTAATTTAAAAACTGCACGGGAACGAAATCCTAGTTTTTTAGCTCTAAGTGCCCACGAATCAGCATGCATATTTATTAAAGATGCTGAACCTTTTCAATTTCAAAATCGATAGCTCCAGATGGAGTTGTAATTGAAACCTCATCGCCAACATTTTTTCCTATTAAACCCTGAGCTATTGGTGTTTGAATCGAGATCAATCCAGCTTCAGGATCAGACTCTAAATTACCTACAATCTTATAAGTTATAGATTTATTATTTGCAATATCAAATAAATCTATCGTTGCTCCAAAAACAACTCTTCCAGTTTCAGGTATATCTTTTACATCAATAACCTGAGCGTTTCCAAGAGCATGTTCAATCTCTTGAATCTTGGCTTCAATGAATCCCTGTTGTTCTTTTGCAGCATGATACTCAGCATTTTCTTTTAAATCTCCATGAGCTCTAGCGTCTGCAATGGCCTGCGAAATATCAGGCCTATCCTTTGTTTTTAATTGACGCAGCTTTTCTACGAGATCTTTTTCTCCTGCTTTTGTTATCGGAATTTTTTCCATAAAGAAATTATATCAAATGAAATAAATTAGTTTATTTCTTGCAAGGAATGATAGATCCAGTGCTTAGAATTTTTGTTCATTGCTTCCAAAATTGCAAAAGCTCCAAAAATTGTAGTGATGCAAAATAATTTATTTTGTAAAGCAGTTCTTCTAATAGACGCAGAATCTTCAATAGATTGTCGTCCCTCAGTAGTGTTGATTAATAAGTTGACCTTATTATTTAATAATTCATCTACTATGTGAGGTCTTCCTTCGTTGACTTTATTAATAAATGAAGACTTGTATCCAAGTTTATTAATTGCTTCAGCGGTTCCTTTGGTAGAAATTAACTCAAAGCCTTGATCTATAAGCAAAGGTATTAAATCTGGAAGGTATTTTTTATCTGATTCTTTAACACTCACAAAGGCTAACCCAGAATCAGGAACAATTTTATTGGCAGCTTTTTGAGCTTTTGCATATGCTTCTCCAAAACTCAAGCCAATTCCCATTACCTCTCCAGTAGATTTCATTTCTGGGCCAAGAATAGGATCGACAGCCGGAAACTTATCAAAAGGTAAGACAGCTTCCTTCACAAAAAAATAATTTTTTGGTAAAGCATTAGAAAAAGAAGTTTCTTGCAGGGACTTACCCACCATAGTTTTGGTAGCCAACTTTACCAAGGACTGGCCCAAGCATTTAGATATAAACGGAACAGTTCTCGAGGCTCTAGGATTTACTTCTATAATAAAAACAGTCATATCTTGAACAGCAAATTGAATATTCATTAATCCAACAACATTGAGCTCAGCAGCAATTTTTTTTGCCTGTTTTTCTATTTCTTCAAGCACTTGTTTTGAAAGACTATATGGCGGCAAAGAACACGCTGAGTCACCAGAATGAATTCCTGCTTGCTCAATATGTTGTAAAATACCTCCAATCTGAATCTCACTTCCATCGGAAATTACATCAACATCAACCTCAATAGCATCTGTTAAATATCCATCTAATAAAATTGGTTTTTTGTCTGAAACCTCAACGGCTTCTTTTAAGTATTTCTCTAGCTCTGTCTTCGTATGAACAAGCTCCATAGCTCTTCCACCTAAAACATATGAGGGTCTTACTACAATTGGAAATCCAATGTCATCTGAAACTTTAATTGCTTCTTCAAGGTTTTTAACAGTACTGTTAGGAGGCTGTTTAAGGTTTAATTGATTCGCAAGAGATTGAAATCTCTCTCTATCCTCTGATCTATCTATGGCATCAACATCAGTTCCAAGAATCTTTACATTGTTTGATAAGAGAGTCTCTGAAAGCTTAAGCGGTGTTTGTCCTCCAAATTGGATTATGACTCCCTCAGGCTGTTCTAAATCAATAATATCTAATACTTTTTCTTCTGTTATTGGCTCAAAATACAATCTATCAGATGTATCATAATCAGTTGAAACTGTTTCAGGATTGCAATTAATCATAATTGATTCAAAGCCCTCTTCTTGAAGAGCAAAGGATGCATGAACACAACAATAATCAAATTCTATACCTTGACCAATCCTATTTGGACCGCTCCCTAGAACAACAACTTTTTTATTTTTAGTGGGACGAGATTCACATTCACCTTCGTAGGCTGAATACATGTAAGCTGTTTCAGTTGCAAATTCCGCTGCACAAGTGTCTACCCTCTTAAAAGAAGGCATAACTCCAAGTTTTTTCCTTGCCTTTCTTACATCAATAGCATTTGATCTTGTGAGATCAGCAATTCTTTGATCAGCAAATCCTTTTTGTTTAAGATTTAACATTTTGCTGAAGTCTATATCCTGGAGATGCATATCTTGCAGAATATTTTCTTCATTAACTAAATCTATTATTTGGTGTAAATACCAAAAGTCCATTCCAGTCAATTGATTGATTTCCTCAGCACTCCAACCCAGCCTTATTGCATCAGCCACATAAAGAATTCTTTTGCAACCAGGAAATGTAAGCTGGTAACGCAAAGCTTCATTTTGATTCATCGTATGATCTAGAATGCTTTCAAAGCCATGCATGTCCTCTTCTAGGCTTTGAAGAGCTTTTTGCAGGGATTCCTGAAACGTTCTTCCGATTCCCATTACTTCTCCGACAGATTTCATTTGAGTGGTGAGTCGATCATCTGCTTGAGGGAATTTCTCAAAAGCAAATTTAGGAATTTTAGTAACGATATAATCAATTGAAGGCTCAAAAGAAGCTGGAGTTAAACCATTGGTTATATCATTTTGAAGTTCATCTAGACTAAACCCAACGGATAAAAGGGCAGCAACCTTTGCAATCGGAAAACCTGTTGCTTTTGAGGCTAAGGCTGAAGAGCGACTTACTCTTGGATTCATCTCAATTACAACCACTCTTCCAGTTTCTGGGCAAATCCCAAATTGAACATTGCTTCCACCAGTTTCAACTCCAATTTCTCTTAAGATCCTGAAAGATTGGTCTCGCAGCACTTGGTATTCTTTATCAGTAAGTGTCTGAGCAGGGGCAATTGTGATTGAGTCTCCAGTGTGAACGCCCATTGGATCAAGATTTTCTATTGAGCAAATTATGATGCAATTATCATTTTTGTCGCGTACTACTTCTAGTTCATATTCTTTCCAACCAAGCAAAGATTCATCAATTAGCAACTCAGTTGTTGGAGACAAATCCAGGCCCTTTTCACATATCTCTTTGAATTCTTGAATATTGTAGGCAACACCTCCACCAGAGCCACCCAATGTAAAAGAAGGACGAATAATGCATGGAAAACCAAGTTTCTCTTGAACAATCAGAGCTTCCTCCATTGAGTGAGCTATGCCAGATCTTGGAGTTTCTATTCCAATCCCTTTCATGGTTTTATCAAATAACTCTCTGTCTTCAGCTTTATCAATTGCTTCTCTTGAAGCCCCAATTAATTCAACATTGTATTTTTTTAAAATACCTTTTTTTGCTAAGGTAAGAGCTGTATTAAGTCCAGTCTGACCCCCCATTGTCGGAAGCAATGCATCAGGGCGTTCTTTTTCTATAATTTTTTCAACTGATTCCCAGTGAATGGGTTCTACATAAGTAGCATCAGCCAACAAAGGATCGGTCATAATTGTGGCTGGGTTAGAGTTGACCAAAATAACTCTGTAGCCCTCTGATTTTAGAGCTTTGCAAGCTTGAGCGCCAGAATAGTCAAATTCGCAAGCTTGCCCTATTATTATTGGACCAGCCCCAATAATGAGTACGGATTGAATATCAGTTCTTTTTGGCATAATCCTCGATCATTGTATTAAATTTAATAAAAAGCTCTTCTAGCTCGTGAGGTCCTGGACTGGCTTCTGGATGACCCTGAAAACTAAATGCAGGTTTATCTTTAAAGGCTATGCCTTGAAGGCTCTGATCAAAAAGTGAGACATGTGTTGGAATAATATTATTGGGAAGGCTAGCTAATTCAACTGCAAAACCATGATTTTGACTTGTGATATATACAGTTTTAGAGGCTAAATCTTGCACAGGATGATTAGCACCATGATGACCAAATTTCATCTTAAAAGTTTTGCATCCACCAGAAAGAGCTAGTAATTGATGGCCTAAACAAATTCCAAAAACTGGCATTTCAATTTCTAGAAGCTGCTGAATTAATTTTATCGCATAGTCACAAGGCTCAGGATCACCAGGACCATTAGATAAAAATACACCGTCAGGACTTAATTTTATTAACTCCTCAAAACTTATTTGAGCATTGACAACTTCTACTTTTCCAACATGCTTTCTTAGCAGTCTTAAAATATTTTTTTTGACTCCGTAATCAATTGCAACAATAAGTTTTTCATCTTTTACATCTTGATAATTTGGCCATGTGCCTTCTTCCCATGAAAAAGAATTTTTTGTTGAAACCTCTTTTGCAAGATCGAGGCCTTCTAAACCACTGAATTGATTTAGAGCATCATTTGCTTCGGATAGCGATTCTTTTCCTCCAGGAGCAATGCATGCCTTAAGTGATCCATGCTCTCTTAGTTTTGCAGTAAGTGCTCTGGTATCAATATTTGAAATTCCTATTGTATTTTTTGATAGCAGAAAACTCTCCAGTGATTGATTTGCTCGCCAGTTACTATAATTTTTGGGAAGATCTTTAATAACAATTGCAGAAGCAAAAATATTATCAGACTCATTATCCTCATTATTTATGCCAGTATTACCGATATGGGGATGGGTAAAAGCAATAATTTGTTTAGCATAGGATGGATCAGTAATAATTTCTTGATAACCTGACATTGAGGTATTAAAAACTATCTCGCCAACAGATTGTTGTTTTGATCCAAAGCCGATGCCCTCCATGACAGATCCGTCTTCAAGAACTAGAATCGCTGGAAACAGCATTATTTATTCACCTCAAAAAAGGTAAAAAAGAGAACAGATAATTGCGGAAATTGGGTTTTTAATGAGCTAAAATTGTGCGCTGGCATTAAAAGGGTACTTTATATTGATAAGCCCTCAACGTCTATAAAATTAGAAAAAAAAATGAAGATAAATTTAAAAAATAAGGATCAGATTGCGCAAATGAGAATTGCTGGGCAATTAGCAGCTGAGGTATTAGAAATGATTACTCCATTTGTTATCCCAGGCGTCAGCACAGAAGAGCTTGATCAGAGATGTCATGACTTCATTGTAAACGAGCAAAATGCAATTCCAGCAAACGTTGGTTACAGTGGCTACAAGAAAACTATTTGCTCAAGTGTTAATCAAGTAATTTGTCATGGCATTCCCTCTGAAAAAAAAATACTCAAAGATGGAGATATTCTTAATATAGATGTCACGGTAATTAGAGATGGATGGCATGGAGATACATCTAAAATGTTCATGATTGGGAAAACACAGCCTCATAATGAAAGACTTGTAAAAGTTACTCAAGAGTGCTTGTATAAAGCAATTGATGTAGTTAAACCTGGTGCTCATTTAGGTGATATAGGAGCAGCGATTCAAGAACATGCGCAAAAAAATCATTACTCAGTTGTAGAAGATTATTGCGGTCATGGAATTGGACAGGTATATCATGAAGATCCTCAAATCCTGCATTATGGCAAAGCTGGTAGGGGTTTAGAAATTCAAGAAGGAATGTGTTTCACTATTGAGCCAATGATAAATCAAGGCTCAAAATATACGAAAATTCTCAGCGACGGCTGGACTGTCGAAACAAAAGATGGAAGAAATTCAGCTCAGTGGGAGCATACCCTCGCAGTAACTGCGTCAGGCGTGGAAGTTCTTACCAAGCGAAATGAAGAATTGTTTTGATAGAAACATTAACAAAAAATAATCTTAAGTTTAAGCAAAACTTCCAAGAGATATTTCATAAGCCTGAATTAGTTCAAACTTATCTTATAAAGAGATCAAATGCATTTGATAAAATAATTATCAAAGAGTTTCTTCGCAGAGAGCTTGAAACTGATTTTGCAATAGTGGCTCTTGGTGGTTATGGACGAAAAGAGCTATTCCCCTCCTCAGATATTGATTTATCTATCATCAAGTTTAATTCCAAAACAAAAAAGATTGAGGAATTAAAAGACTTTATTGGATGGCTTTGGACGTTAAAAGTAAAGATTGGACATTCTGTGCGAACCATTAAAGATATTGAAAAAATTATAAAAACTGATCTAAAAGAATTTACTTCACATCTTTCCTGCAGAATCATATATTGCAAAAAAGATAGTCTCAATGGCTTAAATAAAGATTTAAAAAGAATATTGGATAAATGGAATAAATCTAAATTCTTTAAGTCCAAGAGATTAGAACAAAATAAAAGAATGCAATCCTTTGATTCAACCGAATTTAATCTTGAGCCAGATCTAAAAGAGTCGCCGGGATGTTTAAGAGATTATCAAACTGCTTTATGGATTTTAGAACACTGCTTTGCAATAAAGAAATTGCAAGATTGTGAAAAAATAGGTTTGTTCTCTAAGCAAGAAATTGCCAGTGTTAATAAATCCTATGCTCATATCAAAGCCTTAAGATTTATGCTTAATATTCTTAGCAATTCAAATCGCATCGGTTTTGAAAGTCAGCTTTTGTTAGCAAAAAAATCTAGGCTTAGATCTTCTAAAAAATCATCCGCTGTAGAGAAATTTATGCGAATTTTTTTTCTACATGCATCTAACCTATCTGATTTTAATGAATTTGTTTTTCAGGCATATGAAGATCAGCACTATCTCCTTAAAAGGCCCTTTGGCAAAGATTATTATATTTTTAAAGACCGCTTAGGGATTGCAGAAAACATAGATCTAGCTAAAAGACCCGAATTAATCTTATCTAGTTTTATTGAGGTAGGAAAACATAAAAAAATTAATGGTTTAGATTTTCAATCTATCAAAAAGATAAAAAGGTCTCTATCAAATATTGATTCTAAATATTTTTTACTGCCGAAAGCTGGATCTCAATTTCTTGAAATACTTAAATCAACCACTAATCTATCAACCATACTCAAAAAACTAAAACAATTGGGTTTGATGAGACTGCTTATCCCTGAATTTGGAGAAATTGAAGGTCAAATGCAGTTTGATATGTTCCACATATACACTGTCGATGAGCATACTTTTAAAGTGGTAAGAAATATGAGGCAGATGCAAATAGGTCAAGTTGATCCATCTTTGCATATTGAGCATGAACTTATCAATAAATTACCAAAAATTGAACTTTTGTATCTTGCAGGAATATTTCATGACCTTGGAAAAGGTAAAGGCGGAGATCATTCAGAAATAGGGGTAAAAATTATTGAGAAATTTTGTAAAAGGTTAAATTTTTCAATCCATGACACCGAGCTATTATGTTGGCTGGTTAAAAACCATTTAGTCATGTCATCTATTTCTCAAAAAACAGATGTGCATGATCCTGAAACAATTCTCAATTTCACAAAAAACGTTAATAGTTTGGAAAAACTTAATTATATTTACATGTTAACTATCAATGACATTCGAGGCACAAATCCAAACTTATGGAACTCATGGAAGCATGATTTATTAAAACAGCTTTTTATGTCTTCTAGAAAAGAATTAAATCTTGAGGAAACACAATTTAATAAATCGATTATAGAAGAGCGAAGATCAGCATCTGCAAATACTATTGCCTCTGAAGATCGTAATTTATTAGATGAAGTATGGGATCAATTGCCGGACGCTTATTTTTCTAAGTATCAACTTGAGCAACTCTCTTATCAAGCCAAGCTGATAGTATTAGCTAAAAGACAAACTGCAGTTTTTGTTAGTAGTAGAAAAAATTTAATTGAAATTTTTATTTTTACACCCAATCAATCTGGATTGTTTTTAAAAACAGTTCGAGGCTTTGAAAAACTATCACTGGAAACCATTGATTCTGATATTCATACAACAAATAACGGTCAATTTGCATTGAATACTTTTATTTGCAAGCATAAAATCCTTGGCGGTAATCTAATTCAAAGAGACTTTCAAAATATAGAGCAAAAAATTATTCGTGAGATTTCATCTGGCGAATTTACAAAAGCTATTAAAGTTAAATCTAAAAATAAAAAATTGTTTAAATATCCAACCAGAGTTCATATATCTTCAACCACCAAAAAAGATGCAAGCCTAGTTACTTTGGAAACTCTGGATCAACCAAATCTGCTTTCAAAAGTTGCAAACATATTTTTAAATCAAGGCATTAGCATTGACTCAGCGAGAATCACAACTCTTGGTGAAAAAGTTGAGGATAATTTTAAAGTGATTGATGAAAGAACCAAATCTTGCATTAGTCTGAAGAAGACTAATCAGCTGAAAAATAAATTAAAGAGTCTATAAAATTACAATATAGATAAAGACTGAATATAATAAGCTCATGAATAATCTTCCATTAATTGGACTTGGCATAGCAACCAAAAGTGAATCAGGTCAAACCTTGGATACTTTTTTTCCATTAATAGTATTTAAGGGTGGTGAGGAGAAATATGATCAGTGCTTTGATGATTGGAATGCTTTAATGAGTGAGGATGTGATTGAAGTTAAAGACCCTCTTTTACTTAATCTGCAGGATGATGATTTGAGCGATTCAATAGATCATCTCAATGATAATCAAGCTCTTATTCTATGTAGAATCTCTGATAATAAATCTATTGAGAACACTGAGGAGGCCTATTTAAAATTGCACTTAATTTCATACAAATATTTTGTGCCCAATTCACTCAATCTTGAAAACCTTTTCGGTCATCTTGTAAATGTTGCCTGGACCAATCAGGGGCCGATTGAGCTTGAGGGGATTGAAAAAAAAATATTATCTGCAAAGAAAAAAAATCAGCTTCTTGAAATCAATTCTATTGATAAATTTCCTTGTTTGACAGATTACATCATTCCACCGGGCGTGCGTATTGCAGATTCAAGCAGGGTCAGATTGGGGGCTTACCTTTCTGAAGGAACAACAGTCATGCACGAAGGGTTTGTTAACTTTAATGCTGGCACCTTGGGTCCTGCGATGATTGAAGGTAGAATCTCTGCGGGTGTTGTGGTTGGTAAAAACTCAGACTTAGGCGGTGGCTGCAGTACTATGGGAACTCTTTCAGGTGGAAATAATATCAAGATATCTGTGGGTGAAAATTGCCTGCTTGGTGCAAATTCAGGTTTAGGAATTCCAATCGGCGATAACTGCATAGTTGAAGCAGGTCTATATGTAACAGGAGGCTCAAAAGTAACTAAATATAATGCGCAAAATGAACCTGAATTAGTTATAAAGGCATCAGAACTTGCAGGACAAGACAACCTACTTTTTATAAGAAACTCGCAAAATGGAGCTATCGAAGCAAAGGTTAATCCTAAATCCATTGAATTAAATGAATCACTCCATAAAAATTAGAATTTATGTCTGCTATAGAACTAGCTCAATCGCTAATTAAAATAAAATCAATTTCTCCCAAAGATGAAGGTTGTTTTGATCTAGTCGAGGCTGAGCTTGCTCCATTGGGTTTTGAAACTAAACGAATACCTGAACTAAATTGTGAAACATTATTAGCTAAATTTGGTAATTCAGGAAAAGTATTTTGCTTCTTAGGACACACAGATATAGTCCCTTCAGGACCAGAGGATGAATGGACTTCGCCCCCTTTTGAGGCAAATATTATTAATGCAGAGCTTATTGGAAGAGGTGCTGCTGACATGAAAGGCAGCGTAGCAGTATTTATTCAATCCGTTAAAAAATTCTTAACTGCTAATCCAAATCCTAGTTTTCAGATTTGGGTCATGCTTACTAGCAATGAGGAAGGCGAGCCAGAAGACGGTAAAATAAATACTTTAATTGATTCATTGACTAGTCAAAATGAATTTATTGATTATTGTTTAGTTGGTGAGGCCAGCTCATCTGAAAGTGTTGGAGATGTTTTAAGGGTTGGAAGAAGAGGATCTTTAAGTGGAAATCTTCGGTTAATTGGTAAACAAGGTCATGTAGCATATCCTCAAAAAGTTCTTAGTCCTATTTTAGAAGCAGGACCAATCATTAATGAACTTAATCAAATTATATGGGACGCAGGGAACGAATTCTTTGATCCAACTTCTTTTCAAATTTCCAATATCGAAGCTGGCACAGGAGCTACAAATGTTGTACCAGGAAGCCTTAAAATGCTTTTTAACTTTAGATTTTCTCCTGAATCAACTGAAGAATCTCTTAGAAAAAGGTTTGTTGAAGTCTTAGAAAAATCTAAATGTGAATTTGAGATTGAGTGGACATTAAACGCACAGCCATATTTGACAACAAAAACTGAATTTTTATCGATTATCCAAGCTGCATTGAAAAAAGTTAACGGCAAGGTGGCTGAAGTTAATAATGGGGGTGGGACATCTGATGGCAGATGGATTTCTCCCACCGGCTCAGAAGTTATTGAGCTTGGGCCAAGAAATAAAACCATACACCAAATTGATGAAAAGATATCTTTAGATGACCTAAAGCAGCTGCAAGAAATCTATCACCAAATACTCGTTGAAACTAACTACAAAGCCAGTTAGTCAAATTTAATCTTTTGCGGTTTTTATAACAAAAGATAAACCAATCAACGCTGCAGCTATTATCAAATAGTACTGAATCATAAATTCAAAGATTGGTGAAATTGTCTCCAATCCTCCATCGAGAGCCTCCCCTCCTAGCAATCCTGCCAGCACTCCACCTATTGCACTTGCTAAGAACCATAGACCAAACATTTGCCCCATGTAACGCTTTGGACCATATCGAGAAAAAGCTGATAAGCCTATTGGTGATAAAGCTAATTCGCCCCACGTTTGGAATAAGTAAGTAAGCAACAACCATTGCATGCCAACGGGAGAGGATTCAATAGCAATATTGACTGCTATGATCATTATAAAAAAGCTCAGTGCCATAAATAAAAGTCCAATAGCAAATTTGAATGGCAATGATGGATCTAGGTTCATCCTTGCTAGTTGAGCCCAAATACCTGCAAAAATAGGAGCGAACAGAACAACAATCACTGGATTTGCAAATTGAAGCCAGCCAACTGGAATCACATAACCGGCTACAGATAAATCTGTATAGTCTCTTGCAAAAATATTTAATGAGCCAGCAGATTGATCAAAACCAGACCAAAAAGCAGCAGCTCCAATAAACAGCAAGAATAATAGAATTAAATTTTTTCTTTCCGCTGCATTAAGTCCAGCAAAGAGAAATAAGTAAATAAAATACAAGCCAGCAATAATAGTGAGAAAATATGCAAATTGTTCAGCAAAGAATCTTGGATCTATAACAAAGAAACCCAACAACCCTGCTCCAATTACTAAAAACATTCCTACAAGAGAAACCTTCAGGTAATTTGTATACTTTAATCGTTTTTCATCAGGCATTTCGTTTGGATGCATTCCAGCGTCACCAAGTAAATGTCGATGCTTAATATATTGGATAACTCCAAAAGTCATTCCGATGCCAGCAGCACCAAAGCCCCAATGCCAACCAATCTTTTCACCCAAATAAGAACAAATTAGAAATCCCAATGTTGATCCAATATTAATGGACATATAAAAAATCGTATAGCCTGAATCCCTTTTATCATCTTGACCCTCATAAAGTTGGCCAACAATTGTAGAGATATTTCCTTTAAGCAGGCCAGTACCGAGCACTACAAAAATTAGTCCTAAGAAAAAAGTCTGTTCAATAGGAATTGCTAAAGTAAAATGTCCCAGCGCAATGATTAAAGCCCCTATCAGAACTGCTTTTTGGTGGCCCAATATATTATCGGCTATCCAGCCTCCGGGAACGACCATGAAATAAACCATCCCAGAATAAATTCCATAAATTGCTTGAGCTTCAACTTGCGACCAGCCTAGTCCTGGATTAAAACCAGTTACAGCTCCTGTCATATATAAAACCAATAAAGCTCGCATCCCATAATAGGACATACGCTCCCACATTTCAGTCAAGAAGAGTGTTCTTAATCCAATTGGGTGCCCAAAAAAAGTATTACTTGTATTCATATTATTTGAGTTATGATCTGAATAGTTACTATATCAGAATGATGAAAAAAACACTGTACGTTGGACCTTTTCTAAGAATCATAGCTTTTGTCTATGATTTTTTTTTATTGCTCGGAGTATGGTTTTTAGTAGGGTCTATTGCACTATGGCTTAATAACGGAACGATTTTAAATCCAGTTATTGGAATTGCATTGGTGTTAATTAGCGGCTGGGCATTTTTTGCATATTTTTGGACGAAAAGTGGGCAAACTCTTGGCATGCAAGTTTGGAAATTTAAAATTGTTAATTCAGATTCCAATAAAGACCAAATTACGCTGGGTCAAACAATGCTTAGATATTTAGTTAATTGCGGAATATTTGCTCTTTTTGGGATGCCTCTATTTTTAATCTATGCAGACTCTAGGAAACAGGCAGTTAATGATATTCTCTCAAAAACACATCTAGAAAAAATAAATAGTTGATATTTCCAAAGCTAAATCCTTTTAAACTTGTAACTCCCAATACAAATCAAAATAATAATCGGCAAAAGATGTGCAATTAAAACTGGCCACTGATATGTCATAAAGGAGGCCACGCTCAGGTCTTTAAGCAAGTCATAAATTAGGCCAAGTGAAATGCCTATAATTATCTGTCGACCTACTCCCACTGAACGCAAGTTTTCAAACATCAAGCTACCTGCTAAAAAGATTATTGCGATAATCGATAATGGCAACAACATTCTTTTGTAGATCAATGAGTTAATTCTCCAAGTATCATCTAAAGATTTATAAGATCCTTTTAGGCTCAATAAAGATGCTAGAGAAAATGTTTCCAGCTTACTGTCGGAGACCAAAAATGATACGGGAAAATGCAAAGCTTTTTGACCGGATGAATTAGAGAGCTTGAGCTCGCCATTATTTAGCTTGCCCTCATTATAATTTGAAGAGGAAATGATCTTTTGCTGCTCGTTGAATTCTATAATCTGAATTGATTTTGCGTCTAAATTATTCAATCTCTCAAGACCAATTAATTTCTTTTTTGAAATTGCCCATTGAAATACTTCCTCAGATTGCTCCGATTGGTTCAGAGCTTGAGATTTTTTTGATAAATCTAAAAATATGGCCTCATCAATAATAATTAAAAAAAATGAGAGCACGATTGGGCCAATGCCAGATATTAGTACTATTTTTATTGGTGAAAAGCCTACAGATCGCAAAAAAATTAGATTGCCTTGCTGATTAAATATTGTAAGAGCAATCAAAGTACCTATGAGCGTGGAACTCTCGAGGTATTGCATCCCTTTGTGAGGCTGTTCAAGCAAAACAGATTTTAAAATTACATAAAAATCCATGTCCTCATTTATATTTTCAAGCTCCAATACAAGAGTTACTGAAAAATCAAGGAACACCATTACAATCCAAACTAAGGCTGAAATCAGAAAACTTCTTCGGATGAGGTGTTGGGAGTATGTATTAAAAATATTAGCAATCACGAGCTTAGCCATGCTGAGAGTATAAATATTAGAAAAATAATTAGAATTATTCTTATTCTTGAGTAAGAAAATAAGCGATTTAAAGAGACTCTTCCGTCAAGCCAAAAAAGAACAATGCCAAAAAATAAAAACACTCCATGTACCGGCCAAAGCAAATAATAAAAAATATCCCAGTTGGATGAATAGCTTTCTCTGAATGCAACTAGAGCACTTAAATAAAAAATGTAGATTAAAACTCCTGTAACCAAATTGCCTTCCCTACCAGATCTTGGATTTTCTTTGCCAAAAACAAAACTAAGAAGCATCAATGCTAATAGCATAAGTGGAATGCTTGCATTCCACTGATTCTGAATAAAATTAGACTGCTCTTTGTAATCAAGTAACTTAGAGAGCGTAAATGATTGATTATTGTCTTGCCCAACCTCTATTGCATGCTTCAATTCTTTGAAAGATGCGTCTATTTTGTTAGGGCTATTCAAGTTTGGATAGACATAGCCATTCTTAAAATTAAGCATCATTTGACTGCCTTCTTTAAAGATTTCGAGCAAGTCTGCTCTTACAAGAGATAGGGAGAGATCTTGTTGGACAAAAAATGTAACTTCAGTCATCTTATTGCCATCAAATGAATCAAAGTAAAGGTAGGTCTCAGCATTATCAAGATTTACCAATGTCTTCGGTTTCAGCATGGACAGCTGATCTTCGTAGGATTGTTCTGCTATCAAACTTTTAGAAAGTGCTTTTCCATATGGCGCCAAATACACACTTATTAAAAAACAAACTGTAAGGCTAATTAAAAAAAATGGGGTAATGAGCTTCATGATTTTCAAACGAGAAACTCCAGCAGAAAAATATGCATATATTCCGTTAGAGTTGTAAAGTTCTGAAATAACAAGAAGCATGCTTAAAAAAAATGCAAAAGGTATTAACAATGCCAAGAAATCAGGCAGTCGAAGAAAAATAACACTAAAAATAATATTTGGATTGATGCTACCATTTGCAGCTTGCTCAAAATATCCCACTAATCTAGAAGAAAAAATTAGCGCAGTTAAAATAAATAAAATGGCAAAAAAACCTTTAAAAAATTGAGAATTTAAATGAATTGCAAGAATATTCTTTTTATACATGCCTTTAAGTATCTTGATGCATTACAATAAATATCTTATCAGTAATTTTTATCAGGAGTATGGTTTATGGCTTACAAAGTCTTATCGAGTCTAACAGCAAACAATGTTAATTCTGCAGATCTATTAAAAGTTAAAACAGATCTGTTGATTATTGCCGTTAATAAAAAAACATCGGCAGCCGCTGAACTAAAAGGCCTGCAAGCAAACGCCCAATCGTTGGTTAAAGAATCAATCAAAGAAATTAATAGTGGGTCTAGAAAATCTATTTTTCTCCCTGCCCCAGCTAAAGTTTCTGCTAAAAATATTCTGCTGATTAAAGAACCAGATCCCAAAGCAGCCAGCTTTTTAGTACTTCGTTATTACGAAGAGATCATGGGCTTGGTCAAATCAGCCAAGGCAAAGGATTTTGCATATCTCATGAGCTCAACTACTTCAAAGGATTTTGATTTGGCGTGGGCTGCTGAAGTAGCAGCTAGAACATTTGAGTCTACAGCCTACACTTTCAATGCAACAAAAAATAAAACTGCTAAACCTATAATAGTTAAAAAGGGAGCCCTGTTATTTGCTGGCTTAACTCCGGCAAAACTAAGATCAGTTAAAGCTTCGGTAAAACTAGGTCATGCTGTTGGTGAAGGAATGAATGCTACAAAACACCTGGGTGATTTACCTGCAAACCATTGCACACCAAGAATAATTGAGCGTAAAACAAAAGCCCTTAAAAAAGATTTTCCAGCTCTAAAAATTTCTAGTCTCAATGAGAAGGATATGGAGAGATTGAAAATGGGATCTTATTTATCAGTTGGCAAAGGGAGTGATGAGCCATCCAGGATGATGACAATTGAATACAAGGGTGGTGCAAAAGATAAGCAGCCTATCGTGTTAGTAGGCAAAGGAATTACATTTGATACTGGTGGTATCTCAATTAAGCCAAGCCCTGCTATGGATGAGATGAAATGGGACATGTGCGGAGCTGCATCCGTATTTGGCATTATGCAAACACTGGCTAGACTGAAAGCTAAAGTGAATGTTGTAGGCTTGTTGGTTTGTGCAGAAAATATGCCCTCTGCACGCGCCACTAAACCTGGTGATGTCGTTACTTCCATGTCAGGCCAAACCATCGAAATTTTGAACACAGACGCTGAGGGTAGATTAGTGCTATGTGATGCGTTGACTTACTCAAAGAAGTTCAAGCCTAGTCATGTAATCGATATGGCTACTTTAACTGGAGCTGTAGTTGTTGCGCTTGGTAGTCCTGCTACTGGAGTGATGGCCAATAACCAACCTCTGGCTGATAAAATTTTAGCAGCTGGAGAAAAATCTGGGGACAGAGCCTGGCAATTGCCTCTTTGGGACGAATATGCGCATTGCACAAAAACAAATTTTGCAGACCTTGCAAATATTGGTGGTGGTAGAGAAGCTGGAACTATCCATGCTGCCTCATTTCTATCTAATTTTACAAAAGATTTTAAATGGGCTCATATGGATATTGCAGCAAGTGCCTGGAATGGTGGTGCTAAAAAAGGTGGCACCGGCAGACCAGTTCCATTGTTAGCTGAATTAATTTTAAATGGAAATTTATAAGACTTTTCAAATCTGCATAGTGAATGGATAAGAAGCCATATGATCCATCTGAAATAGAGAAAAAACTCTATCAAGAATGGGAGGAATCTGGTTTATTTAAACCCGATGACAGTCCAGATACATACTCTCTAGCTATACCTCCTCCAAATGTCACTGGCACCCTTCACATGGGCCATGGGTTTCAGAGCGCAATCATGGATTGTTTAATTCGATATCATCGGATGTCTGGTAAGAATACTTTGTGGCAAGTTGGAACTGATCATGCGGGTATCGCAACTGAGATGGTTGTTGAGCGTCGTTTAAACGCTGAAGGCAAAACAAAAGAATCTCTTGGCAGACAAGTGTTTGAACAAAAAGTTTGGGATTGGAAGAAATATTCTGGTAATAAAATTACCGCCCAGCTAAGACGCTTGGGATCAAGTCTTGATTGGAGTTCTGAAAGATTTACATTAGATGATGATTACCAGAATGCTGTTATTAGTGCATTTATACAATTATTTGATGAGGGCCTCATTTATCAGGGCAAGCGACTGGTAAATTGGGATCCTGTTCTTGAAACATCTTTATCAGATTTAGAAGTTATTAATAAAGATCAGGTAATTAAAATCTGGGAAATAAAATATCAACTCGAGGATTCAGGAGAATTTGTTACTGTTGCAACTACAAGACCTGAAACTCTTCTAGGAGATATGGCTTTGGCAGTTAATCCTAATGATCAAAGATTTATTCATCTTATTGGAAAGAATGCATCCATACCCTTATGCAACAGAATGATACCGATAGTTGCAGATGATTACGTAGATCCAGAGTTTGGAACAGGAGTTGTTAAGATTACTCCTGGGCATGACTTTAACGATTATGAGTTAGGTAAAAGACATGGTCTTCATATGGATAAGAATTCGCTTTGTCATGTAGGCGATGAGGATGCATTTGCACCTATATCAATACTTAATAAAAAAGTCGAGATCGTTGGCATAGCACCCAAAAAATTCCATGGAATGGATAGGTTTGATGCTCGTAAATTACTTTTAGAGGATTTGCAAAAAGAAAAACTTTTAATCTCTGAGGATAAATACGAGAGCAATCTGCCCTATGGAGATAGATCTGATCAAATTCTTGAACCGCTCCTCACAGATCAATGGTACGTGGATGCAAAAACCCTTGCGAAGCCTGCCATTGAGGCTGTGAAATCTAAAGAAATACAATTTGTGCCTAATAATTGGGAAAAAACTTATTTTCAATGGATGGATAACATCCAAGATTGGTGCATCAGCAGACAACTATGGTGGGGGCACAGAATTCCAATTTGGTATGATGAGTCTAATCAACCTTATGCAGGGTTTTCTGAAAAAGACGTTAGGGAAAAGAATGATTTGCAAGGTAGCCTGCGTCAAGAAGAAGATGTTTTAGATACTTGGTTTTCGTCTAGTTTATGGACATTCGCTACCATGGGATGGCCGGATAAAAACGAGAAATTAAATCTCTTTCACCCGACAACCACTCTTGTAACAGGTTTTGACATTATCTTTTTTTGGGTTGCAAGAATGATTATGATGACCAAGCACTTAATGAAGGAGATTCCATTCAATGAAGTCTATATTACCGGTCTTATAAAAGATGAAAATGGTCAAAAAATGTCCAAGTCAAAAGGAAACATTATTGATCCAATCGATCTAATTGACGGGATTTCATTAGATGATCTGCTTCTTAAAAGAACAGAGGGACTGATGCAGCCTCAACTAAAAGACAAGATTATTAAACAAACAAGAAAACAATTCCCAGATGGCATAGAAAGTTATGGCACTGATGCATTGAGATACACTTATTACTCTTTAGCCTCTCCTGGTCGAGATATTAACTTTGATATTGGAAGAATTAAAGGTTACAGAAACTTTTGTAATAAACTTTGGAATGCCTTTCGGTTTATCGAAATGCAAGCAATAAATCATGATTATCAAACTCAAGATAATACTTCTGACCTCCTTTCCGAGTGGATGGGAGCAAAATTAAAACAAACTTCAGATAGTTGCCAAGCACACATTAAAAATTATAGATTTGATCTTGCTTCAGCTGAAATATATGAATTAGTCTGGTCAAATTTCTGCGATTGGTATTTAGAATTTAACAAAGTGGCTATCCAAAAATCTGAAAATAAAACTCAAATCAATGAATTGATATCAAATTTAATAGTAAATTTCTCTAATATTTTAGAGTTGCTGCATCCATTCATGCCGTTTATCACAGAAGAACTTTCAACTAAGTTAGCTTTATTATGCAAAAAGGAAAAGTCTGAATTTTTACTGCAATCAGGTTTTACAGATATTGGCTCAATAAATGAAAAATCAATGCATCAGTTAAATTATATTATTGATATTGTTACTGCGATTAGGGTAATTAGAGCAGAAAACCCCGGCATTAAAAACGAGGTCCTGCATCTTATAATTTCAACCGATATGAGTGCTGAAATGCAATCGTTAGTAGCAGAGCAAGAAAACATAATTTCAGGCATAGCAAGACTTGATGGGATTGAATTTGGTAATGAAGCACCAACTGAATCAATCGAAAAAACATTGGACGGATACAAAATTATCATTCCATTAGAAGGTTTAATTAATCCTGAGGAGGAGCGTATTAGACTTCAAAAAGAACTCTCGAAATTAGAAAATGAGATAAAAAGAATAAGCTCTAAACTTGATAATGAGCAATTTATTGCTAAAGCGCCGGCTGAGGTAATTCAAAAGGAAAAAGAGAAAATTGAAGATGCTAAAAATAAGAAAAAAATGTTAGAAAAGAGCATTCTCAATCTTGAGATTTAGTTTCTTGGCTTAAAAAATTTATAATAGGCAATGCGACCTTTGAGGGGTTTGCATAAGCTATGTCATGTTTACCCTGATCAATTACCTCTAAGCTTGCATGAGGTAAACTCTGCATTAGTTTTTTGCTGCCAACAAAAGGAACTACTCCGTCATCAGTTCCCCATATAGCTATTGTGGGAATTTTTTGCCTACCAAGATCTTCAAACATTTCCATGGCATCAAACAAATCAAAGTTTCGAACAGTAGATAACAATGCTTCGATAAACCCCCTGTATTCCATCTGTATACTAAATTTTGTGACGAAATTTGATCCTGAAAAATCTACCCTACCATCAATATTTGTAGATTCATTTTGCACTTCATTTAAATAAAGACTTTTACCAAATAATTGCCAAAACCAATCTGCAGCAATTGGCATTACTGCCAGTCCATCAATTGAATTCTCTTTCATAAAACCAGCTGGCGCAATCAAAGAGATGCTTTTTACTGAGTGAGGATATTTCAAAGAAAAGTAGCCCACGACTGGTCCGCCCATAGAGTATCCAACGAGGTTTATTGGTTGAGAAATATCGAGGTGATCAAGCAGCCCTTTTAAGGACTCTACATATAAATTTTGATCATATGTTACTGAAGGACGCTCAGAAAAACCTCTGCCAAAGTGATCGTAAACAAGAAGAGTGTATCCTGCGTTTGTAAAAAATTCTTTCATCTCGTCCCAGACAAAATGAGGAGTTGAGAACCCATGAACCAAAACAATAATTTCATCATTAGAAGCTTCTTCATCAGGGTAATACCATCGATAAAATAAGTTTCCCATTTCCAAGGGAGCCCATGCACCTTCAGCAGGAATATCATCTTGCATTAATGTCTTTAAGCTATTTATTTTAATGAAGTAAGGTATGCCCAAAACTAAAATAAAAATTAATATTCCTATAATTATTTTCTTAGCAAACTTCATAATGCAAATAAAAAAGCTTCTTAAAAATATCCATTAAGATAAAACTAGCTTGCTGTATGTTTTTTAAAAGTATCTCCAGTAATTTTTAGCACTCTTGCTCTGGATAAAATTCTTGGTAAAAATGCAAACTTTGAGTTTCCTTTTCCAGGAACAACGTAATGCTTGTTTTGCAAAAAAGCTTCTAAAGTTTCTTTGGAAACTCTATCGCAAGAGTCGCCGACATGACCTTCATCTTTCATTTTACTAATTCTTTTTTTTAATCTTTCAGATGACTTTTCAGATGCGATGTTTCTAAAATTTGAGTCTGTTGCTCCAGGACAAGAGGCCATGATCCGAATGTTTCTATCTGCGTATTCATAGCGAAGTGCCTCAGAGAACATCAGAACATAAGCTTTAGTAGATGAATAAACACTTGCATATGGAACAGGCAAAAATGATGCTGATGAGCCAATATTGATGACTCCGCCCTCTCCTTTATTAGCCATTGCCGGCATAAATAAATGACATAGATCTGTAAGAGATGTAATATTTAATTGAATCATGTCCGCATAATCGTCTTTGGTAAAATCTTCAAATTTGCCCCATCTTCCGTAACCAGCATTATTTATTAAAAGATCAACACTCAGATCAGCTTCTGCAATCTGAAAATGTAATTTCTTAGCTGAACCTGGTTGAGCCAAATCTTCGGGATACACATAAGCTTTTCCACCTTTTGCTTTAATTTGACTTGCTAAGACTTCTAATTGACTAAGAGATCGTGCAGTTAAAATTACTTCAGCACCACGATCAGCCAAATCATAAGCCATAGCTTTACCGATTCCACTTGATGCACCAGTAATAAGTGCAATCTTATTTTCATATGTATTCATGAGAAATCTCCATTTAAAAGCTTTTTGAATCTATTTAAACCATATAGGCGAGGACCAGACCCTTTCTTGGATTGTAGCAGGTATGTCCGATCTGGGTTTTTGACCATTTCTCACTGAATCCCACGTAGACCATCTACAAACTGGATTCTCAAGAACTCTAGAATAATAAAATGCGCCTTGATTTTTTATAAACTCAGGATCTTGCCAAAAAACTTTCATTTCTCTCGCTCCAGAATCTGCACTAATCGAGCAATTACTTAAATCAACCCAAGCGTTATTATCGGGACAACGGTAAGTCTCAGGATCAACGCTCAGCCCGTCAGAACAAGCTATATCAAAAACCTTTTCTTTATGCTCTCCATCCTCTAACCACCCTTTGATAATTTGGGTTCTTTGCAATGGAGCTCCAACAGGATCAGCAATTGCCCATACTAAAAATGTTGGATTTTTATTTGCTGAAATATTTAATGTTCCCCCCATTGGGATGCTGCTTCTATATGCATCTTGGATCAGTGAAAGATCATCTAATTTTGAATTCTCTAAATCATAACCAGCAAAAAATCTTACCTTCATTCTAGGGCCGCTGGTTGCAAATGTTTCCTTACGTTTAAGGGCATCATAGATAGCCTCACGAGTATTTTCTTCTGCCCAAACTCCAGCAAGACCAGAGGCAGCAAATTGAATCAGTCTGTCACTAGCAGAAAAATAGGTTTTTCCATCTACCTCCTTCAACATATTTGGCCTCAAAACTTTTAAGAAAGTTCCATAAAATCTGTTAAAGGGAATGGAGCCTCTTAGCTCAGCTGTGCCATCTAAAAGACCAACTTTAGAAAAGAAGAATTCTTCACTATCTGAAGGTCCGCCAACATGAGAATCGCTTGATCCTATTAAACCAAATTTAAACGGATTGGTTAGGCCTCTTTCAGCAAGAGTGAGACCTCTAAGATATGCATCTCTTACATAGCCTCCCTTTAAATTGCTTACAAGCTTTTCCGCCTCCACTCCAGTTTTAGCCTCAAAAGCTGCCCACTCATCATTTTTAGAAATCAGCGGATGAGTTTCTGATGTGCCTTTTACCTGGGTAATTTCAACTAATGGCTCATTAAGAGAGCGATTTTTAGCATACTCTTCATCAATCGGCCCACCGTTATAATCATTAAGAGAAAATGAAGCTCCCCCGGAATAATTTGTATTGTGCGGAATAGCTAGACTCTCAACTCCATTTGATCTTAATTTATTCATCCAATTCCATAATTCTTCAGGATCTTGGCTGTCATTTCTGGTGAAGAGTTGAGCAGGCAGGTTTTTTGTATCCTTAAATATGACATTACGATGCAAATAATTATTGTAAAGATCTAAGCTGGGCGTATATTCATATGCAGCAAAACTGGTAAAACTACCAGGGACGTAAGCATCATCTGCTGCTTTAATGGTTTTCTGCCAGACCGTTCTGCCAACCTCTAATATCAAAGATCCATCAATACTGCCATCTGTAAGCCCTTCTCTAACATTTTCACCAAAGGGTCTAAATAGACCATTTCTTTTAATAAGAGAAAAAAATCCGGTGCCTCCTGACTCATTGAGATTATGCAGAGGCTTAGTAAATTCATACTTTGAAAACTCAGAAGTCGTATCCGCAGCCTCCTTCATCAATCCCATAAAGATGCCATGATCTGTTACTGCATAGAAATCTAAAGGTTTGCTTAACTGAATCAGGTACCCGCTTGGATGCTGTATTGCATGACCTTGAGCATACTTGTATGCATCAGCAGGAGTGCTAATTGTGCCAAAAGTATAAGCATCAAATGAATTTTCTGTATGAACATGCAAATCACCAAAATATGCATTTTTGTCTGGATTGGGAAGTGGTCTAGGTTGAGGTTGTACCTCTATTAAAGGTTTATCGTGCAAAGATACTGCAAGATTTTTTGAGTTATTCACATCAGTGCATGATGCGATAATTAACATCAAGACTAATAACAAAATATTATTCATCTTCATCACTCATTGCCTAAACGTTTAAATATTTCTTCTTTTATGAGCCACATTCTATCCTGTCCCCAAACGTAAAAAGGATTGCCTCCATCTTGGTCAGTAATCTTAAAACTTGGAACCCCCCAACAATTTCCAGCATACATATCTTCAACATTATCATTAAGAATTTTTTTCCAATGCTTGGTATTTAAATCTTTCTTAACTATCTGCCAATCAAGTCCAAGATCACCTATCAAGTTTTCTAAAAAAACTTCATCGCCAATATTAATTCCATCCTGAAATGATGCTTTTAATAATGCCTCTATGTATTCAAAACCTTTTCCTGCCTCATCGATAACCGGAAACAATGAATAGGATTTTCTGGCCGGCTTTCCAATTGGTGAAAAAATAGACTGCATTTCATGGCCATGCCTTCTTCCCTCTCTAGCAGCATCTGAAATGATATATTTTGCTTTAAAAGTTGGAATAGTCATCATGCGCATAAGCATTGGCAATACTGGTTTTGTAATAAGGTTTACTGGGTAATCCTCACGAATTTGTCTAACCCTTTTAGTGCTTACAAAAGTATATGGGCTATTCAAAGAAGGATAGTAATATAAATTTATCTTAGTATCTGAAGTTAATTGATCTGGGGCTTGTAACTCTAAAGGGCAAATTTTTTGGCATTCTTTAGACTTTTTTGCACCTAAATCAGAAAGTCGTTCCTCTAAATGAGGTAAGCGATCTACACCCCAGTAAAGTTCCTTTTCATAATAAAATGCAGATCCAAAATAGTAACCTTTTGCATCTCTTATCTCATTTCCCTGAATTAATTTCTCCCTAACCTGTTTCTTGGTTGAGAAAAAAGATGATGACAACTCATCAAGAGCATCAGCATCATCTTCCCACAAAGCAGCACTAACCGAGCTCGCAATCTTGGCAAAATCTTCTTCCTTTACTGATGAAAGGATTGAATTGGCTTTATCTATCAATTTTTTTTCAGGATACTCCTGAGCATTAAAATTTACACCATAAAAAGGTGCTATGCGTTGCACATCTCGCAAACAATAAATATTGTATAGAGAGGGTTCATGGATCGCGTCAAGGTTCTCTTCTCCAACAAGAATTGGTTTTAGAATAATATCAAAAGAGGATTGGAATTTTGCAATGCATTGAACCGTTAGGTGTGAATATGGATCATCAACTTTGTGGAAATACAAAACCTCATGGGGTCTCTGCTCTTTTTGTCTTAAGGTTTCAGAATTGACTCGAATATCACTGAAAATTTTATAATTAGAAAATGAGTTCATAACCTTATTTCTTGCTTTGGCGCTTATCGTTCGCCTTGTCATAAAATTTCTAAAAGCTTGAATCATTTTAAAATTTAGTTTTGCCCTTTTTCAGCATAGTATATGCAAAGTTTCATTTGTAGTCTTACTTAAATAAAGTAAGTTAAAATAGATTGAAACATTTAAAGGGCGGGAAAATGAAACTTAGCAAATCTACAATTGGATTGATTGTTGTAACAATAATCTTTTATCTTTATGCAACTAACTCTCTAAGCATTTTTCAAAGTGATTCAGCTTTGGAGGTTGTAGACTTTTCGATAGATAGACAAACAGAAACAAATATTGTGTCCTCTAAACCTGATCGGGTTCCTCTTTATGGTGACTTGCATGTCCACACAAAATATTCTTTTGATGCATATATTTTTGGTGTGACTGCAACTCCATATGATGCATATAGATATGCGACTGGTGAGACCATTAAGCATCCCTTAGGATTTGATATGAAATTAAAAGAACCTTTAGATTTTTATGCAGTTACTGATCATGGTTTTTATATGGGAATGATAGAAAACTATGCAGACACTTCATCAGAGATGTCTAAAAATGAATGGACCAAACCAATGCATAACCTTAATAGGCCTGAAAATGTAACGGTTGAATCTCTTGGTGCAAGAGCTGATCTATTTAGCTCTGTGTTAACACAAGCTATTATAAAACCTTACCCTTGGTGGCATCCAAATTATATTGGTGCGTGGTTAACTAATAATATTCAGTTAGCTCTTCAATCATTTGATTATGACGTGCACAAATCCGCTTGGGCAGACGTTGCAAATGCGGCCGAGGAATTCAATGATCCAGGGAAATTTACCACATTTATTGGCTATGAATTCACAACTTCAACAGATGTGGAAGGTGGTAATTTACATAGAAATGTTATTTTTAATTCCTCGAATGCTCCAATCAGACCCTGGACCAGAATCGATTCAATAAACCCAGAAGATCTTTGGACATGGATGGATGGGTTAAGAGATAAAGGCGTTGATTCGTTAGCTATGCCTCACAATAGCAATGGTTCTAATGGTCAAATGTTTGAAGTAGAAACCTTTAGAGGCAATCCAACCAGCATAGAGTATGCTGAAAAGCGAATGAGAAATGAGCCAGTTGTTGAAGTAACGCAAGTTAAAGGTACATCTGACACACATCCACTCCTTTCCCCAGATGACGAATGGGCAGATTTTGAAATCATGGATAAAAGAGTTGGTAGCAGGCCACCAACATACAGCATGCCTCAAGGAGGCTATGTTAGGGATGCATATTTAAGAGGTTTAACTTTAGATTGGGAAGGTCGAGGAAATCCTTATAAATTCGGGCTGATTGGCTCAAGCGATACACATACTGGTGCTGGAGGTTTTGATGAAGACAATTATTGGTCTAAGGCTGGAGTGCTAGATGGGACTGATATGGGAAGAGGAAGTGTGCCATTAACACAAGATCGAATCGATCAACTTAATGAATATGCTGATCTCTATGATCAACCCATAAGCATTAAAGAAATTGATGGAAGAACTTATGCAGATGTTGGATTTGATCAATGGAGTGCATCAGGGTTAGCTGTAGCTTGGGCAGAAGAGAATACTCGAGATTCCATTTTTCAAGCCTTTAAAAGAAAAGAAACATTTGCAACAACTGGAACTAGAATGGCTGTAAGGTTCTTTGCTGGTTTTGATATGGATTCAATAGATTTAAATTCTGAAGATATGGTAAGTAATGCCTATGAAAAAGGCGTTACTATGGGCGCCGACCTATTTAGCCAAAATAATCAAACACCACAGTTTTTAGTATGGGCTCAGCGCGATAAATTAGGGGCTCCCCTTCAAAGAGTGCAAATAATTAAAGGCTGGGTTGAGAATGCATCAGGAACTCCAAAAGAAAAAGTTTATGATGTGGCGTGTTCAGATGGTCTGTCAGTAGATCCCTTGACTAATCGTTGTCCTGATAATGGTGCTCGAGTAAATATTAGTGATTGTTCTATTTCTAATGATGTTGGAGCTGGAGAGTTAAAAACTACTTGGACAGATCCTGATTTTGATCCAACTGTGAAGGCTTTTTATTATGTACGAGTTTTAGAGAATCCAAGTTGTAGATGGTCTACATGGGATGCACTTAAGGCTGGAGTTTCACCAAGGCCTGATCTTCATAAGACAATTCAAGAACGTGCATGGTCCTCTCCTATCTGGTATATACCAGAGTCGAGTGAACTAAATATAATTCCGTTATAAATTTTAGGAAACTGAGGTGAATCTTAGAATAGTTGTATTTTTTGCAATTGGACTATTAATTTTTTTCCTTGATATTGCATTCAATTCCGAGCAAAACTCAAAAGACATTTATCTTTCAGACCAAGAGTTATCTAGCCTTCTTACAGCATGGCAATCACAAGTTGGTAGGCCTCCAAGCGATGAAGAAATAGCAAATATCATTAACAACTTTGTTCAAGAAGAGATTCTATATAGAGAAGCATTACTCTTAGATTTAGATCAAGAAGATCGAATAATTAAAAGAAGATTGGCGCAAAAAATTACTTTCTTAAAACAAGAAACAATTCCAGATGATCCATCGCAAGAAGAATTAGAAAAGTTTTTTGAGCAAAATAAAAAAAACTACTATGTTCCAGCAACATACTCTTTCTCTCATCACTATTTTTCTAAAGAATCTAATGCCAAAGAAAGGGCTGTGAAGGCTTTTAATGATTACCAAGCCAATCAAGCTGAATTAACAGGCGATCCCTTTTTTCTAGGAAAAAATTTTTATCAAAGTAGCTCAAATGACATAAAGAAAAATTTCGGTGAGTTATTCTTTGTAGCTATTAAAAACCTTACTTTAAATGAGTGGTCTGGACCTCATGAATCTGCTTTTGGACAGCACATCATTAAATTGAAAGAAGTTAAAACTGGATTTTACCCTTCTCTAGAACAAGTGCTGTTAAAAGTTCAACAAGATTATCTTTCGCAGTCTCAAGATAAAGCAGTTGCTGAATATATCAATGAAATCAGATCTCAATACAGAGTAATAATTAATCCAAATTATAAGTTCAAATGACTTATAAGCTTGCTAAAACATTAGTAATACTATTTTGTTCAACTGTACTTTTCTCTCATGAATTTAATCCAGCTCACTTAGTCATAAATGAGCTAAATGAAAATGAATACCAAGTTAGTTGGATGTACCCTATTAAAAATATTGGTGCTAGAGCAGAAGTTTTTTTTCCTGAGAGTTGCGATAGAAAGAGCCAATTACCAAGTCAGAAGGGAAAATATCTAGTTGAAAAAATATTGTTAAATTGTGAAAGCTCCCTAAAAGGTCAAATGATTTCAGTCAATAATCTGAGTGTGCTCACAGATGCATTGATAACGATAACTCACTCTAATGGCGAGGTGTTTGAAGGGTTGATGAACCTCAAGAGATCATCGATAGAGATTCCATTAAAAGAGCAAGTCTACCCCATTGGATACTTCACGTTAGGTATTGATCATTTATTAAGTGGCAATGACCACATTCTCTTCATCCTAGGATTACTTTTTTTGATTTCTGGATTTTTTAATGCAGTTAAAACAATTACAGCTTTCACTCTTGCTCACAGTATTACCTTGGGCTTATCAGTGTTTGAGTTAGTTTCACTGCCTCAAGCTACCGTCGAAGCTATTATCGCACTTACTATCATTTTTCTTGCATTAGAGGTAAGTGAAAATAAAAAATATAAGGCTACGCCCTGGCTCATTGCATTTGGCTTTGGATTGCTGCATGGACTAGGCTTTGCTAATGCCCTAACGGGAATTGGTATTGGGAATGAGCAGCTATTACTTTCTTTGCTGTTCTTTAATTTGGGTATTGAAGCTGGTCAGCTTATGTTAGTTCCAATATTTGGATCAGTAATCTGGCTGGCTCATAAATTTAACTTCTATAAGCAATCTGCTACCCTCACCTCATTGATTTTAGGTGGCATGGGTTTTTTCTGGCTTATCGATAGAGTTACTGGAATCTTGGGGTAAAAACTATACTGTATAATTAGAAATTACCTAATCTCTTTCCAATAATTGCATCCGCTTCGTTCATGATCCCGTCGATTAACTCTTGTACTGTTGGAATATCGTTGACTAATCCAGCAACCATTCCACAAGACCAAGCCCCAACTTCCATTGTGCCCTCATGCATGATTTTTGGATAAACACCGGCAACCTCATCAGCAATATCTTGAAAAGTTAGCTGATCTCCTAATGCAGCTTCTTTTTCCATAAGGCGTTCTACGGCTTCATTATTTAATACTCTTTCAGTATTTCTCAGAGAACGCATAATTAATCTGGTATCTAATTCAGATGCATTCACGATTGAATCCTTAACATTTTGATGAACAGGAGCTTCTTGAGTAGCTATAAATCTAGTGCCCATATTCATGCCCTCTGCTCCAAGAGCCATGGCTGCAACTAAACTTCTCGCATCAGCCATTCCACCAGAGGCAACAAATGGGATTTCAAGTTCATCAGCAGCTCTTGGTAGAAGAATAAAATTAGGAATGTCATCTTCTCCAGGATGCCCGCCACACTCAAAACCATCTACTGAAACTGCATCACAACCAATTGATTGAGCTTTTAAAGAATGTCTTACTGAGGTGCATTTATGAATCACCTTGATACCAGCTTCTTTAAGAGCTGGTAAATACTCAGCAGGGTTTCTACCAGCTGTTTCAACAATTGGAACATCTCCACCAATAATTACATCTACCAATCCTGGATAATCTGGAGGGGTTAAGGAAGGTAAAAAAGTGAGATTCACGGCAAAGGGTTTATCGGTCATCTCCTTGCAACGAGCTATCTCATTGGCAAGCTTTTCAGGGGTTCCTTGCGTTAAACCAGTAATTGTTCCAAGCCCGCCTGCATTTGATACTGCTGCAGCCAGCTCAGCAAAGCCAACATGATGCATCCCGCCCTGAATAATGGGGTGCTTAATACCAAATAATTCTGTAATTTTAGTTTTCATAGTCTCTCCTCTTTATTTCATGTCTACAGGGGTTAAAAAATCTTCATATTGTTTTTGCAGCCTTTGCATTCCTGAAATCCATCGATCTCTGTCGTTACCTTTTCTTGCAACATATTCAGCCACTTCTGTATGCGGAAGTACTAAAAATTTTTCTTCTGCAATACATCTTAAAACTTCTTGCGCAACCACATCTGGTTCCATCATCCCATCAACTCCCGCAACACCTGGACCCTGAGCGGTCATTGCAGTTCTCACTGCTTGAGGACATAAACATGAAACACCTATACCCTTTTCACCATAGGTAATTTTAATCCATTCAGCAAAACTTACTGCAGCTGCTTTAGTGACTGAATAGCCTGCTGCGCCTAACTGAGTTAAAAGGCCAGCTGCAGAAGATGTATTTACCAAATAGCCTTCTCCCCTTTCGATCATTTGAGGGAGGACATGCTTGGCTGCAAAGATATGAGATTGGACATTCACATCCCAAATATTTTGCCAATCAGATGCATTTACTTCAAAAAATCCTGGCACACCTCCAATACCAGCATTTGAGCAATAAATGTCTATTCCTCCAGCATGCTCATCTGACTTTTCAATAATGTTAATAGTATCTTCCTCACTACCGACATTAGCTTTAATTGCAATCCCATTAACTGAATCAGCTGTTTCTTGCGCTCCATCTAAATTAATATCCACGGCTACTATGGATTGAGCTTTAGCCTCATGAAAAGCTTCACAAAGAGCTTTTCCAATTCCACTAGCTGCACCAGTAACAACAATCCTTTTATTTTTTACATCCATTAATTTATCTCAGTGATTATTATTTCATCTGAGTCTAATGGCAAAACAGCCATAGTTCCATCATTTGCTGAAGTCCAATCTGTTCTAATTTCATTTACGCCTCTATAAAACATTCTCTCCATGACGCCGATTCTCGGCGCAGGAGTTAAATGATAGAAAATTAAATGGTCAACATTTGCTAAATTAGCTGCCTTGGCAGCATCAATTGGAGTTGTATGATAACTCTCTATATCATTCAATATTTTTAAAAGACCTTTATTAGAAGACAAAGCTTCTTTCATTATTTCCAATTGATGATTCGCCTGTGCCTCATGAAATAGTACATCTGCATCTTGAGCATTTTTTATTAAGTTTTCACTATAAGATGTGTCTCCGCTAATAACTATCGACCTGCCTCCATACTCAAAGCGATAGCCTAGGGCAGGCTCAATTGGCTCATGTGTTACCTGAAAGGCTGTTACTATTAAACCGTTTTCATTAATGATTACTGAACTATTTAAATCAATAGTATGTGGGATAAAACCAGCAATATTTATCGGAGCAATTTCATCTCCATGATGCTCATTTCTAAACTGATAATCTAACTTATAGGCATCTTCAAACCCATTAATTACTGACTCAACACCATTTGGGCCATAAACATCCATGGGTTTTGTTCGAGTGGAGTTAATCCATGTCATTAAATGCAAATCTGCAAGATCTGATATGTGATCAGAGTGAAGATGTGTTAACAAAGTAGCTCGAATTTTATTAGCATCAACTCTCCAATTATTCAGGTTTGCTGCACTGCCATCACCAATATCAACTACGTAATAATTACCGCCCGCATTAACTAGAATACATGTTTGTGCTCTTCCAGGAGATGGAATTGGAGATCGAGAGCCACAAACTAAAGCTGATAAAGAATCGTCATTAAGGTCTGCTGTGCTCGCCAATAAATTTTGAGCAACTACAGACATCAATCGGTCTTGAAAACTTGGTAATCTGATGAGAATAGAGATTAAGACAATAATGATTACAACGATTAAAAAAATGTACTTTATTGTTTTCATAATTTTATGGCTCTTTTGAAATTCTCGATCCAGCAAAGATTAAAAACAATCCCACACTTATTTCAACAACAATCGCTGGCAAAAAAAATGGAGCTCCGTATATGGCAGTTGAAAGAGTTCTGAATAATGCTGCTACCAATAACAGCATTGATGGAGCATAAAACCAATGACGAGTTTGTGAAAGGGCTCCAATTAGTGTCATAGCGCCTACAGTTATGAAGAAACTTCCCATATCCCCAATTTGAGTGCTCAGCCCAACTCCCTCTAATAAGGGCATGCCCAATTGCGCTGCAATATTTGCAGGAGCAATAATCCACTGAAGTCCATTTATTAAAAATAAGGTCCCTAAAAGACCTGCGACCAATCTTAAGGTATTTTTCATTTTTTCTCCTTTCAACTATTTTATAAGATTAACAATAATGCCTTCATTTGGATTAATTTTTCCATCAACCATTTCTTCATAAGTGCTGATAAAATTTTCTAAACCATGAATCTCTTTCACTTGCATCCAATTTTTACTTTGAAGTGCTCTAGAAGTCATGAACGAATTTGTTTTTTGCGCATAACCATCATGCCCCCAGTCCCCAATTCGCTTTTGGATGTGAGCTGGCGCAAAAAAGAATTCAGTTCTATCTCTGAGCATTGCTTGGCCTAAAGCATCTTCTGCTGTGGTCTCATTATCCCAATGAGTCATGCCCACCGTAAGGCACTTGAGCATGTTATCACCCAGCTCCCCATGGAGAGTTCCAAGAATTTCTCGATTACCAGCCATATCAACCATCACAGAACCCATTAAATAATCTACATTACTAAGCTCATCGTAAGAGATAACTTCATCATAACAGCCAAGGTTTTCCACAAACTTTAAGTTTGATGAAGATGTAAGTCCAACTATTTTTGGTGTATTTTCAGTATCAGCTAAACCTTGAGCCAGACCAATGGCAGTTTTACTCGAAGCGCTAACTATAATTACTTGGGATGCTCCAAGGTATGAATCTTCAGCCAAAGAGTCGCATAAACAAAATGCTGTAATATGGAGTGGGAATAAAAGAGCTCTGACTGCATCCATGGATGGATCGTAATTTTGATCTCCATTAAGCCTCACATAATTATTGTAAACAGGCGGGAGTTCTTTACGGTGTTCTTTGCCATCACTGAAACTTTGATCTGAGACTTTAATCGGACTTAAAGTTAATGAGTCAGAAGCTGGAAAATAGCCAAAGAGTCTTTCTCCAACATTCAAACCCTCAATATTTGAGTGGGTAATTTCAGCAAACCCCCACATAGGTATGCAGCCCCATTCATTGTCTGCATTATTTTTAGCTGGAAAAAATTTCCAATAACCAATCGTATCTCCCGCGACACCATATGTGACGTTATTAGCTGTAAATGCAAAGCTTTCAATCTTGACTGCAATCTCATCATCATGAATAGAAACTGAATCAGTATCTACAATTCTTGAATGAGTTAAATCAGATTTTAAAGTTTGAAATTGACTCATAATATTTTCCTAAATTATTTTTTTTGTATCAGCGAAAGAATAAAAAGAATTATCAAAACAAGAGTTACATAAGGAGCTCCAACTGCTCCAGGAGTAGCATCAACAGTATAAATTCCTTGAATAACTATGTCTTCTCTAATTAGAGGGTATCCAAATGTTCTAAAGCTCCACTCAAATAACCAAAATAAATACATTAATGGAATGAGTGCTCTGTATCGAAAAATTACAACCCAGCAAACCAAACAAAATATTAACTGCACAAAACCCCAAAGAGAAAAAAATCTATAGATCAGCAGCATAGGATCGGGATCACCTTCGATAGTTAAAAAATTTCCAATTTCATGAAATCCATATTTCTCAAAAAGCATATGAACGATTGACCGCCATGTCATTAGAAGTGTGAATAAAATAAATCCCCAAAAAGCAATCTTTTGGCCATTAAAATTATTATCAGCCACAGAAGGGAAAATTTTATTGAGCACTAAATAGCTCCTTCTTTTGTTTCTATATTTAATTGCCCAAGAAGTCCTGCAGATCTATGTTTCTCACTCTCTTGATAATCTGAGCTCAGCATCATTTCAAGCATGGCTTTTCTACTTGGATATCTGGCGATTGCAATGGTATCCCAAAGATCTTCTACTTCACCAAGCATAAGTCGATTTACTTGACCACCAAAAATTAGCTCTCCACCAACTTTTTTAAGATGCTCTTGGACTTCCATTGCATAAATTGCATATGCCTCTTCACCAGACAGCTCAGTATCTCTGCCATCTTCGTATTCAGCTTTTTCTTTAAATTTAAGAAGATTAACCATTGAAATTGGTGAATCAATATCACCCTCAAGAAACTCATTCATTTGAGTTTGATTAGGTGTGACCATGTTTTTAACTTCCATCTTTACTCACCCAAAGTAATTGCTTTCTGAAAAGCAGGTCTCGCATTTATTCTTGCAACATAATCTTTAATGTTTTGCATCTCGTCATTTATACACCCCAATCTATTAGCCATGAAACATGAGTGTCCAAGCATAAGATCTGCACCTGAGAAATCTCCAATTAGGTAATCTTTATCAGCAAGATTCTCATTCACTGGAGCTAAAGATTTTGTGAGTAAGTTTTTTGCTTGATTTAAAACAGTCTCATCTCTTCGATCTGGTGGCAATAAAATAGTCTGCACAACTATTTGATTCATTGGAGGCATGACCATTCCTTCACAGTAGTGATACCACTGAAGATACATAGGAAATTCAGGATTATCTGAACCTGGCTTTAGCCCTCCATTTTTATGTCTCTCTAGAACATAATCGATGATGGCGCCAGATTCAAAAATTGAAATATCTCCATCTTCTAAGACTGGCACTCTTCCAAGTGCATGCCTTGATCTGTGCTCAGGCGATTTAAGGCCCTCCTTAGTAAAGGGCATAATATTTACTTCATATTCCAAACCCAGCTCCTCTAAAAGCCAAACTATTCGACCCGCTCTTGTACCAGCAACAAAATGAACTTTTAACATTATTTTTACCTCTCTATTTTTTTACCATTTTTTGAGCATTCTTTGTGAACTCTTTCATTTTTTTATCATCATCTAAAAGGCTTTCAATCTTTACAGGAACTGCTATACCTGCAACCATTCCTGGCTGTTCGTACATTGCTTTTATCCATCGATCAAGGTGATCCAATCCCTCAACTGAAATTCCTGACCATTTGTGAGTCCTCACCCAACACCAATTGGCAATATCAGCTATTGAATAATCGGTTGCAAGCCATTCTTGATTAGCTAAATGGGTATCAAGTACTTCAAACAGTCTTCTGCCTTCATTTTGGTACCGATCAATGGCCGGTTGAATTTTTTCTGGAAAGTACCGAAAAAATACATTTGCTTGGCCCATCATGGGTCCTACTCCACCCATCTGAAACATCAACCATTCTAAAACTTTTGCTTTTTCATTAAGATCCCTTGGCATAAGCTTGCCAGTCTTTTCTGCGAGATAAATCATGATGGCCCCTGATTCAAAAATAGCAAGATTGCTCGAATCCCTGTCCACAATTGCAGGAATTCTCCCATTAGGACTAACTGCAAGAAAATCAGGTTCCTTTTGCTCATTCTTTGATAAATTAATAATGTGGGTTTCATAATCTAAGTCCATAGCTTCTAGAACGCACGAAACTTTATGGCCGTTGGGGGTCGGGGCTGTATAAAAATCAATCATTGTCACTCCTTTATAAAAGATATAAGAATATCAGAAAGTTGTTCTGCTCGTGTCCATTGATAAAAATGGCCTCCTCCAATATGAGGAGCACTTTTAGCATTAGGAGCCATTTCAAGAACATCTTTCTCAATACCATTAGTGACAGGGTCATCGCCTGCAAACACTGCTAAGAATGGCTTGGTTGAGGTCTTAAAAAACTCTCTTGCTTCTTTTTGTGCATTCAACGATGCATCTGGAAGAATTGGCACATGGCTGGGCATAGCTCGAGGACCCATTTTGAAGGATGGATCTGGAAAAGGTGCTTCATAAGCTTTAACTAGATCAGAAGTAAATGGTGAAATTTTTGCTAAGCCTAAGTTTTCAAAAATATATTGTCCCATCAAAGAAACTCTAGATCTTTTTTCCATCATGATCGAGCTGATGAATCCAATTGGTAAATTTTTAGTATCCCAGCAAAATTTTTGCCAATACATAAATTTTAGTGCTGGATGAAAAGAGGAAGATGAGTCTTTTGAAAGATTGTTTCCATCCATTTCCATCACCTCTTTTTGCATACTCATTGGAGTAAGCTTCAAATCACTTGCTCTGAAATCTTTTACTTGCTCAATAACTTCTTGAGGAACATCTGGATTATATGGCAACCCAGTATTGCCCATTGATATCTTATTAAATCTAAAAGGATCATGAGAGATCATCCTGAGGCCTATAAGTCCTCCCCAATCCTGACCAAAAAAAGTTAAATTTGAAAAATTATTTTCTTTTAGCCATGCACTCATCCAATCAACTTGATTTTGATAGCTGTAGTCATCTCGAGCCGCCGGTTTATCCGATTTGCCATACCCTGGCAAATCTGGTGCTATTACCCTTATACCCGCTTTTACAAGATATGGAATCATTCTTGCATAAAGATAGCTCCAGACCGGTTGGCCATGCATGGCTAGTAGGATTGGTCCGTCCTTTGGCCCTTCGTCAATATGATGAATTCTAAGATCTGTTCCGTCGTAAGTTTTAATGATTGTGTAACGGGGCTCAAAGGGATACTCCTCTAAACTGCTAAACCTTTCATCGGGTGTTCTTAAAATTTTCATTTCTCGATGATCATTTCTCCACAACCCGTTTTAATTAAGAATTCTTTAATTTGCTTTTGATCGCTTTCATTCAATTTTTGAAACTCATGATTGATCCATTTCAAACACTTTGCCTGATATGGGAAACTTCTTTGTTCCCATTTAGCCCCATCAATTTCAGCTGTCCAAGTTTTCTCTTCTTGATTAATAGCACGTGAATTTGCTAATAAGGCAGGCAAATATACTTTACCAACTTCTTGGAAAAGACTTAATAAATTTTGTTCCGCATCTTTAAAATTTATCCAGTCACTTTCGTTTGGCTTTAAACCGCTTAAATCCTCCATTAGATCCTGCCAAGCAACAACTCGAGGTGATATCTCATGCGCTAAAGCTCTTGAGGTTGGATCAAAGCCAATTAATGCTGATAGTTGACCAAATAAAGCGAAGTCTGCAGATGATGGGCGGTTGCCAAATAAAAATGGATGCTTAGACAAGCAATGGTCAAGTTGCCCAAGAAATCTTTTGTAGCTTGCTTCGATAATAGGAGCTGTTAACTCGTTAGAACCAACAACCCCTAAACGACTTATCTGTAAATCTGAAATATGCTTTTTGAAGGCTGCATGACTATCATCATCAAGAGAAATGCCATGTAACAAGGGCAATATGGTTCCAGCTTTCTCTATGTCATCTTTAAAGTACCATCTGTAATGAAACATATATTTCGTGACCCACTCATCACCAAAGTCCTCAAGTACATAATTTAAAAACGCCAACTTTGGATCTGATGGAATAACGCTCCTAGGAGAAAATTCAATTTCTAAATGACGAATAATTGGAGTTGAATCAGTAACTGCTTTGTGTTTACCATCAACTTCAAAAATCATCACAGGCAGCAATACTGGTTTAGGCTCTTCCACCCCAAACCTTCCAATAAGATCTCTAGGATCGCCCCATTCAATCACATAGGGGATTCTTCGATATCGCATTAATGAGATCATTTTTCTTGTATAAGGAGAGGCAGGAACACCACCAATTGGAATGGGATTAAGGCTTTTCATTCCTAGAATTTCTGGGCAGACAATTTTTGACATGTCTCATTAAACTCAAAGATTGTTTCTTCAATAATTTGTGAAACTGACTTTACTTGATCTATTAAGCCTGCGGATTGTCCAGTGAGGGCTGGAGCTGCATTCATATCTCCACCAAAATAAAGATCTTGAATTCGGCCCATTTCAGACATTTCCATGATGCCAGACTCATAAATTTTTCTGGTAAATTCTGTTTTTAGAGCTCTAATACAAGGTTTTGATTTTTTATTTAAAATCCAAGTACCTTGCTCATCTGATTCAATAATAGAATTTTTAAAATTATTATGAACTGGGCTTTCCTTTGAAGAAACAAATCTTGTTCCCATCTGAATTCCCTCAGCTCCCGCTGCAAATGCTGCAGCCATTCCAACGCCATCAACAATTCCGCCTGCAGCAATTATTGGAAGATCGGTATGCTTTCTTATTGCCTGAATTAATACAATCAATCCAACTTCCTCTGGACTTTTAAATCCTCCACCCTCTGTACCTTCAATAACTAAACCGTCAACACCAGCATCAGCAGCTTTAATTGCTCCAGCAACGCTCGGTACGGCATGAAAGACCTTAATACCTGCATCCTTAAGAATGTGAATGTATTTACCAGGATCACCAGCTGAGGTTGTAACAAATTTTATGCCCTGCTCTAACACTAACTCGATCATGCTTTCATCCCTAAGAAACATTAGAGGTAAATTTACGCCAAAAGGTTTGTCCGTCAGTTTAGCCATTGCAAGAATCTCTGCTTTGCAATTTTCAGTCTCACCAGATGAAGTCTCAATTATGCCGAATCCTCCTGCATTTGAAACAGCGGAAGCAAGTTGACTTCTTGCAATCCACCCCATAGGCGCTTGAATAATCGGATACTTAACTTCCAATATTTTAGCCACTCTATTCATATTAATCTTCGATTTTAAATGTGAGTCCGGCACTTGCTTGTAGTCTTGCAATTAACTTCTCGCCCATTGCCGGAGCAGGTGTATAAATGCCTCCAGGAAGCTCAGGACACTCTTTCACTAAGCAGATTGCACTCTCAGCAATCATTTTAGAGGTCGAGCCATATCCCGGATCCATATCGCCAGAAACAGCAGCATGAATGCTTGAACCATCAGCTAAGTCTGCACAGAATAAAACATCATAATTTCCATTCTCTCTAGATTCTTTTGAAGGACCTTCACCAGGTGCCGGTGCATCAGCCAAGGGATTAATGCTGCCAACATATTCTGCTGCTGCTTTCCCTTCTTCGCCTGGACCTTGAATCCACATTTCGTTATAACAAAAATCTTCTCCATACATGTGATTCATTAATGCATTAGACCTATGAACATTTTTTGTATTGATTGGTGCCATAAAAAAAGGGGCAACCCAAGTCTCTAGTTTTTCATCAAACACAGCTTTGGAATCTGGGGCTTGTTCAGGTCCTGTGAAACCATTAGATAAAGCAAACGGATTTGCCAATACTGCAAATAATTCAGGCTTTTGTTTCAATGAAGCCATGGTTGCACCCAGAGAGGCTGCTGTTCCACCTGAAAATTCTCCATTCATTGCTCTGACTCTGCCTCTAATATTGGAAGCAGGAATGCCATGCTGAGCTATTACTTCTTTTTGTAAAAAGTAAACACCCAAATCAAAAGGTATGCTATCAAAACCACAAGAAAAAACGATTCTTGCCCCACTATCCTTTGCCTCCTCAGCATACTCGTTAATCATTTCGTGCATCCAGCCAGGCTCTCCGCATAGATCAACATAATCTGTTCCATTGGCAACACAGTGCTTAACAATATTAGGTCCATACAATTGGTATGGGCCGACAGTTGTTAGCACGCATTGTGCTTGTTGCACCATCTGCTTGATGCTCTCTTCATCATCGCTATCCACGGTAAGCAAAGGAATATCTGGAGAAACACCTAAGGCATCTCTGACCGCAATTAATTTTTCATGACTTCTTCCTGCCATAGCCCAAGATATACTTTGATCACTGCCATATTGATTTAACATATATTCCACAACTAACTTTCCAGTAAAGCCTGTTGCGCCATAAACCACTACATCAAAATTCTTATCACTCATAAGATTCTCCTTTCAAAATTATTTTATTAATATCCGGCTTGTTCAGAATTTATAGTTTGCAGCCAGTCACTATCTAGAACTTCGTAATTACTAGAATTAGGTTTCATGCAAAAGATCATGTCGCTGACTTTATCAATATCGAATGCTTCACTCCTAAGATCATTCTTTTTTAACTTAAAAGTTCCGGTGGTATCCATTTCTTGAATAATTCTAATAAATAAGGGGCGAGCATACTTTGGTAGAGATGTTTCTACGTAATTAGAAAAAGCTTGCCAATCAAATTGTTCTACATCATCTAGACTGAATGCAGCCATTCCAGCTCTTCCTTCGCAGCCGGGAATCTTCACCCCATAAACATTTGACATATTGACATCTTTAAAACCATTTAATATTTCACCAACCTCGTTTGTTGAAACATTTTCAGATTTCCACCTAAATGTATCACCCACTCTGTCCACAAATTGATAATGAATTTTTCCTAATGCATAACCTACATCAACAGTTTTAATTAAATCACCGGTATTAAACCAAGCATCGCCCTCTTCAAAAACATCTCTTACAATTTTCTTTTCGGTTGCCTGCGCATCTGTATAGCCATTGAATACTGCATTGGGGCCAATTCTTACAATTAACAAACCAGGATCATGATTAATAATCTTTTTACAAAAACCATCATCTCCTTTCAAAATTATATCTTCAGCTACGTCATATTCTATTAAAGCAACATCTGCGTTAGTCATGCCAATGGTTTTATTTTTATTTAAAAGATTCATAAAAAGTGCATTGCCCTCACTTGCACCATAAATCTCAACAATCCTATTTACCCCAAATCTGTCTTTAAATGTATCCCAGACATCTGGTCTGAGACCATTGCCAACCATTACTTTCAAAGGATTATCTAACTCAGCTGGGGATGGTTCATGATTAGCGAGATATCTGCAGAGCTCTCCTATGTATACAAGCGCAGTTGTATTGTATTCCTGCACTTCCTCCCAAAATGACGAAGCTGAGAATTTCCTTTTAATGAATGTTGATGCGCCAGCCTGAATAACGGCACATAGTCCCAACATTAGACCTGTGGAATGATAAAGAGGAAGACTATTGTGCATGCAGTCAGTCTCATTGATTCGATATCCAGCCATTTTAATATTTATGGAGGCTGCCATAAGCTTTTGATTTGGACAGATCGCTGCCTTTGGAACTCCTGTGGTACCAGAAGTAAAAATATAGCAAGCCACATCTTTAGCTTTTACAGAGTTCGTTTCATCTAAATCTTGATCATCAGTAAAATCAATTTGCGCTTTCAGATCAATGGCCCAATCTGGTAATGAATAATTTGGAGTATCCTCAACCCAGAGAAAATCCTCCTGTTTTACAACATTTATCTGATCTAAAACATCCTCCAAGGGAGCTGAGCGCTCTGCACCAAAAATACATTTAATGGAATCAGAGGAATTTATACAATGAACTAAAGGATCACCAGTTAAGCTGGTATTAATTAAAACAGCTATTGCTCCAATCTTATTGAGAGCGAGCAAAGAAATAACAAAATCAGGACGATTTTCCATAAATAAAATCACTCTATCGCCATGCTTTACACCTGATCCAGCAAGATATCTTGCAAGACTATTAGCTGATTTGTTTGTTTGATCATAGGTCCAAGTTCCTTCCTCAAAATACAAAAAAGGTCTGTCAGAAAACTTTGTTGTTGTTTGTTGAAAGGAATGAGCCAAGGAAGCATTATCTTCAGGATCAGGAAACTTATATCGAAGAACTGGAATTAAATACCTTAGCTCCCCAATAACTCTAAAAAACTCTTTGATTTGATTAAACAATTTCTTTCCCCCAAAAAAATTTGTAAGATTTTATACTAAGAAAAAATCATCAATGAATTCTACCAAAAATCTTAATAAACTTGGAAATAATGTATTAATTCACTTGAGCTATTGAACCAGTCTCTAATCCTAAAGCATTAGCTACTTTAGTCGAAATTAGAAGATTCTTTTTTTCTTTATCAAATGCATAATTTTCTTTCACAACTGCAAAAGCATTCATCAAAGGATTTGCAATAAAGCCAAAATGATCAAAAGTTATATTACGTCTGACTTCTACAGGAAATAATCTTGCAGATTTTACAAGTGGTATATCTTTGATTTTTGTCTCTAAGCAAGGGCCGCCATCTAAAACATCTATCAAGCCATTTGGACGAAAATTTTGTTTAGTTAGCAAAGAATATGCCGGCATGGCATTAGGATGAGGCTTACCAATAACTCTCTGCAACTTTTTAGGCATGTGCTCTATGATGAAAGGAAACTTAGGGATAGATTCCATTACAAAATGATTATCAATATAGCTAATTTCATCTACTTTAAAAAAATCTAAATTAAAGAAAGTTTTACTAAATAAATTCCAAAAATAAGATTCATCTTTAAGATTTTTAAAACCTCTTATCTCAACAAAAGCAGTGGGATCAAATCTACATAGATGGGCTGACATAAAAATAAATCTAGAGAATGAAAGCAGTGAGCCACTGCCTTTCCCCCTATAAGCTGGTTTAATAAATAAAGTCCCTAATTCGGAATAAGGTTTCTTACGCAAATGAAGTAAGAGAACTTCAAGATCTTTAGTAAATTTTAATGATTTTGATTGAAGCTTTGAAAGAGATTTTTTGAAAAAAATTGAGGGTTTTTTTTGAGACACAGAAGTATAGATTGCAGAAAGTCCAACTATGCGACCATTATCTTCTAGCACAAATAAATAACTATCTTGATTAGGTTTTTTTGTTTTTTTATTACGGGATCTTTCTGACCATTTAATCCTTTCTTTTATTTCTTTTGTTGTTTTGGGCATAGTCGTCATGCCCTTTCCAGAATATTTAACTAAATGTTCAACATTTTTTAAATCTGAAATTTTTACAAGCCTAGCAATTTTCATAATACTGCTATGTTAACCTGAGAATATTGAAATGTTTGATGCCTTTAATTGCTTATTTCTTAATTTCGCAAACAATTTCATTGAAGAATTTTTCCATTCCATTGATTTTGTCCTTGAGAGGCGCATCATTCATTGTTCCATAAAGCATCCAGGGATAAGTGGTCATAGTGGTAACACCTAGATCTTTCATTTTGCCAAAACCATCGAGGCTGAATGCATCCCAACAACTAAAACATATGTATTCATAATTTTTTTTATTAGGAAAATCTTCTCTTATTTGATTAAGCCTATCCATTAAAGCTGCTAATTCACTTAGGCTATGCATATCAGATATCCAGCCATCATGTTTTGCTGCCCTCTTAAGCGCTGGCTCAGAAAAGCCACCAACATAAATCGGAATATTTTTTTTCGGGGCGGGCAACATTTCTAATTTTTTGAAACTAAAAAATTGCCCATTAAAATCTACCATCTGACCTGACCAAAGTGATTTCATAATCTCTAGCATTTCATCTGCTCTGGCACCTCGTCTTCTAAACTCTTGACCCCCCGCTTCAAATTCTTCAGGCATCCATCCCATGCCAATCCCTAAATCAAATCTGCCGTTGGATACTGCATCTAAAGTAGAAACCTCTTTTGCAACTCTAAGCGGATTCCTTGCTGGGAGAACATAAACACTGGTATAAAATCTAATATTGGAGGTTGCTCCGGCTAAAAAGGATAAAGAATTTATAGGATCTGGCCAATCAGTTCCCTGCTCCCATCTAACACTTCCATCATCTGTATATGGATACGGCACAGAAAAATTTTCTGGATGAATCAAATGATCTGAAACAGCAAGAAAATCATAACCAATCTCATCTGCTGCAATCCCTAGTGGCTTAATTTCATCCATTGGAAGCATTGATAGTGGTATTGCAAATTTCATATTCCTACGGCCCTAGTAACAAACCAAAAAGTTCCCATAGAGAATACTACAGTACCAGCAATATTGTGAATAGAATTAAAATGCGAATTAGAAAGATAATGTCTTGCCAGCATCAAAAAACTCAGAATACCGAAAGCAACAACCAGTTGGCCAATCTCAACCCCAAGATTAAAGCTTAAAATAATGGGCAATAACTTATCTTGCGGAAGCCCGACTTCAGAAATTGAAGATGCAAAACCAAGTCCATGTATTAAACCAAAAAATATAGTGATTAATAGGGGAACCCATTGAGATGAGTAATGAAGAGTCAAGCTTAGATATAGTGTCAAAAATAAAGCCAATCCAATAATTGTCAGAATATCTAAAGTACCAAAAATTACCAAAGGTATAAGAGCTAGAATCGCAAAGGCAAAATTTTTGACTAGGCTGTCTAATTCATAGTGATGCTTAAAAAATTTTTCTATTGCTAAAAGCAGTATCGAAAATCCAATTAAAATTTCAACCATCTCTGCATGAACTCTTAAGACATTCATGGCACCAAATCCAAGTGTTAGACTATGCCCAAGAGTAAATCCCGTGATGGCGATAATTAAAAATCTACCCTGAAATAGGAGTAATAAACCCAGCAAAAAAAATAGGTGATCCCAGCCACCAAGAATATGCTCTATTCCAGACAATAAATAGCTTACATATGAGCTTTGATTATTTTCTGCGTTAGGGAGAGCATTTATTAACCAAACATCAGATTGACTTGCAAACATAAATTCAGGAATAGTTTGACCATCTATAGAACCTCTTGCAATGTGCGTATGGTTAATGCCTAAATTTTGAAACAGTGAAATTGATACAGCTGATGGCAATGCATCACAATCAAAATCCCAAAAAAATTTTAAAACTCCTGCAGCATTATTCTGATTAAATTCAACAGCTTGATTGAGCTTGCAGCCCTCTCCTATGTCAATTGAGTTTCCCAAATAATTAATAAATTGACCATAAGAGTCAAAAAGTGTGTCAGGTTTAAGGCCTTCAAAAATACTCTGTTTGATTGTGCCAGTGACTTTTACATTTACACCGATCTCCTCAGAAATAAATTGAAACTTAGAATAAGATTCACTTCGATTATGAGCTTCAAGCGAACAGACAAACTGTAGTAAGAATAAAAAGAATATCTTTTTATATTTCATTTGCTTTAACAACGTCATACCAATTCCTTAAATCTTCTAAATATTCATCCAGCAGCTCCTCACCTTTGAAGCGAATATATTCAGACTCAACTTCTTGATAAACATCATCAAACAAAGGGGCATTCGATATCATTTTTTTTATAGACACCAAAAGATGAAATCTTCCATCAAGCTCTATAAGCTGACTTACTTCTCCTTCTCTCAAATTCAACGCAACTTGAGTGAGTGAAGGGCCAATATATTCTCTAATTTTCATAGCTGGCAATAAAACATTCGGCAAACGAATGATGTCATTTTCGGCAAGCAACTTTGCATCTTGAATATTGCCTTCAGTCAATAAACCTCTAGCCTGAACTCCAGCCTCCATGTTATCTCCATCAAAGCTGAGTTTAATAAGTTGTAACTTCGGGCTAGGTGTAAATAAGTCTTGATTTAATGAATAAAAGTCTTGCAAGTTTTGTCTTGATATTCTTAAATCATCAGTCTCAGAAATGATAGAGGTAATCATTTTTTGAATAATTGAGCTGCGGATTTCAGAGTCATTTTCAATCATCCCCAGATCAATGCCTCTTTGAATTAATAGCTCTTCATCTATCATTCTCTCAAGGATATTTGCTGGATCAGAATCTATTAATCCAGCCTTTCTTGATTGAGCTATTGATTCTAAATATAGTTCATATTTCTCTTTAGAAATTGCTTTCTCATCAATCTTAGCAACCCAATTTAATTGAGAAACATCAACTTCTTTAACGAAGCTGGAGCCTATGATAAAAATAGAAATAACTCCACCAAGAAGAATTAAGGGATGAACTCCCAACTTCCAACGAAAAAAATTTTTATTTTTTGACTCAGGAGTTAAAGTCATTTTGATATGATCAATATCATCTTCCAAATAAACCTCCCCTTGTTGCACAAATCCAAAGTTTTGATAAAAATTTAGCAGTCTGTATTGAGCTGAGATTCCAATTTGTTGATTGGAATACATCGAGGCACAGAAATTAATTGCCTCTTCGGTGAGTATTTTTCCAATACCTTTTCCTCTAATGCTCTCTTTAGTCAATACTCTTCCAATTTCTGGACCTTGATATCTCTTACCAGGTTTGCCAACTCGCAAATACCCAACCAATTCTGTCTTTTCATATGCCAAAAGATGATCGCAATCTTGGTCTTTAAAATCAGCATCAATAAAAGCGCAATCCTGCTCAACAACAAAAACTTGTTGACGAAGATTAAGAAGTTCATAGAGCTCTTTCTTTGTTAGAGCAGAGAATGATTTCCATTTTAGTTTCATGCAGAGATTATATTGGTTTTATTGCGTATAATCTAAGTCAAAATCAGGAGATCTATATGAGTGAGCTTTACGACCTTAGTGTAAAAGACATAAAAATGAATACGGTGGATTTAAGCAGTTTCAAGGGAAAAACTCTGCTTATTGTCAATGTAGCAAGCAAATGCGGTTTCACCCCTCAATACAAAGATCTTCAAAACCTTTATGACAAATATCAAGATCAAGGTTTTGAAGTTCTAGGTTTTCCCTGCAATCAGTTCGGAGCGCAAGAGCCAGGAACCAATGAAGAGGTTCAATCATTTTGTGAGCTCACATACAATGTTTCATTTAAAATGTTTGATAAAATTGACGTTAATGGCTCTGATGCAAGTCCTTTGTTTAAGTACTTAAAACATGAATCTCCTGGAATTCTTGGTACAGAAGCAATTAAATGGAATTTCACAAAATTTCTTGTGAATAAAGATGGTCAAGTTGTTATGAGGTTTGCCTCGAAAGATGGTGAGTCAGCAATTGAATCAGAACTGCTTAAGATTTTATAAACTAAATTTGTAAACTCATCAAGAGAGCATCTTCTTTTGGTGTGCCACTGTAATAGTCAGGTCTTATAGCATCTTTCGTAAATCCTCTCTTTTCATATAAATTAATTGCAGCTTTATTTGAAACTCTTACTTCAAGAGTAATGACTTTTACTCCAATTGTTTTATTTTGAAAAATAATTTTCTCCAAAAGTTTTTCTCCCAAGCCTTGGCCTTGATAGGCTGGATTAATCGCTATATTTAATAAGTGTGATTCAGGAATAATGGGAGCGTAAATGGCAAATCCAATAACTTTCTGGTATTGCTGAAGGACCATAGAATAATGCCCTACTTCCATTGAAGAAATAAATTGATTTTTGGTCCATGGCATCTGATTTGTGCTGTTTTCAATTTCCATAATTGCAACAACATCCTGCAGGCTTGCAGGTCTTATTTTTGTTGTCATTGACCTGATTGAAGAGGCTTAAGTTTTTTCCAAAGATCTTTTTTCAAGCTTGGATCATTCAGCATTTCCTGTAAAGACGGAGATTTAATTGGATTCATGCTATTCGGGCATAAATCAAAATTACAAAATATAAGGGTTGCTTTTATTTCAGATAATTCTGAAAAATTTTTTAAATCCAATTGCTTGGCAGAAGAAATAACAATATTCCCTTGAGTAATTGCACTTGAAGGCCCTTGAATTGCCTTAATTATAGCCTCCAATAACTTTATTTCTTTTTTTGAGTATTCATCTACAGAGTTGGGAGGTG
>ERZ802824.53-NODE-53-length-51354-cov-16.1696_pt1 | contig 51354 bp, 47 predicted proteins | sample MGYA00345650_ERZ802824 | MGnify/ENA primary metagenome ERZ802824 (study PRJEB30503, sample SAMEA104212361) | marine metagenome | biome: Westerlies Biome; feature: [SRF] surface water layer (ENVO:00010504) within the epipelagic zone...; material: water (ENVO:00002006)... | reverse complement strand
TGGATGTAACTCAATCTACAATCAGTAAGCGAATAGCACTCCTTGAGTCACAGGTAGGGAAAAAACTGTTTGATAGGATTGCCCGGCGTATCGCCCTTACGGAGGCAGGGCAAGAACTTTTACCTAGAGCCAGAAGAATCCTAAAAGAGTACGCAAATGCCCTTCAAGCAATTAATGATCTCTCAGGAAATGTCTCAGGCATCCTCAGACTCGCAATAAGCCACCATCTAGGTCTTCATAGGCTACCTGATCTACTCAAGATTTTCTCAAAAACTTATCCCGATGTTGTCCTAGATATTGAATTTATGGATTCCGAAAAGGCTTATGAACGAATCATGCAAGCTAAATCAGAGATAGGGATCATTACGCTAGGATCAGAAATTCACCCCAATATTCACAAGAAAGAAATTTGGGATGACCCTCTTAAGTTTGTCTGCTCGAAGGACCATGCATTATCGAAGCTACTAGATCCAGAACTAGAAGATCTAGCCAACTTTCCTGTCATACTCCCAGGATTAAACACCTATACAGGACGCATCGTGCAAAATATCTTTCAATATCGGCAAATCTCATTAGTAACTCCAATGAGCACTAACTACCTTGAGACGATAAGTAAAATGGTTGAAATAGGTTTGGGGTGGAGTGTATTGCCAGAGACGCTGACAAAAAACTTGCACAGCCTCTCAGTAAACCATACGTCAATAAAGAGGCAGCTAGGGTATATATGCCACACCAAACACACACTATCGAACGCTGGAGTGGCATTTTTATCGCTGCTAGATCAGCAATGTGAGATTGAAGTCAATCTTTAGATTGGAGCTAAACCGCTGCTAACATCTGCATTTTGTGCCCTATGTCTCAAATAATGATCCATTAAAGTGATAGCAAGCATTGCTTCAGCAATTGGAACCGCTCGAATACCGACACATGGGTCATGTCTTCCTGTTGTAACTACCTCGACTGCTCTCCCAGCTTTGTCTATAGATGCACCAGGGATCCGAATGCTCGATGTTGGCTTCAGAGCTAGATTAGCCAAAATAGACTGTCCAGAGGATATACCTCCGAGCACGCCTCCTGAGTTGTTGGATAAAAATCCCTCTGGAGTTAATTCGTCCCTATGTTCAGTTCCGGTCTGACTTACCGAACCGAAGCCAGCTCCAATTTCAACTCCTTTTACCGCATTAATACTCATTAGGCTATGCGCTATATCTGCATCAAGTCGATCAAAAACTGGATCGCCAAGCCCAACAGGCATATTTTCAGCCACCACCGATACTTTGGCGCCGATCGAGTTGCCTTGTTTAAGGAGCGCTTGCATATAGGCTTCAAGCTCCTTTACTTTACTGGGATCTGGAAAAAAGAAAGGATTATTCTCGATAGCGCCCTTTTCAAATACCTCAGATTTGATCGATCCTAATTGGGACACATAACCGTAGATTTCAATTCCAGCCTCCTGCTTTAGGTATTTCTTTGCTATGCCACCCGCGGCCACTCGAAGCGCGGTCTCACGAGCCGAGCTTCTCCCTCCGCCACGGTAATCTCGGTTACCATATTTTTGATGGTATGTATAATCTGCATGAGAAGGTCTAAATAAATCTTTGATTTTACTGTAGTCTTTTGATTTATGATCCTGATTTTCAATAATCATTCCAATAGACGAACCAGTAGTTTTCCCCTCAAACACCCCCGAAAGAATATTTATCTCATCATCCTCTCGGCGCTGAGTAGTATAACGAGACTGCCCAGGTTTGCGCCGGTTAAGGTCATGCTGGAGATCAGTTGAGGATATCTCTAGACCCGGAGGACACCCATCAACGATACAGCCTATGGCAGGGCCATGACTCTCACCGAAGCTAGTGACTGTAAACAACTTTCCTATTGAATTTCCTGACATCTTTCTAAAACCTTATCAACAAGTGACTCCACGCCCCGATTATACGCGTTTTATCTAAACAGTTCTCCAAACTCGACCAGCTGCTCTCTGCTGAGCATAAAGACGCCCCCATCGCCCTCAGGAAACTCGAACCAAAAGAAAGGCACAGATGGAAAAGCCTTTTCTAACGCCTCTGAGGAATTCCCTACCTCCACTACCAAAATTCCCGTCTCTGACAAATAATTTTCGGCTTCTCTCAACAAACGACGAGTAAAATCTAAGCCATCTTGACCAGAATATAGCGCCAGCTCGGGTTCGTGATGAAATTCGTCTGGCATAGAATTAAAATCATCAATATCGACATAGGGAGGGTTGCTTACAATCAGATCAAATAACTGGCCACTCAAATCAGAAAATAGATCTGAATAGACAGCACTCACTCTATTTTGGACTTTATGCTTCTCAATATTTAATTCCGCCACCGCAAGAGCGTCTAATGAGATATCACTCAATATAACTTCTGCCTCGTCAAACCCATAGGCGCAACTAATACCTATGCAGCCCCCACCGCAGCACAAATCTAATATCCGCGCAGGAGCTTTATTCAACCAAGGTTCAAAATAGTCCATTATTAACTGCGCAATGGGAGAACGAGGCACTATTACCCTACTATCTACAATGAAAGGTAGCCCACAGAACCAAGCCTGCCCTGTAATATACGGCGCGGGAATCCGCTCTTTTAAACGTCGATCAAATAAAACAAAAACATCTTTTATCTGTTGGCCCGTAAGCTCCAAATCTAGAATTGACTCATCAGCACTCGGATCTAAATTCAGCGCGTGTAGCAATAAACTGACAGCCTCATCCCAGGCATTATCTGTACCGTGACCAAAGTAAATATCTGACTGAGAAAATACTGTCTCACCATGTTTGAGTACTTGCCGAATAGTCTTTCCCGCAAAGCTTGGCGCATCAGTATCTATTTGATCAGATAATCCAACATAGCTTGCAACCATAAAAACTCCACAAAGAGCTACAGTTTACCCTCGATTTACCTGTCGATGTGTGTTTTGTGACTGCAAAGAACAAAAAGATAACTTCCTCTACTAAAGCTTGCAGAGACCTAAATGGTAAACTTGTCATTTAAAAAAAAAATTTAGATCATTAAGAATTACAATTGGCTATTAATATAAAACTTAGGCCAAAATCTCACTCTGTTAGGAGTAAGTCCCTCTCGTTGCGACGTTATCTCTGAATCAAGTCTCTGATTAGGTTACAAGAAAATTTATTGGAAACTATGCGACAAAAGGGTTAAATTACAATTATGTCTTGATTTGAGGAAATCTAGGAATGCTCATCTTACTACCAAGACACCACTAGAAAGCTTTGGGGAACACTAGACATGCCAACGACTGCAATTGCTGGAAACGACATAAACTTTCGATCCAACCTGTCAAAGGAAGCTCAATTAGTGCGTAATGCGCTCATCGAGAGGGGATTGGAGACGCCTATGAGTGGCCTGCAATTATCTCGGGATGAAAAATATGCTCGAATCAGGGATGCAATGACACAGGTTGTAACAGCGTTAGGCCTTGACTTGACGGACGATAGCCTAGAAGAAACTCCTCACAGAATTGCCAAGATGTACGTTGATGAAATTTTTTCCGGATTAAACTATGAAAAGTTCCCAAAGATATCCTTGATACAGAACAAAATGAATACCGAGGAAATGGTCAAGGTAAAAGCGATCAAAGTCATTAGTACGTGCGAGCATCACTTTGTAACCATCGATGGCTTGGCAAACGTAGCCTATCTCCCGGGTAAGAAAATTATCGGTCTATCTAAAATAAATCGCATTGTCGCTTTCTTTGCTCAACGCCCTCAGGTCCAGGAGCGATTGACTCAGCAGGTTTTAGTTGCCCTTCAAACTCTATTGGAAACCGAAGATGTTGCAGTATTCATGGATGCAACACATTATTGCGTAAAAGCCAGAGGAATAATGGACGCCTCCTCAAGAACCGAGACCAGCGCATTAGGAGGCCACTTTAAATCTGACCAAAGTCTTCGTGATAATTTCTTAAATAGTCAAGTAAGATAGTCGCTCAGCCCTACCCTGGACTTTAGAATCGCCCCTTACCTGCGCTTAAAAGGCGCAATGCATTATTGAGGAGTCGATTAACTCCTCTTAATGTATGTCGATGATTAAACTAGGAACTTCTGAATTAAACGAGCAACATCTTCAGCTTCGCCCTCTAGATGCAAGTGATGGGAGCCAGGGACTTTTTGTATATCCATGTGTCTAACCCACTCAAACAAGGCGTTCTGCTGCCTACCAGGAGATAGGGCGCTATTTTCAGCCTGAATCAACAACACTCTCGCCAATATCGATGTAAAGAAACCCTCGAGATAATCTTTTGAGAACTTAACAAAAGATGCGGCCTTTAAACGCTGATCATTGGCCCAATAGAACCCTCTGGAGCCCTCACTAACGCCCCTCTTGGCCAGCAGCGCTGCAGCCTCTTGCTGCAGCGGAACAAAACCCTTAACTCTGGCCTGAATAGCTTTCTCAAAATCAGGAAAAAACGTCGGTTGGGAATTAGCGAATCGCTTATTTTCTCTGATCGCTCTCTTTAACTGTTTGGCCGCATCATCAGCCTCAGAGGGCATTGGAACATAGCCATCGATAAGAGCTAGCTGTGCTACTCGATCTGCATAGGTTCCGGCGATCAGTCCGGCAATAGCTGCACCTCGAGAATGTCCAATAAGACTGAAGCGGTCCCAACCCATCTGGTCTGCGACACTGATTACCTCTCCAATATCAATCCAAATATCATAGCTTGAATCTCGTGATCGATGGCTACTTCTTCCATGCCCCGCCAGATCTAAGGCGATTACATGCAGGTTTTCCATGAAGGGAAGCATCCGATCAAACGAGGCCGCATTATCTAACCAGCCATGCAATGCTATAACAGGTGCATAGCCTGAACGACCCCATTCCTTGGCAGCCAAGGTTAAATCATTAACCTGAAAACTTCTTTCTCTAATAAACTCAAGTGACATCATGTATCCAATTAATTGAGGCCAGGCCCTCTCCAGGATAATCCATGGAAAGAGACGCGACACTACCTGTATTTAAAAAAGTTCTCGTATTTCCAGTTAAAAAGTCCACTAGATTGCCTAAGATAGGCATGTGAGAAACAAAAAGAATTCTCTGCTTTAGCTTTTTCTCAAGTAAAGCAGTAAGCGATAGAATATTTCCAGTCGGCATTAAATCATCATTGAAGTTTATTTCAAGACCATTTTTGAACTCTAGATCCCTTATCATCAGAGATGCTGTCTGCTGAGCGCGCCGATAGGGACTGCTATAAACAGCATCAATGCCACCGATGACATCTATATGAATTTTTGAGGATGATATAATTTGTTTAATGCCAGCATCTGAGAGGCGGCGATCCGAGTCGGGAATTCCACCCAACGAGTCCCCATGACGCACAAGAATCAGCTCCACAACTTAAGCTGCGAGGAAAAACCGGTTACTCTCATACATCTGCTTTTGGTAGATCTTTCCCATCTCCATCTTTTAAAGCCTCACCATCAGATGAGACAAATGAGGGAATATCACTATCATCAGCGTCTGAATCGGATTCAACGATGTCAGAGTCTGATTCTGGGTCAGATGTATAGCCTGGCGTGAGCTCGACATCTGGCCACTCATCGAAAGGAAACGGTTTTGCCTCAGAATTAAAGGTTAAAAATAAAATTCCTTGATAAATCCACTGACCTAAAGCATTACCAAGTTTGCGTAAATTAACATTGTCTCTGCCTTTAACGAGTACCATTAAGAATTGTCCTACAACAATAAACGCGAGAACAAATCGTCCCAAAGGAATCAAAATAGCCCCAAACAGCACCATGTAGGCAAATCTAATCCAAGTACTTGTTTTTTTAATATTTTCCTTACCATCAGTCATTTATATTCACCATAAAGTCTACATCCATACTTTGCTCAGATAACATCATCTCATTCAATGAATCTCTAATAGGTCGATGCTCAAATAATGTAGCATACAATGCGGACGCTAGGGGCATGTATATGCCTAATTCATCAGCCTTTAATTTGACCAGTCGTGAGGTATTTATTCCCTCAGCAACCTGCCCCACCTCCTTGACTGCCTCATCAAGACTCTTTCCATTTCCCAGTGATGATCCAATTCGAAAATTTCTGCTCAACGGCGAGGTGCAGGTCACAAACAGATCCCCAATCCCACTTAGGCCCAAAAAAGTCATAGGGTTCGCCCCTAACTCAAACGCGAAGCGATTCATTTCAGCCAAACTTCGTGTGAGCATCACGCTCTTAGTATTTTGACCGACGCCCAAAGCATCTGTTATGCCTGCAACAATCGCATAGATATTCTTTAAAGCACCTGCCAATTCAACTCCAAATTTATCGTAATTTGTATAAACTCGAAAATTGGAAGACACCAATAAATCCTGTACCTGAGTACAAAACTTGGTGTTCTCGCTAGCAACAACTGTCGCAGTTATCTGACCATCTGCTATTTCTCTAGCTATATTAGGGCCACTAATCACTCCGATTTCACAGTGCGGCAGCTCTTCCTGCAACACTTGGCTTGGTAGAAGAAATGTTTCGCTCTCAATACCTTTGGCAGTGCTTATAATCGACGTTTTCTTTGAGAGGTACCCCGCTATCCTCTGAGCAGTTTTTCGAAACGCGGAGCTAGGCACAGCAAAGATCACACAATCGCAGTCCTCGACTGAAGAAAGGAGATCTGCTGTCGCAAAGACATTACGATTTATTGTGTATCCAGGTAAATAAACTGAATTTTCTCTGTTAGCATTAATCTGAGCAACCAAACTTTCTTCACGGACCCATAAAGATACCTGATGCCCATTCTGCGCAACATTGTTGGCTATAACAGTCCCAAAGCTGCCTCCTCCAAGCACCGCAACCTTATAGCTACTCTTTTCGTCCACAAGAACCTCTCAAATATGACTAAAGCTTCGTAATACCTCGATCGCAAGTATAGAGGCTTTCAGCAGATCACACAGCCGTCTTATTCCATTTTCAGAAGCATAATAAAGCTAGAATATTTAAGTAAACATTAATTTATTTAGTTGCTGAACGAACTGAGCGGGATTTTCAAGAGGCCTTCCCGCCGATAGCGCCGCTTGATCAAACAATACGTTAGCTAAGATTTCAGCACTGCCATCATCTTTTTCAGCGCTCAGCCTTGCAACCAGAGGGTGCATCATATTCACTTCAAGAATAGGCTTCGAATCTGGGACAGCTTGTCCCGCTGCCTCCATGATTTTCCTCATTTGCTCTCCCATATCATTATCACCTACCACGAGACACGCGGGCGAATCAGTTAACCGGCCAGTGGTCCTAACCTCCTCGACCTTCTCTCCCAAGAGTGTCTTAATTCTCGTTATTGTCTCGTCTTTGTCCTCGTTAGACTCAGATTCTTTCTCATCTTTTTTATCATCCGATTTATCCCCTGTGATAGAGCTGAGATCTAGCTCACCACGAGCGACATCTTGGAACGATTTTCCATCAAATTCTGTCAAATAGCCCATCATCCACTCATCTATTCGATCTGACATCAGAAGCACTTCGATACCATGCTTCCTGAATACCTCTAAATATGGGCTATTATTAATCACCGAATAACTATCCCCGGTCACATAGTAAATTTTATCCTGTCCTTCCTTCATTCGCTCAATATAATCCGCCAGGCTCACAGTAGGATCCGCTCCCTCGACAGATGAACTTGCAAATCGAAATAGTTTTGCAACCTTCTCTCTATTGGAGTGATCTTCACTCGGCCCTTCCTTCAGGACTGCTCCAAATTGAGACCAAAAAGTAGCATATTTTTCTGGGTCGTTAGTTGCCAATTTGTTGAGCATATCCAGCGTGCGCTTAGTCAAAGCCGCACGAATACTATCAACCATTGGTGTCTTTTGAAGGATTTCTCGAGAAACATTTAATGGCAAATCAGCACTATCAAGAACACCTTTAACAAACCGCAGATACATTGGCATAAACTGTTCAGCATCATCCATGATAAAAGTGCGCTTGATATATAACTTAATCCCTCTAACGGCCTCACGCTGGTACAAATCCATTGGAGCACTGCCGGGAACGTAAAGTAGACTGGTATATTCCTGTTTACCCTCAACTCGGTTGTGACTCCAAATTAGTGGTTCTGCAAAATCACTGGAGACATGACGATAAAATTCTTTATATTCTTCTTCACTTACTTCGCTACGAGATCTCGTCCAAAGGGCCTTAGCATCATTAACAGCCTCCCACTCAGGGACATTTTCAACTGTTTCATCTTCACTCTCTTTATTATTTTCACTCCCAGGCATGGGAGGCATATCAGGCTTGATCATTTCCACAGGGATAGCAATATGATCCGAGTATTTCTTGACTATACTTCGTAAACGCCAATCATTGGCAAACTCTGATTCATCGCCCTTCAAGTACATGGTAATGGCTGTACCACGCTCCGGCCGCTTAATTTTTTCAATCTGATAGTCAGCTTCACCCTCACAGGTCCATCTAACGGCTTCGGTGGCTTTGCTACCCGCCCGCCTAGACTCAACCACTACTTTGTCTGCAACAATGAAAGAAGAGTAAAAACCAACACCAAATTGTCCAATTAACTGAGAATCCTGCTGCTGGTCTCCAGTTAGAGTTTTCAAGAAGTCTGCAGTGCCTGATTTAGCAATCGTACCGAGATTGGCTATAATCTCATCACGAGACATACCAATACCATTATCTGTAATTGTAATTGTCTTGGCTTCATCATCGACAGAAATGCGTATCTTTAGATCCCCATCATCCTCATACAGCTTGGAATCTTCAAGTGCCTCGAAGCGAAGTTTGTCAGTTGCGTCTGAGGCATTGGAAATTAATTCCCTAAGAAAAATTTCTTTGTTGGAATAGAGAGAGTGAATCATCAGGTGAAGAAGTTGCTTTGCTTCCGTCTGAAAGCCTAACGTCTCCGCACCAGATTTTGCTTTAGCTGCCATTTTTTAACTCCTATAGTTTGTCTGTCATTTCGATAATCGAAAAGAATTTTCTTTGTTAAGTAGTTGGGGATGATGCCCTGAATTTCAAGGTCTGAAGTACACAAAAAAGTGGCTGATTAAAAGGGCAAGTTTAGCTATTGAATTGAACAAGTAAATTAATTTTTTGTTTTTAAACTCAGTTGAATACAGCACCTATCTGGTGCGAGATCGACCAATTCCTCGATTTGAATTTCCTCCTGATGGCCGTCTTCGACCTGATTTGATATTTTCTGACTTTCTCGAATTACCATATGGTGAGAAGGATTTCTCTGACGGCTCACCCTCACTGCCTTGGGAATTCCTTTTAACTGAATTGTCGAAATTTATATCTGATTTTAAAGCTTGATTACGCCCTCCACGCTTCGCTTTCTTGCCTGGTTGAGGTCCTTGACCAAACTCGGTACGACGCTTACTGCTATTTGAATTATTTCTGTGTCGAGAGTTATTACTTTCATTTGTTTGACTTTTTAATGGTTTTCTAGGCTTTTTGGAGTATACCGGATGATCTAGGGTGGTTTTTCTCACAACTTGATCAGGCTCAAAACCTTCTAACTCTTTGCGTGGCAGCACCTTTTGAATCAAGCGCTCGATACCAGATAGCAAATCAACCTCATCTGCACTAACTAGTGATATTGCCTCTCCAGTTAAACCAGCGCGCCCAGTTCGGCCAATCCGATGAACATAATCCTCAGATACGTTGGGTAAATCAAAGTTTACAACCTGCGGAAGCTGCTCTATATCTAATCCTCTAGCTGCGATATCAGTGGCAACCAAAATTCGTATCTCTCCCGCCTTGAAGTCAGACAACGCTCGAGTCCGGGCTCCTTGGCTTTTATTTCCATGAATAGCAGACGCAACTATCCCCTGAGCCTCTAAATGTTTGGTTAACTTATTAGCCCCATGCTTAGTTTTAGTGAACACCAACGCCTGGCTCCAGTTACCATCGTTAATCAGTCTCGTTAGCAGGGGCGCCTTTTGTTTTTTATCTACCGTATAGACCGTCTGGCTAACTGTAGGAGCGGCTGCGTTTCTAGGGCTTACCGAAATTTCAACGGGATTTCGAACCAATCCATTAGCTAACTTACGAATTTCGTTGCTAAAAGTCGCAGAAAACATAAGATTCTGACGGCGTTTTGGCAGAAGAGAAATAATTTTGGTGATGTCACGGATGAAACCCATATCCAACATCCGATCTGCCTCATCGAGAACCAGTATTTCGAGATAATCAAATTTAACAGCATTCTGACTATGAAGATCCATAAGGCGTCCTGGGGTTGCAACAAGCACATCAACCCCTCTGCGTAACTTCATCATCTGAGGATTAATTTTCACACCACCAAATACAACAGTTGAAGACAGTGACATGTGCTTTCCATAATCTCTTACACTCTCCCCAACCTGTGCAGCCAACTCTCTGGTGGGCGCCAATATAAGAGCACGCGCCTGATTAGGCTGCGCTCTTCGGCCTACCGAAAGTCGCTGTAAGATGGGTAATGTGAATCCTGCGGTTTTCCCAGTACCTGTCTGAGCCGCTGCCATGACGTCTCGGCCATCTAAAACGGCTGGAATAGCTTTTTCTTGAATCGGAGATGGGGTTTTGTACCCTTGACTATCAATAGCTTTTAGAAGAGGTGCAGAAAGGCCTAAAATATTAAATGACATAATGATATCTTTTGTCTGCCGCAAACCTAGGACCTGGGTAGCTGCTTTTGATAGGAATTCTTGGAAGGCCCTTGAATGGCGTGCACCTTACAGCCTATTAATCAGGAAAGCTACTCCGCCATGATAAATGGGAGTCGTCTAAGCATCTGCAATAGTCTTATAGGCATTTATCACTCGCTTTGGAGCCTGAACTAGCTCTACCAAAACACCCTCTGCACTTAGCGGAAATTCACCATCACCCTTTGGATGAATGAAGCAAACATCATGCCCTGAGGCTCCCTCTCTGATGCCACCGGGTGCAAACCGTAAGCCTTGAGCAGTGAGCCAAGTCACAGCTGCGGCTAAATCATCGACCCACAGGCCAATATGGTTAAGAGGGGGAAGGTCTACTCTGGGTTTAGCACTTGTATCTAGTGGCTGCATTAGGTCAACTTCAGTGGACAAATTTCCAGAACCTATCAGACAAATATCTTCATCGACATTTTCAGATTGACTAGTGAAGCTCTTTTGGTACTCCAATCCCAATAAATCAATCCAGAAAGTTCGCAATCGCTGCTTATCTATCGAGCCAACTGCAATCTGTTGGACACCAAGTATTTTAAAAGGGCGATGGCTCGTCAAGGAGTACTCCTGTCACTTAAAAACCTTATTATGATAAATTATCAGGCTCGGTATGTTTGTTCAAACTTTCCGATAAAATAATCCAGTTGATTTGCAGGCAAATCATTGATGCCTGCAGCTGCCTCTCTTCCGCCACCTGAAGGAAATTGGCCACATAATTGACCTGCCCCTTGCTTATTTTGAAGAGGCGCTCTAACACTTACAAGGTAACTACCACAGGATTTCTCGATGACCACAGCATGAGCTCTTGTTGGATGTTGGTTGGCCAGTCTATTACTGAATACTCCGCTGACTCTGCGAGCCCAAGGTTCATCTGGCAAGAAGTATACAGCTGAGAACTGATTGCATCTCAAAGGACTTACTGCTTGAGCTGAAGCAAAATCACTGAGATAACCAGTCTCAAGTTTTTCAAAATGGCGTTGGCCATCCAAAAGAAAATCCAAAGGATCGGTATAATTAAGAACCAGATTATATAAATCTTGAGGAGAAAAGTGTAGGTCACCCAAAGATGATCCATATCCGTTATAGTTTATATAAATACCTAATTTTTCCAGCTTGTCTATGTCCCCTGATGAGTAACTTGTATCCTTTGTCATAAGATGGGCTGACTTTTTTAGATTATCGCCAAATGTTCCAACAATTGCCCAACCCACCCTTGCCCCACGCAAGTATTGATTGACAAGTAAGCTTGTGGATACGTCCGCAGACTCGTTAATTATTGATATGAGTGAGGAGGATGCAGGCACCTTCCCAGGATTGTGGTGGTCAACATAAAAAACTGTAGCACCCTGATCAAGTATTCTATTTAAATCAGTTGAATTACGTTCCATAGATATGTCGAGAACGGTAATTCGATTTCCTTTTCCTGATTTTACTTGGCTAAGTAGAGTGATATCCCTTTTGATACCAGTAATTAAAACAGCATCACGAGGTTCAATCTGCCTAAGCTGAACTAATGAACAAATACCATCAGCATCACCATTGAATACATCGTAATCAGTCACAAGATTTAATAATCCTCAATTTGATAGTAATCGATGAGCACCTTGGCCACCTCAGAGCGAGAAAATTCTTCAGGAGGAACAATGCCCTTGCCCAGCATCTCTCTAACCGCAGTACCCGAAAGTAACACAAAGTCGTCTTTGGTATGGCCCTCAACTTCATTCATCATAACAACCTGACCTAATTTTTTTGAGAAGGCTGTATGGTCTGCCTTGAATATTTGTATATCCAGTGCGCCATTAGGTACGTGTTTATCAAAAGCTTCTTGCGCCTCGAAGGCTCCGTAAAAATCTCCAACACCTGCATGATCTCGACCTACTATTAAGTGTGTGGCGCCCATATTTTGACGAAATATTGCGTGCAGTAATGCCTCTCGAGGTCCCGCATAGAGCATATCAAACCCATAACCCGTGACCATTACCGAATTCTCAGGAAAATAATGATCTACCATTGTTCGAATACAATCATCTCTGACTTCTGCCGGCAAATCACCCAGCTTCAATTTACCTAGCAGCATATGGACGATCAATCCATCTGCATCTAACCTCTCCATTGCCATCCGACAGAGCTCTTCATGCGCCCTGTGCATCGGATTTCGCGTCTGAAATGCCACAACTTTTTCCCAGCCCCTAGATTGAATCTCATCGCGAATCTCTTGTGCTGTCCTAAAGGTACTTGGAAAATCTGCATGAAAGTAGCTTAGGTTAAGAACGGCAACACTGCCCGAAACTAAAAAGTTACCAAGATTCTTAAAAGTAACTACACCAGGGTGATTAGAATCTGTCGTCCCATAAATTGATTCCAATATAAAATTTATTTCGTCATCACTAAGCTCCTCCACGGCACTAACGTTCATCGTTGCCATGACAGGATTCCCATCGATATTAGGATCTCGTAAGCAAATTTTTGAGCCAACATCAAATATGGGCTTGCTATCAAGCATATTGATCACAGGAACGGGCCAAAATAAGCCGTCAGTCGTGCAGAAATTACCACAAATACTAAGGGTGTCAGCTTTATTCATAAACCCTGTTAGCGGATTAAAATAGCCAGCCCCCAACATCACCAAGTTAGCGGCGGCGGCTGAATTTAAAAGGATGTGAGGAAGATCTGAAAAATTATCAATTACGTGCTGACATGAACTTTCTTCGGGCTCTAACAGCAAATTAAGCGCTTTTGATCCATAAGGATTAATCACATTTTTTTCCTTGATAAAGAGATAGTAGCAATTAGATCAAGCAAGAAAACCATTATCAGTAAGGTAGCTAACGATAAGATCAACCTCTTCATCAACCGTCATTTTATCCGAGATTAGGTGTATTTCTGTGTTTTTAGGCGCCTCATAAGGATCATCAATGCCCGTAAAGTTTTTAATCTCTCCAGCTCGAGCCTTTTTATAAAGGCCCTTTGGATCCCTGGCCTCAGCTGAGGCCAAAGAACAATCCACAAAGACCTCTACGAAAGCTATATTGGCACTGACGTGCAATTGCCTGACATTATCTCTGTCAGCGAGGTAAGGGCTAATAAAACTCGCTAAAGTGATAATTCCAGCATCAGAGAATAATTTTGCCACTTCACCGATGCGCCTAATATTCTCGGTTCGGTCCTCCGCCGAAAAACCTAAATTCTTATTAATACCCAGCCGAATGTTATCCCCATCTAGTCTATAACTCAGCTTTTGCTTTCCCATCAGAGCACTTTCAAGAGCCACCGCAATGGTGCTTTTTCCGCTACCGGAGAGCCCAGTAAACCAAATGGTTACGCCCTTTTGACCTAAAAAGGCTGAACGATCAGATGCCGAAACCTCACCATCCTGCCACGTTACATTCGTTGATTTTTGATCATCCATATAGCTTTGCTCGAGACCCTATTGCTTGAGCCGGCTATAATAGTGGTCTTAACCACAATTGTAAAAAGGTAAAGAAACAGATTGCTAGAAAGCAAAATCGCGCGAGATCTAAGTTTAGGATTATTCTTGTTGAGCTACTGCCCGTTCAAAGTCTCTGCGACTTGAATCCAAAGCAAGATAAGGATTCTCGTCCTGTATTGCTCCTGGATGCACCACAGAAATAGTCACCTGGCTTCCACCAGCAGACCCTGCTACGCGGCCCAGGCCACTGCCTCGCCTGAGGATTTCGATAGTCGCATGGCGTCCCTCTTTGGTGTAGACAAGAATAATCTCCTCAGCCACAGTTGATGACACTAAGTTCCAGCCTGAACCCTGCGTCGAGTTACCATAAAATATTAGGTTTTCCGCAGGACTGACATCAGAAAACAGCACTATTCTACCCGCAATTCCAGTTCCAGTTCCTAGAATAACCGTTGGTAGCTTTTGGATTTCAGCATCATTTGGGAGAGGAAAATCTGAAAGCAGGTAGTTAATGATCCGCCTAGACTCCTCTTGATAAACGTCTCCAACTATACCGCACGAAGAAACGAGGATTGAAAGAACAAATAGAAATATTAGCTTAACTTGCTTGAGCATTTGGCGGTCCCCCAACGAAATGGATTTCCTTACTATAAGCCTTAATGCTATTCATTAGTAAAGGTAATCTATCCACTAACAAATAAAATAAGACTAGTGTCTACGTTGTTAGGACAATTAAAATTTAATAATGGTTTTAATCAAGTGAACCTTCAATCGTTAACTCTATATAGGATTACCGTCTTTTTTATGAAGCCAACTTTTACTCTGATGTTAATTTCCTGAGAATCAATATGCGATAACTTCATAGGATGAATTCTTGACAGTTGAGGAACATATATAAAGCCGTTCCAAAAATTTTTATCACTATCCTTAACAATACTACTTAGCAGAAGCTTTCCAACGGCTGACGGATCATTTTCATGTCTAATAATTTGACCCTGACCGACCTCTTCAGTGAAATTTATATCTACCCAAATAGGTTTGTCGCTCATTTTCCATTGCCCTTCTAATTTTGAAGTGTCCAGAGGAACATCAGCAAAAGAACTCGCTGCGCCTAATAACAAAAATAAAAACCCAAGCGTTACGAGCTTGGGTTTTTGTATCTGCATAGTATTTAAATATTTCTGAAAAGTTTCCATTCTAAAAACTACTGCCTTCCTTCGCCAACTTCAGTAGCAGAGAACTTGGCTCCCAAAAATCATCACCAGTTAGAGTCTGATAGTATTTAAGCTTCTCAACCACCACATCAAGCCCGAGACAATTCGCATAATGCATGGGGCCTCCGCGGTAGATCGGCCATCCATACCCATAAACATAAACAACATCAATATCGCTTGCTCGCATCGCAATACCTTCCTCGAGAATTTTAGCACCCTCGTTCACCATCGGAAGTAGGCACCTATCGAGGATCTCTTGATCACCTACTTCGCGTTGCTCCACCCCGTTTTGCGCAGCATGCTCAGAGACAATACTGGTAACTAAATCGGAGGCAGATGATCTTCGATTATCATCATAATCATAGAAGCCAGCCTTCGTCTTCTGCCCATATCGACCTATTTCACATAACCTGTGCCCAACTGTCTCACTATTGGAGGTTTCCTTGTTCCAACCCAGATCTAGACCCGCTAAATCAGCCATCTGGAAGGGGCCCATCGGAAAGCCAAAATCAAATAGCACCTTGTCGACCTGCCCTACAGGGGCTCCCGCAAGAGCAACCTCGTTAGCTTGATGCTGTCGAGCAGCCAAAATTCGATTTCCAACAAACCCAGGACATACGCCTACAAGAGTTGCGACTTTTTTGATCCTCTTAGCAAAATTCATGCATGTCTTAATGACCGGATCAGCTGTTTTATCCCCTCTAACGACCTCCAGTAGCTTCATAACATTAGCAGGAGAAAAGAAGTGCAATCCAATGACAGCCTCAGGGCGCCCCGTGACGCTAGCGATTTCATTAAGATCTAGCGCAGAGGTATTTGAGGCGAGTATTGCGCCAGACTTAACAATGGCGTCTAGCTTTGTAAATATCTGCTTCTTCACTTCCATATTCTCAAACACAGCTTCGATTACCAAGTCACAATCAGATAAAACTTCTATATTCAAAGAACCGCCAATTAAACCACAACGCACCTCCACATCTTCCTGACTAATCCGACCCTTCTTGGCTGTGTTTTCGTAATTTTTTCGAATGGTACCCAAACCTCTATCCAGAGCCTCCTGAGATGTCTCGATAATAGTGACTGGAATTCCCACATTCGCCATATTCATGGCGATACCCCCACCCATCAAACCTCCACCAATTACTCCAACCTTGTTAATTGGAATTTCTTGGATGTCTTTACCAATTCCCTCAACTTTAGCGGCTTGTCGCTCGGCAAAAAAGAAGTACTGTTGCGCTTTAGATTGAGGCCCCGCCATGAGCTCCATAAATAATTTATTCTCGAACTTGAGTCCCTCATCAAACGGCATGGAGACCGCAGCCTCGATGCATCGAATGTTATTTTCTGGAGCCATAAAACCTCTTGTTTTTCGCGCTATCATTTTCCTTACATTATTAAAAATTTCCGGATTATCGATAGCGTCTTGCAACCGTTCATTGGTATCTCTAAGTCTAGGATGGGAGCCACTAAAGGAGGCCTTTTCAATCGCATAGGCCAATGCTTCAGAACGCAGATCACCTTCTACGATGCCATCAATTAAGCCCGAAGAAAGAGCATCGGCAGCACCAATTGGGGATCCAGAGGTAACCATAGATAGGGCTTTTTCTACGCCCACCGCGCGAGGAAGCCGCTGAGTGCCTCCGGCTCCTGGAAGTAGCCCCAAATGAACCTCGGGAAGACCAAACTTGGCAGTGCTAACTGCCAGCCGGTAGTGACAACATAACGCCGTCTCCAATCCGCCACCTAGTGCTGTACCATGTATGGCAGCCACTACGGGCTTGTTAGATCCGTCTAACAAATCTAGGACATGATGCAAATTTGGGTCCTGCGGAGGTTTTCCAAACTCACTGATATCAGCGCCTGCAATAAAAGTTCTTCCCTCGCAAATAACAACAATTCCTGACACCGAATCATCGTCAAATGCTTTTTTCAATCCATTAAAAATTCCCTCCCTAACAGAAATACTCAGTGCATTGACTGGCGGATTATTAACCGTGAGCAAGGCAATTCCATGCTCTATATCCATACCTACTGCATCCGTAATAGCTACCATTTTTAATCCTCTAATTTATAATTTACTAACATTTTATCGACATAATCTTCTGAAACCAGACGAGAATAGTACCTCGATTTACTTCTCGACCTCTAGATACTGCTCAATTATATTCGCTATTAACCACAGCCTGTCCTGACCCCAGAGCGCTACAATAGTCCGCTTATGGTTATCTAGTAACCTAAAACTAGGAACTCCCCAAAGCCCGCTCTCGTACATCATCAAACGATTAGCCTCAAGCTCATCCTGCCATCCATCCAATCCAACGAGAGTCTTAGCGACTGACCAATCAAGTCCAGCGCCTTCAACTACCTGCTGTAAACCGGTATCTCGATTTGTGTTGATCCCTTCTACGAAGGCAGCTCTGAGAAAGCTAGACAAAAGTTCATTTCCTAGACCTTGGGTGACTGCCCAAGGGTAAAGAGAATAGCAGCGGCGAGCAGGCTCCCCAATTGGGTCGTAAAAATTGCCAAACGGAATGTTAGCCGCCCTGGCCTCTCTGGCAGAATCCCCGAAGATATATATACCCTTCTCCATGGTAGCAGGTACCCCTCTCATCACCATAGGTAGAACAGGCCTGACCTCTACGGTAACCCCCGTCTCTCTTCCCAGTTCCAGAGCGCGATCGAAGACGATAGCGGTGTAGGGACTTCTCAGAGAAACAAAGCACTCGAGAATCAAACCACTATCATTAGCCTTTTTACCCATATGGATCTCTTGCCTTGGCATAATGGGTTCAGAACCTAGATTGCGATCAAGTCCGAGATCAGATAAGCGACCTTCTAAGTGATAAAGGCGATCAACTCCCCAGTACCACTCCCCTCCATAGTAAAACATCCCACCAGAGTAATGCTTTAGGGCCGCCCGACGGGCATTCCCTGAAGCATACCTTTTCGATATCTCCGCATCAGTGCTAATTCCCCAAACAGCTTTAAGTTTGTCTAGTGCTGGTTGATCTGAGGCCCAAAGAGCTTGACCGATGATTTTGGCGTGCAACACGAAATCACTGTCACTCAATACAGAAAGAATTGCTTTTGCAGAATCGACGATACACTGATCTGGCATTTTAGCGCAGTCAGGAAAATCGAGATCATAATAAGGGGCGATCTTAGTGGCATCGTAGCGTGAAAGTTCCATTAAAAGCTCAGGCTCTGGCGAGTTAGCACCCTCTGGAGGGCCTACAAGATGGCACTTAAATTCAACATTATATCTCGCCAATAACTGCTCAAGTGCCTGCACTGCAAGGTAACTGTAACCATCATCGACCTGATGAAAGTACTCGATAATATGTGGCCTAGCACTTAGTTTCCTTCGGCGCTCCTCTCTAGCTCTTCTTTTTGTTAATGTCTCAAAGGAAATCAACTTGGTCATGACCTTTGAAGTAACCCAGCGTCTGAATCTCGACGGATCCATCGTCGCAGCTCCACCCTGCTCCTTAAATTGTTTACTCATCTAAAGCTATTCCCATCCTTTTGGCCAAGATTTATCAAATTAATAGTTCCTGACAGCCAGTTCCATCAAGGATTAAATCTACCTCCAATCTATCTTGATCTGAGAGTTTCTCATATTCGTCTCTGATCCAACCTAAGCATTTGCCTTGATAGGCAAACGCCTCCTGACTCCATAAGCCATCATTAATCTCCACCTTCCATGTGCTTTTCTTTTCTCGAAGTGCTCTTGCATTTGCTAGTAGAGCCGGAACGTAAAACTTGCCAACCTCTTTAAGTAGATTCTTAAGGGTCTCAGGAGACACTCCAAGCTCACACCAGCTCACTTCATTCAGCTCTAGCCCGCACAGATCCTCCATCAGTGTTGTCCAGGCCACAACTCGTGGCGCCAAGTCATGAGCGATCTGTCTTGATGTGGGATCAAAACCTATTAGCTGTGTAAGCTGCCCATAAAATGCAAAATCACAGGAGCTGGGTTTGTGGCCCAGTACAAATGGTTGATGAGTCAGATGAGAATTAAATACCTCCAAGAATCGACGGTAGCTGGTGTCGATTAGTGGGGCAGTAATTTCATTTGAGCCAACTACGTGAAGTCGTCCCCTTTGCCTATTAGTAATGTAGGACTTGAATTGATCTACTGATGTATCCGGAAGGTCGACACTATGAAGAAGAGGAAGTAATGTCCCCGCATTATCCGCACTCACATCAGGGTACCATCGGTAGTGAAACATAAATTTTGTACACCACTCATCACCAAAATCCTCCAGCAGGTAGTCTATAAATGCGAGGGCTGGGTTACTCGGTATCACCTCTCGATCACTGTAATCTTTATCTAAGCGCCTTGTAATTGGAGTTGAATCACAGACCGCCTGGATGTTGCCCAACTCATCAGGTAGAAGAAAAGTGGGAAGCAATTCAACCTTGGGCGGAGCAATTTCCATTTCCTGCAGAATGTCCACTGGATTACCCCAAATAATTCGATAGGGAATCCGTCGGTAACGCAGAAGAGCTATCATTTTTCGGGTATATGGTGATGCCGCTACCCCAATGAGCGTCAAGGGATCAACTTTTGACATTGTGGCTACTCATTTAAGACTAAATTAGAATGATTTCAGAATATATTGACATAGATAATGCCATTATGTAACCCTTCTATAAAATGTTTCTGCAAGGTTAATATGATGGTTAGGAAGCGTTATATCGGCATAGTAATCGTCGTGCTGATATTAATCATAGCGTTTAATAATCGCTCAGCAATAATGCTCAAGGTGTTTTCTGCTGCGTCAATATCTAGGATGTCTGAAAATCGTATTTCGGATCTTGGGGATGGATTGCATGTAGCTCTCTGTGGAGCCGGCGGGCCGATGCCCAGTACTTCGAGGACCGGGCCATGCGTTGCGGTAATTGCCGATAAGAGGATCTTTATTGTCGACATTTCATCCGGTGGCCCAACAAACCTGGGGCTTATGGGCCTTAATGCTGGTGATATCGATACCGTGTTACTTACGCACTTTCACTCCGATCATATCGATGGGCTAGGACAACTTGCAATGATGAGATGGGTTACAGGTAACCATGTCTCCCCACTTAACGTAATTGGACCCCAGGGTGTTAATCTTGTCGTTGATGGATTTAATACTGCCTACAGCCAAGATTCAGTTTATCGTAATGCACATCATACTGACTTTGTAGCGCCGACCAGCGGGAGAGGCATGACTGCGCAAAGTTTTGAATCACCTGGCGATGGGTCGAAGGTAGTGGTCTATAAAGACGGCGGTATAAAAATTGAGATGCTGACTGTACAACACGAGCCTGTATCTCCCTCAGTCGCATACCTGTTTACTTTTCAGGGCCGTACAGCAATGATCTCAGGTGATACCATCAAGAATACTAATGTTGAACAGTTCTCAAAAGGAATTGATCTTTTAGTGCACGAGGCGCTGTCACCTATTATGCTTGAAACAATGAGTAACTCAGCAAAAATTGCGGGCAATATGGGAGCGAGCAAAATCTTTTTCGATGTCTTAGATTACCACGCTAGTCCAATAGACGCTGCTGAAGTGGCTCGTGACTCAAATGTTGGACATCTTCTGTACTACCACATCGTTCCCCCACTAGATGTGCCCGGATTAGATTCAATATGGCTGGATGGTGTCGATGAGATCTTTAGCGAGTACACTTTAGGAGAAGATGGGACATTGTTCACTCTGCCTCCAAATTCTAAGGAAATTATCAAAGTGAGCAGCGGAATTTAAATGGCTATGATTTACAAAAACCTTGGGCGAATTTCATTGTTTGCTGCAGCTCGTTATTTCAAAATCTGTGCTCAACTACCGTTGATTTCATTCTCTCACCAAACGATAAATAGGCGATGACATGACAATTACCGCGCCCACTGCATCGACCGATGATTTGAATCTTAAGCCCGACGGCAGGCTGCTAAGAAGCGAGCGAAGCCGCCACCTGATCGTTGAAGCTATGATCGAGCTGATTGATGAAGGTGTGTTGACTCCAACAGCCCAGCAGGTAGCCAAGAGAGCAAATGTGGGTATACGCTCGGTATTCAGGCACTTCGATGACATGGACAGTATCTTCGAGACCACCAACGAGCTTGTTTACCAAAACGTGAAACATCACTTCACGGGTGGGGATCGCTCAGGAGCTCTGCATACAAGAGTTGTTCATGCGGTCGAGCAATTGGCTAATGGATACGAGGCTGCCAAAAATTTCATGTTGTCTGGGCGAATCAGAATGTGGAATACGCCGGTCATCGAAAAAAACTATGGGCTTAATCAAGCCCGCCTCAGGAAGGAGCTAGAGGACTGGATTCCAGAAATTCTTAATTTAGATCCTCAAGACAGAGAAAGTGCATATGCCCTATCCTCTTTCGACTACTGGTATCGACTAACTGATCATCAAAAAGTATCTCAAGAAGGGACGATTTCACTAATATCAAAGCAAATTCAACAGCTCTTCTAATCAACGAACAGTATCTTTGATTAACTCATTAGATAGATCCTTATGTGACCACCTATCCCCAAACAAAAGTATCTCGACGTGCTTCGCTATGCTATAAAACCCTATTAAGTAAAGAACGTTGAGCTCATGAGGGGTCCTCGATGGAAAAAGTCGCTCTTATTATCGGCGCTGGTGATGCCATTGGAAGCGCAATCGCACGTAAATTTTCAGAGCGAGGGCTAACGGTCTGTGCTACTCGGCGAAATGAGGACAAATTACAGCCCCTAATATCAGAGATTACTGCCGCCGGTGGGAAGGCGCATGGTTTTGCTTGCGACGCACGAAAAGAGGATGCCACCATCGCTCTATTTGCCAACATTGAAAAAAATATTGGAGAGATAGATGTGGTTGTGTTCAATGTTGGCGCCAATGTCCCCATGGGTATTTTGCAAACTGATACGAGAAAATTTTATAAAATTTGGGAGATGGCTTGCTTTGCCGGCTTTATCAATGGGCGTGAAGCTGCAAGATACATGGTAAAGCGTAGCCGAGGCACCATCATATTCACCGGTGCAACCGCAAGTACCCGTGGAGCGGCTGGTTTCGCAGCATTTTCCAGCGCCAAACAGGGCCTGCGTGCAGTCGCACAAAGTATGAGTCGAGAGCTGGGGCCACAAAACATCCACGTGGCCCATGTCATTATTGACGCTGCTGTTGATACTCAATGGATCAGAGAAAACTTGCCGGATTTTCAAGATCGTAAAGACAAGGATGGCATCGTGAATCCAGATGACTTGGCCGCCAACTACATCAACCTGTATGATCAACCTCGAAATGCTTGGACATTCGAATTAGACATCCGCCCATGGGAAGAGAACTGGTAGGAGATGAATATAAAATGACAAAGACGGTGGAATTTTACTTTGATGTAGGTAGCCCCACGACCTATCTAGCTCATTACAGGTTGCTTCAGCTTAAAGATCAATATGGGTGCCTAATTGCCTATAATCCCATCCTATTAGGAGGCCTGTTTAAGGCGACTGGGAATACTTCACCAGCGATGGTGCCCGCTAAGGGACGGTACATGGACATAGATATGCCAAGGTACGCCAAAATGTATGGGCTGCCCTTAGTTATGAATCCTTACTTCCCCATTAATACGTTAAATCTGATGAGGGGCGCCGTCGCTCTGCTGACAACTGAGCACTTCCAGACATACATCAATGCCGTATTCAATGCTATGTGGGTTAATGGTAAAAATATGGGCGATGCCGAGACTGTGGTGAATGTCCTCACAGAGGCGGGACTCAATGCATCCTCAATTTTGGAATCTACCCAAAACCCAGAGATTAAAGCAGCTTTAATTAGCAATACAGAAAAAGCTGTCGAGCGCGGTTTATTTGGAGCACCTACGATGTTCGTTGATAACCAAATGTTTTTTGGCCAGGATAGACTCCACTTTGTCGAGAGTGCGTTAAACTAGTGAGAAAGCAAAAACTACAGGTTTATAAATGTGCTTTAGTCCAAGGTTCCCAAACAGTAAGCACATACAAGGGGGATATATGAAAATTTATCTACTCGTTATTGCGACAGCACTCATGAGTTTAGCGAGTCATGCGAACTCACAACCCGCAGCGCAGACAGTAAATGAGTCCAGCATTATGAATCCGAGGGGTGAATGGCTAAGTCATGGTCGTACTTATCGCGAGCAGCGCTTCAGTCCTCTTGACAGTGTTAACAGAGACAACGTTGACGAATTAGATCTGGTCTGGTCCTTCAAGTTTGATACAGCTCGCGGCATGGAGGCCACTCCAATCGTTCATGATGGCGTTATTTATGTAAGTACAGGATGGAGTCACGTGCATGCAATAGATGCGAGATCTGGAGAGGAGTTGTGGCACTATGATGCAAAGGTACCCAAGGCCCAGCTAGCCAAAACTTGTTGTGGTCCTGTTAATAGGGGCGTCGCAATTTGGCAGGAAGATAGTGACTCGCCCCTTCAAGTCTTCTTTGGCGCACTAGATGGTCGTTTAATTGCACTGGATGCTGCTACGGGCATGGAAAATTGGTCTGTGCAGAGCACTCCTACGGATGGAAATTACAGTGTCACGGGTGCTCCTCGAATTGTGAAGGGCATGATTATTATCGGCAATGGTGGCGCTGAGTTAGGAGTCCGAGGTTATGTAAGTGCCTATGACGTGACTACTGGAGAAATGAAGTGGCGCTTCTACACGGTGCCTGGTGATCGAAATAAACCTCAAGAAAATGCCGCTTTAGAGGCTGCTCTGGAGACATGGAGCGGGGATGAGTGGTACAAACTCGGTGGAGGCGGAGGAACTGCTTGGGACTCACTAGTCTACGATCCAGAGTTAGATCTCCTCTACATAGGCACCGGTAATGGATCTCCATGGAATCGTGAATTGCGCAGTCCTGGGGGCGGAGATAATTTATACCTGAGCTCAATTGTGGCCCTTCGCCCAGATACAGGAGAATATGTTTGGCACTACCAAGTCACTCCTGCAGACAATTGGGACTACACCGCAACGCAGCAAATGGTGTTAGCTGAACTAGAGATTGATGGTGAAATGCGCTCCGTCATAATGCAGGCTCCAAAGAATGGATTCTTCTATGTACTAGATCGCAAGACTGGAGAACTGCTATCTGCAGAGAAATTTGGCAGAGTGACCTGGGCGACTCATGTCGATATGGACACTGGGAGGCCCGTGGAGAGTAAATTCGCCAATTATCAGGAGAATGGCGGGAGCTTCATCTGGCCATCTCCATACGGTGCACACAACTGGCAACCCATGTCTTTTAGTACGAAAACAGGGCTTATGTATATCCCCGTGCAAAGTATACCTAGCTACTTTAGCGCCGTTAAGGAAGTGATGTATAGAGTCAACCGCTGGAATACGGGAGTCGACCTTAATACTAATCGCGATCCTAAGAGCTGGGTTGCTGGAAGAGCCTCAGCTGATGCTCTGATTTATGGTGAGCTTGTAGCTTGGGATCCAGTAAAAAAGAAGCGAGCTTGGAAGGTACACCACAGCAAACCATCAAATGGAGGGACCTTAAGTACAGCGGGTGACCTTGTGTTCCAAGGGACTTGGGATGGCACTTTCGCCGCCTATGACGCCTATAATGGGAAGAAGCTATGGCAGTATAAATCTGATAGCGCTGTGCTAGCGGGACCAATGACTTATGAACTTGATGGAGAGCAGTACATTGCAGTCGCACAGGGGAGCGGTGGTACGGTGATGATTACCGTAGGTGATGAGCTTATGAAAAAGAAGACAAATCAAAATAAGCTCCTCGTGTTCAAAAAAGGTCGCTTTAATCAAACTGTATCTCTCGCAAGCAATGAACTTGCAACAATTAAAGCTCTGGGACACAAAGTCAATTCAGATCCCGCGGTCATTAAGCAGGGAGAGTCTCTCTATCATAATAACTGTGCATCGTGCCACGGTATAAATGCACTGAGTAACTACGTCGTACCCGACCTGCGGTATATGAGCGAGCAAACCCACAGTGACTTTGCGTCTATCGTAATTGGTGGGACACGAACTCATAAAGGAATGATTGGGTTCTATGAAACTCTGGGATTGGATGATGTCGATGCCATTCATGCCTACCTTGCCAACAAGCAAAAACTACTTCCCGAGCGCTTGGAATTGACGTTCTTACAAAAGATTGAGTACTGGTTCAACTATTGGATGGCAAAGTTGGGGGAAATATTCCCTGAACTGCTGAATGCGACCCGCCCGTATATTATGTAGAGTAATCATCACAGGACTAGCTTTATCTCTAGTCCTGTGATTTATGCGTCATTAAACTAACAGCTCTCCACTCTCCGCTCTAGCGAATACTATATCGGGGCACTTGAACCGATCGCCGAATGCGGACGTCAGCTCCTCACAGCGAGTGATAAAGGCGCTAAACCCATAGGTATTAACAAATTGGATTAGGCCCCCAGTGTGAGCAGGGGCACCAATCCCCATAATAGACCCAATATTTCCATCTGCCACCGAGCGCAATACCCCTGTTTCCAGACACTTAAGCGCCTCTATTACCTGGCGAAATATTAGCCTATCTTTAATATCTTGGTCTGACACATAAGTGTCCTCATCGTAATACAGGTCATACAAGCCGGGCCAGATACTCTTTGTTCCATCGGCGTGATACTCATAGTACCCGCCGCCATGGTGGCGGCCACCACGCCCATTATCGGTAATCATGTCCTTAATCACTTGTCGCGTAACCTCTCCATCACTCCACTTATCAGCAACGCCCATCGCCGCCCAGGTCTCGCCAGCCTTACGAGTCAATTCCAAGCTAGTCTCATCGCCAACCTGTAATGGCCCTACAGGCATTCCTGCGGCTTGACCCATCTTGTCTATCTTGACGGGGTGCACTCCCTCAGTTAGGAGTTGTAAGCCCTCATCGAGGTATGTACCAAAAGTTCTCGATGTAAAGAATCCTAGAGAGTCATTTACAACGATCGGTGTCTTTCGGATCTGCTGAGCGAAGTCGAAGGCCTTAGCAAGAGCCTCATCACTGGTCTTCTCACCCACAATAATCTCTACAAGGGGCATTTTATCGACCGGAGAGAAGAAATGAATGCCCACAAAATTTTCTGGGTTCGAAGCTGCTTTTGCCAGCTCAGTAATCGGTAGCGTGGATGTATTAGAGCCCCAAAATCCATCCTTAGATAGATATTTCTCCGTGCCCATAATAATCTTATTTTTTAAATCAATGTTCTCGAAGACCGCCTCAATCATAAGGTCACACCCCTCCAGATCTTCATCCTTAGCTGTTGGGACTATTAGGCTCAGCAATTTCTCGCCTTGGGAATCAAACATTGTCCCTCGCTTTACTGCTTTTGCTACGAGGCCCTCTGAATAAGCCTTGCCCTTTTCGGCTGCATCTTGGGTCATATCCTTTAAAATGACCTCAATGCCAGCCCTAGCCGCAACGTAGGCAATACCCTGCCCCATCATACCTGCTCCTAGCACACCCAGCTTACGGGTCGGATTTTTTCGAACTCCTTGAGGCCTACTGGCTCCACCGTTAATTTGATTTAGTTGAAAAAAGAACGTATTAATCATGTTCTTCGCCACGGGACCAGTGACAACCTTAATGAATTCACGACCCTCAATCCGAAACATGGTGTCGACATCCAGCATTGACGACTGAAAAGCAATATCCATAGCAGCCGTCATCTGGGGCATAAGCCCACGAGTTTGCTTGTGGAGCAACGTAGGGGCCATTGCAGCTAGCTGCGCATTCCTCGGAGAGTTTATAGCTCCACCAGGAACCCTATATCCTTTCCTATCCCATGGCTGAATAGCGGCATCCTGGTTCTCAAGATTATCTTTAATCCATGCCCTCGCTCTGGGCAGTAAATCATCTATTTCATCAACAATCTCATGAATAAGTCCCGCTGCTAGAGCTTTTTCTGGATTCATTCGTTGGCTTTTAAGAATAACATCTAAAGCACTTTCAACTCCTATGAGCTTTGTAAGTCGAACAACGCCACCACCAGCGGGATAAACTCCAAGTGCACACTCAGGCAGGCCTATCTGGACAGATTTTTGGTTATAGGCAAGTCTATAATTACAAGCCAGAGACAGCTCATAACCGCCACCCAGTGCGGCGCCATTAATAGCGGCAACCACTGGCACAGGCAGCTTTTCGAGCCGCCTTAGTTGGCTCTTAAAGCTCTCTCCTTCAGCAAACAAGCCATCAATATCATTAGAATCAGCTAGCACTAACTCTTTAAGATCAGCGCCAGCAAAAAAGACCTTCTTCGCGGAAGCGAAAATAACACCAGAGAGATCGTCCTCGACCTCTAGTCTAGAGACCGTCTCCTCCATCGCTACATTGTATTCTGCGTTGACAGCATTCACTGGACCTGTCATGTCCATAGTGACCGTCACAATTCCATCATCGTCTTTCTCGTAGATAAATACACTCATCATTGAAGCCTTGTAACAATATTAGATTCAGGGAAATTTTAAACTATACGCGCTCAATCAGACACGAAATTCCCATACCGCCACCCACACACAGCGATAACATCCCCCTTTTGAGTTCACGACGTTCAAGCTCATCTAGCATAGTGCTTACGAGCATTGCGCCAGTGGCACCCAATGGATGTCCCATCGCAATAGATCCACCGTTTACATTAGTAATTGAGTGATCAATTTCTAAATCCTTCATATATCGAAGGGCAACAGACGCGAATGCCTCGTTAATCTCCCAGAGATCTACATCATCAGGAGTAAGGCCTGCAGTCTTCAGGCACTTCTTCGCGGCCGGTCCGGGGCCAGCCAACATAATCACAGGGTCAGACGCGAGAATTGATCCCGCCAGAATACGAGCTCTGGGTTTCAGATTAAGGTCGCGGCCCGCCTTCTCCGACCCAATAAGGACGGCGCTCGCGCCATCCACAATCCCAGAAGAATTTCCAGGAGTATGTACATGAGAAATCTTCTCTAACGTATTGTATTTATTTAATATAATGTCATCAAATGCCATACTCCCCATCATCTCAAATGAGGGCTTAAGACCGCCAAGTATGTCCATGTTTGTGTCAGGCTTGATAAAGTCATCCCTCTCAAGAATCATCAGTCCATTCTTGTCTCGCACAGGAACAACTGAGCCATCAAAGTAGCCGCTGTCTCGAGCATGCGCAGCACGGCGCTGAGACTCCATTGCGTAGGCATCCACATCCTCTCGACTATATCCGTCAATAGTTGCGATGGTATCCGCGCCAATACCCTGAGGCACAAAGCTCTCTTGAATGGCAAATGCGGCATCGCTCGTCATAGCGCCACCATCTGAGCCCATAGGCACCCTAGACATGCATTCGATGCCACCAGCTACAACCAAGTTCTCCCAACCCGAGACAACTTTCTGCGCACCAGTATTCACAGCCTCCAAGCCCGAGGCACAAAACCGATTTAACTGCACGCCAGCAACGGATTCATCCCAACCGGCGTTTTGCACTATCATTTTTGCAATATCGCTTCCCTGTTCACCAATTGGCGAAACACAACCCATGACGACATCATCAACATATGACGTATCCAAGTCATTTCGCTCTTGAAGGGCGTTTAGAAGCCCAGCACCAAGATCGATAGGCTTTACCTCATGCAAGGTACCGCTAGGCTTTCCCTTGCTGCGAGGGGTTCTTATGGCATCATAGATGAAGGCAGTATTACTCATATCTCTCTCCTAAACTTGGATTTCTGAAGGTAAATCATATAGCGTCTATGTTCCGGTGTACTTAGGTGGACGCTTCTCCGCAAAAGCTTTCATAGATTCCTGCAAATCATTAGATCGCAAGCTAGTCATAAGCGTGAACATGCCGTTCATCAATAGGCTTTGCTCTGTAGTCAGAGTTTCGCTCTGCTGCAACATAAACTTAGTTCCTCGAACCGCCATGGGGGGATTCGCAGCTATTTCATTGGCTAGAGCCATCCCTGCCGCGTAAGCTGCCTCTTGGGATTCGTAAACATCGTTTACCAAGCCAATTTTTTCCGCCCGCACCGCATTAATATCCTTTGCACTATAGGCAAGCTCGGCTACGTGCCCTGCATTTAATATACTTGGGAGGCGTTGCAAGGTGCCAACATCTGCAACTAATCCTATGCGCGTCTCCCTAACGCTAAAGTTACTGCAAGCCGATGCTATCCTGATGTCACAGGAGGTAACCATATCAATTCCAGCACCTAGGCAGTGGCCATGAATCACAGCTATAACGGGCACAGGGCACTTGGCAAGCGATGAGATTGCCTCCTGGAACCGAGTAGTACCCTGAAGCTGCTTGATATTCGCAACAGCCTCTGATTCGCCAGCAACGCTCTGATGAGAGACCATACCGCTATCCACTAGATCAAGCCCGACACAGAAGTGTTTTCCTCGACCGGCAACTATGATCGCATTAATCTCTTTATCTGATTCAAGTGCCTTCAGAGCCTCTGGTATGGCCAGCCAAAATGATTCGTTCATTGCGTTATACTTTTCTGGTCTATCAAGCCATAGAGTACCAACACCTCCATTCTTCTCTATTGACACCACATCCGAAGCAAATTCCATAACTCTATCTCCTCTAATCTCTTTATTTTTGGCCCTAGTAACCTACTGTTCCATTCATAACGGCTGAATATGTCTCGCTATCAAGAATTTGATAATGACTTGCCCGCGGCAGCATGACGTAGATAGCGTCATCTCCCACCTGATCTAAATGGAATGACTGTTTTCTAAGTGCGCCCTTCACTAATTTAAAGGTACCCGTAGTTGAGATATCCGCTTGGATTCTGACGAAAACGGGCTGAGCAAAGCCAGGAAGATTTGATGTTACGTACGCTGAAAATTCCTCAGGATCAAAAGCTTGCCCGGGGTTTAGGGCAACAGACACCATACCGGCCTTGCCCTCCGTCGCAGGTATATCAACGCCATAAACATTGGCAATTTCCACCTGAGAGTTAGCGTTCAAGATCTCTCCCACTTCATTAGTAGAGACATTCTCTGAGCGCCAGCGGAAGGTATCCCCAATCCGATCAACAAATTGATAGTGTGGCTTGCCCATTACAAAGCCAACGTCTACCTCAGTGATCAGATCGCCGGTATTAAACCATGCATCTCCTGGTTTAAGAACATCTCGAAGGATTTTCGCATCCGATGCAGCCTTGTCCGTATAGCCATCAAAACGGAAACGATCATCAATTTCACCGAGCAATAGCCCAGGGGTACCTGGTTCGACCTGAATATATTTGCCATTTTCATCAAGGACAATTTCATCTTGCTCAATATCATATTCGACCAAGGCAATAGTCCCAGGGCAGTAACCGATAGTCTTACTCTTATTAAAAGCATTTATAAAGGTTATATTTCCTTCACTCGAACCATAGAACTCACAGATCCGATCTATTCCAAAGCGCTCCTTAAACTCATCCCATACATCAGGACGCAGTCCATTACCAAAAACTCGATCTAAAGGATTATTATGCTCCTCAGGGCAAGGCGGTTGAGTTACAAGGTATCTGCAAAGTTCACCTACATAAAAGAAGATCGTGCAGCCAAATTTCTGAACCTCTGGCCAGAAGGCTGAGGCAGAGAATTTCCTTCGTAAAAACATTGACGCGCCACTGTGAATAGAGCTATTCACACCGCAAATAAACCCTGTGCCATGAAACAAAGGAAGGCATAAATACATCCGATCAGTTGGCTTTGCCCTAACTCCCACCTTACTAAAGGGAGCACCAGCCGCAAGCAGCCTCCTCTGTCCAACCTTAGCGGCCTTGGGCATGCCCGTTGTGCCTGACGTAAAGATATAGAACCCCGTGGATCCTGCAAGAATAGTCTTAGTGTCCTCCAAGTTTGAGGTCGGATAGTTTGGAAGTTCGGCCATAATATCTTCCATCATGTCAGGCGCGGTAGCCTCTCTACCATCAGCAACCCAAAGGATATCAGAGTCATCCATTTGCAAGTCAGATTTAATATCAACAACATTAGAAAATATTTCCTCGCCTGCAAGGCACTTAACCGACTCAGTTATATTGATGCAGTGCGCTAATTGCGTGCCAGTCAGGCTCGGATTGACAAGCCCTGCAATGGCTCCGATTTTCTGGAGAGCCATGATACCGGCCAGCATTTCTATACGATTTTCCATAATGACTGCAACACATTCCCCTCGATTCACACCACGAGCAATTAAGGCATGTGCAAGAGAATTGGAGAGCTCGTTAAATTCACCCCAAGTTACCTCTCTACCCTCGAAGATGATCATATTACTATCGGGGTGGCGGGCTACAGTCTCCTCTAGAACCATTGCCAAACAGGCTGGATCATCATTTTCTGGTAGCTTTGCCACAATCACGGGCAGGGCACGTGCCACATCAGAGATAACCCTGAAAACTTCCTTTGCATTTGCTATTGCACTCATCTTATTGCCTCGCCAATGATTTGATTGTCAATTTTGCCAACTGGGACATATGCACCTCATCAGGGCCATCGGCAATACGACAGAACCGGCTGATAGTGAAAATATGCGCTAACGGCGTATCTTGGCATACCCCCATGCCCCCAAAAATCTGCATCGCTCTACTGGAAACATCCTCACACATTTTTGGAGCCACTATTTTAAGCATAGAAATCTCAGCTCTTGCAGCATCCACTCCGAACTTATCCATTTTTTCCGCAGCTGAAAGCACCAGGAGTCTGCACTGCTCAATATCACAGCGACTGCGGGCAATCTCATGCTGAACACTCGTCTTCTTACTTAAAGCTTCACCAAATGCGACACGCTTTGTTGCACGATCACACATCAGTTCGAGGCTGCGCTGAGCCATTCCCACAAACATCATCGCGTATTGGAATCGTCCCGGTCCTAATCTACCTTGAGCAATTTCAAAACCTCTGCCCTCACCTAAAATAAGATTTGTTACCGGAACCCTCACGTTACGGAAAATCACATCCCCTTCTCCGCCAGGTGAGTGGTACTCACCAAAAACTCTGAGCGGTCTGGCAATCGTAACTCCAGGGGTGTCCGTCGGAACTAGTATCGTCGAGTGCTGCTGATGACGTGGCCCGTTAGGATTTGATTTTCCCATGACTAACATTAATTTGCATTTTGGGCCAATGACATTTGTAGTCCACCACTTCCGACCATTGAGGACGTATTCATCTCCATCTCGCTCAATCTTAAGTTCCATGTTTGTCGCATCAGATGAGGCCACATCGGGCTCAGTCATCGCATAGGCTGACCGTATCTCTCCATCGAGTAGAGGATTAAGCCACCTCTCCTGCTGTTCAGGGGTGCCATACTTAGCTAGCACTTCCATATTCCCACGGTCAGGGGCGTTACAGTTGAAAATTTGCTGAGCCCACGCGGATCGAGACATGGTCTCAAACAGGGGAGCTATTTCTAAATTAGTCAGCCCTGGGCTCCACGGCTCATATTCTGCTGGAAGAAAGAGATTCCAAAGACCCTGACTGCGAGCCTCATCCTTAAGACCATCGAACCAATCTGGATATTGCCATAAATTTTTGTGATCATTAGTGAACTCATCATATTCGGCCTCCCTGGGATAGATGTGCTCGTCCATGAAGACCTTCAATTTCTCGTTTAACTCTTCCGCTCTCGCCGTCAACTCAAAGCCCATTCCTTACTCCCTGTTCAAACTGTTAGTTGTCAGATTAACCCTGTTATTTTTCGCATTAGCTTATTCATCCCGCCAATCCATCGATCATAGTTGGTCGTTTTATTTCTCATATAATCAAGCACGATGGAATGAGGCAGGATAAGGAAGCTCTCATTTCGAAGCTCCTGGACAACCGTATCGGCCAATTCTTCAGGCTCAAGCATGCCATCACCTGCAGCGGCGGTGATGGCTGACGGTGCGGATGATGACTCGTCACCTACCGCAGTCATGCGCGTTCGGACCGCCTGAGGGCATAGCATAGACACCCTAATACCTTCATGCTTATGGTGGATAGCAAGCCACTCACCAAACCCAACAGCCGCATGCTTAGTTACACCGTAGGCTGCTCCACCGATCTGATTTAAAAGGCCCGCAGCCGATGAGGTATTCATAAAATAACCTCCACCGCGCGCAACCATTCTCGGCACTAGATGCCTCGCAGCGTATACGTGGGACATGACATTAACATCCCAGATAGTTTGCCACTCAGAATTAGGCGAATGAATATGTCTTCCCATGGCGATACCAGCATTGGAACAAAACAAATCGATTGGGCCAATCTGGGACTCCGTATCCTCAATAACACGAACAATGTCCCCCTCCTTTGCTACATCAGCCATCATCGCCGTCCCATCGACCATCTGTGCGGTATCTTGGGCATCTGCCAAGTTAATATCGACAGCGACAATGCTTCTAGCACCCTCGGCATGAAAGCGAACGGCTAGTGCCCGCCCAATTCCACTACCCGCACCGGTAATGACAATAATCTTATTAGCTAACTCCATAACTTCGCCCTCTTCCTAGTCGTCCGACTTATTAGTGTTTAAACGAGTTCTCCAAGATTTTCTTTTCTAAATGGCTTTAACTCATCCATCCGCTTCTCTTGAACTAGATTAACCCACGCCGGATTTGAGATGAGCGCCCGACCTACAGCAACCAAATCAAATTCTTTCTCATTCATGCGATCAAGCAAGGTATCCAGACTCGCTGGATCTGCCTCTCTAAAGGTCATCTCACCCGGCTTAGGCGTAAATACCGCATCTAGTCCAACACTACCCACCGTTATTGCCGGCTTACCAGTGATTTTACGCGTCCATCCCGCTAAATTCAGCTCCACTCCCTCAAACTCTGACTCCCAAAATCGTCGCTGCGAGCAATGGAATATATCTACTCCAGCATTGGAAAGAGGCAGGAGAAATCTTTCTAGCTCCTGAGGGTTTTTTGCCAAACGAGCAGAGTAGTCCTGTAGCTTCCACTGGGACCACCGAAAAATAATTGGAAAATCAGGTCCCACTGCCTGCCTAACGGCTTCAATTAACTCTACTGCAAATCGGCCACGACTCTCGATTGAACCGGCGTAGTGATCATTCCGCTGGTTTGTGCCCTCCCAGAAAAACTGGTCAATCAAATACCCATGGGCGCCATGAAGCTCTACAGCATCGAAGCCCGTCTCCTTCGCGTCAGCCGCCGCTTGAGTAAAGGCACCGATTACGTCATCGATATCCTTCTGAGTCATCACCTGACGATTAACTTTACCGGGCACATTCATACCCGACGGCCCATAACCCGGCACATCACCCTCAGGCATCGTGCCCGTCTTCCTAACCGCACCCACATGCCACAGCTGAGGTGCTATCTTTCCACCGGCCTCATGCACCGCATTAACTACTTTCTTCCATCCGGCAAGCCGCTCCTCACCGTGGAAATAAGGTACGCCGGGATAACCGCTAGCACCAATATGTCCTACGCAGGTACCCTCAGTAACAATAAGTCCAACGCCGCCCTCAGCCCTTCGGCGGTAATACTCAACCACATTGTCACCGGGGATATTGTTGTTAGGAGAAAAATTTCTGGTCATCGGAGCCATAACTATACGATTTTTGAGCGTCATATCACCAAGTTTGAAGGGTCTAAATAAAGGGTTTTCTGAGTCCATAGTTACTCTTTTCTTTTTGTTTTTATTAAAGGCTGGATCGCAATATTAACCAAATTTAAGATCCTAATCATGTCATTTATTGACCGTCCAGTATTCCGACTCTCATACGGTAAGCTAAATTTTTATAAAAGAAGCCATACCTGGGTAACTGCTGCAGCGAGCCCCAAAACTAAGGCAATAATTATCTTGGGGGACCCAAAAAAGAGCGTCGTTGTAGATGGAAATGCTAAGGTCTTTTTCAAAGATAAAAGCTTATCCGAATGGTGTTCACTGCCAAATGTTTTCAAAACTATCTGTGCGAAGTCACGCCTACTCCTATACCGTATGATACCTACAGAGCTCCAATCGTCAGCGTGCTCACAGTTTAAGTTTTCAATATTTTTAGCTGCCGCTTTCGCCAGAAACAAAGGATGTCCACCTCTAGGAATCATACCTGACATAAACTTTTTGAAATAACCCATCAAGAGCTTTTGAGATTCGCGCTTAGGCGATTTAATTTCAAGAAGATTGACCATAAAGAATTCTCGCCCATCATCCTGCTCCAAAAATTCTCTTATATTCAATAACGCACTCTCCGATAGTCCCTTTGCCTCAAAACTAGAGATAAAGATCTCCACCTCATGTTTTGAAAGCCTACCCTTTACCCCGCAATACCAGAGCCAAAACAAGGCATACAATGAAAGTGCAATAATCCAGATAACAATATCCATAGGTTTTTCTCCAGATGCAAATTAACAATAATCAGCTGTGTCATTAGCTCTCATTTTGTGCTGTGATACTATATTGAGATTATGGCATGGTCAATGCCAAAACCCTACACATTGACTAAAGAAATTAGCCCACTAAACAACTCAAAATAGAGACTGCAAGGAGATTGGACATGAAATTTTTTTATGGAATTCTGATTGCTTTATACTTTGGATGGTTCATCTGGTACGGAGGTTCGGGCGAACCACTCACCGTAAAAGAGGCAAGCTACTTCAAAAGCCAGATGATGAATTCAGGAGAACTGTATAGCAAGGATGTCACTGATCCCCTTAAGTATATGGATAGTTTAATCAAAGGTGATGATGGAGACGAGTTTATCATGGTAAATCTCATTAAATTCAGAGCTATCGCGACCTACCCTTCTGGATCTCAGTGGGTGGATGATACGGACCCAATGTTAGCTGACTCGAGGTACGGTGAGGCAGTACTACCAATGCTATTAAAAAGAGGTAGCCTGCCTATACTAACTTCCTCTGTAAATGGGAAATTCATCAATGACGGCGGTGATAATGAATGGGACATGGTTGCTCTTGTTCGCTATCGCAGCGTCAGAGACATGTTGAACATGATGTTGGAAATGTCCACCATGGATATTATTGACCACAAATGGGCGGCTATTGAGAGGACTCATGTATTCCCAGTCAAGCCAAGATTAAGTCTTATATCACTCAGGCTGATACTGGCAATGATCCTGGTACTGTTTGCCGTTTTCACAACCTATCTATTAAACTTGAAGAGGTCAAAAAATTTAATCGCAGACGAAGTCATAGGAAAAAACAAATGAAAACTAGAATTACTGAGATGTTTAATATCGAACACCCAATTATTCAGGGAGGCATGCACCACGTCGGATTCGCAGAACTTGCCGCGGCCGTCTCCAATGCGGGAGGACTTGGTATCATCACTGGCCTAACTCAGGGGACTCCCGAAAAGTTAGCCAATGAAATAGCACGATGCCATGAAATGACTGGCAAGCCCTTTGGCGTTAATCTATCTTTCCTACCTTCTCTAACGCCTCCAGACTACGCGGGACTTATACAATCAATAATTGATGGGGGCGTAAAAGTCGTTGAAACAGCAGGGAACAACCCCGCCAAATGGCTACCAATTCTCAAAGAGAATAATATCAAAGTCATTCATAAGTGCACGTCAGTTAGGCATGCCTTAAAGGCTGAGTCCATAGGCTGCGACGCGGTCTCAGTGGATGGCTTCGAGTGCGGCGGCCACCCGGGCGAAGATGATATACCTAATTTTATTCTTTTACCCCGGGCAGCTGATGAGTTAAGTATTCCCTTTGTATCCTCTGGCGGGATGGCTGACGGACGCAGTCTGGTCGCCTCACTCGCGATGGGCGCCGAAGGAATGAACATGGGTACGCGATTTATAGTAACAGAGGAGGCCCCCGTCCATGAAAATGTAAAGCAGGCAATAATAGATGCCAGCGAGCTTGATACTCGCCTCGTAATGCGTCCGCTGCGTAATACCGAAAGAGTGCTGAATAATTCAGCAGTCGAGCGCCTGCTAGAAAAAGAGAAGGCACTTGGAACCGATTTGAAGTTCGAGGACATTATCGAAGAGGTGGCCGGCGTTTATCCAAAGATTATGAAGACGGGAGATATGGATGCGGGTGCCTGGTCTTGTGGAATGGTTGCAGGACTCATTCATGATAAACCTACAGTAAAGCAGCTCATTGATAATATAATGACTGAAGCAAACGCGATTATTAATCAACGTCTCATAGGCTTGTAAAAAAGGGGTTAATCAAGATGGCTACAGATTTATTCAACCTATCAGGGAAAATTGCTCTTGTGACTGGAGCCAGCCGAGGAATCGGAGAATCTATCGCGAAACTACTTGCAGAGCAAGGGGCACACGTTATTGTTTCAAGCAGAAAAATTGATGACTGCCAAACGGTTGCGGACTCTATTGTTGAAGCTGAGGGCAGTGCCGAAGCTCTCGCCTGCCATGTAGGCAATATGGATGATATCGCCAGCTGCTTTGAACATATAAAACAGGTACACGGCAGGCTCGACATACTAATTAATAATGCGGCAACAAATCCATACTTTGGGGATATTCTTGATACGGATTTGGGTGCCTATACCAAAACTGTTGATGTCAACATCCGAGGTTACTTTTTCATGTGCGCAGAAGGTGGAAAATTAATGCGTGACAATGGAGGCGGAAGCATTGTCAACACCGCGTCAATCAATGCATTGAAACCAGGCCCTATGCAAGGAATTTACTCGATTTCTAAAGCCGCAGTAGTCAACATGACTCAGGCATTCGCAAAGGAATGTGGTAGGCATGGAATTCGTGTAAATGCTCTACTTCCAGGTCTTACAAAGACTGCGTTCGCCGGAGCATTATTCGCTAATGATGCAATATACCAAAACGCAATCAAGACGATCCCACTGCATCGTCACGCAGTGCCAGACGAGATGGCTGGCACCGTACTCTACCTAGTTTCAGACGCCTCTAGCTACACAACCGGCGAGTGCATAGTTGTTGATGGGGGCTTTACCCTTTAAAAGTAATGTGTGTTTATAAATCAATTAACGCGGTGGCGGGGCTCCCTAAAAAAATTAAAAAATAGTGGTAGATACATAAATTTCCATCAAAAATAAAAGGAGTCTTTGTGACGACAATAAAAACTGCATCCAAAGCAAGTGGGGTTGGGTCGCTTTTGAGCGAAATACAAATCATTGATCGGATCTTTAATCACGTAGATCAGGGTACCACAGACCTCGGTGATACAGTGTGGCGTGAACCAGTAGACAACTACTTCGCAAAGGATCGCTTTAATGCCGAACTATCACTACTGCGACATCATCCCATACCTTATTGTCCCTCTGCCGCATTAACCAAAATTGGAAGTTATCAAGCTCGCAAAGCCGCTGGCACTCCTTTATTGGTAGCGAGAGGAAGGGATGGCAAGGTAAGAGCTTTCATAAACGCCTGTCGTCACAGGGGAATGCAGGTCGCTAGCGGGAATGGGTGTTCAAAGGCCTTCATATGCCCTTATCATGCCTGGACCTATAGTCTCGAAGGAGAGTTAAGAGCCATTAGAGGCAAAGAGGCCTTCCCCGACATGGATCCTAGCAGGAACGGTCTAGTTGAAGTTTCAGCCCTAGAATACGGAGGCATTATCTATGTACAACAGGAAGGAAAAATTAATCCAACCGCACTTGAGGGAAACTTGGAATATTTCTCACCAGAACAACAACTCTTTGATCAAAGCGAGACATCCAATAACGCGAACTGGAAACTAATCACTGAAACGTTATTAGAAGGTTATCATATCAAGTCATTGCACAAGGATACGTTTTATCCCTACGGCCTCGACAATGTCAATCTGGTTGAAATTTACGGCGCGAACTCGCGCATTACCTTTCCATTTAGGCGAATTGAAAAACTCAGAGAAGTACCATCAGAGCAACGTAAAATTGATGGAATGGCCACCACCGTAAATCATATTTTCCCAAACGCAAGCGTGTCATCCTTGTCAAAGCATGCAAGTCTCACCATCATGGAACCATTGACACCAAGTAGCACCCAAATGATAACTTTTCTGATGACTTCCAAACATGCGGATGAGTCAAATATTTCGATCGAGGCTGCTAAGAAAGACGCGAAATTTGTCAGCCAGTCAGGACAAGATGAGGATATAGCTGCAGCCTGTTCTATTCAGGAGACCGTTACCGCTAAGGCTAATAGCCACCTAACATTTGGCTATTTTGAAAAGGCGATTGTAAATTTTCACAAACACTTAACAAAGAACCTATGACAGACCATCCTTTGAGGCCTGGGTACCAAAGATGATTAGCGTCATAATATTATTTCGTGTCCGTGTCTTAAAAATCATATGGCTTTTTGGTCAACTATTCAGGGGAAATTTATGCCACAGATTAGCACGCTAGATGAAGATTTATTAGCCAAGTATCTAGCCAAAAATATTGATGATTTCCAAGGCCCTCTTACAGTTACAAAATTCGCCGGCGGTCAATCCAATCCCACATACAAGGTCGATTCAATATCTGGCAGTTATGTCTTGCGACGACAACCTCCGGGTAAATTACTCAAATCAGCTCATGCTGTAGATCGAGAATTTAGAGTGATTAGCGCCCTCAAGGATAGCGAAGTACCCGTCGCAAAGGCCTATCATCTCTGCGAAGACCCAGATGTTATAGGCTCTATGTTCTATATTATGGAGTACTGTGATGGAAACATTCATTGGGCTTCCAAGCTTGATGATATATCAACTAATCAGAAGCGCGGGGAAATGTATGACGAGATGAACAGAGTTCTTGCGGCCATGCATTCAGTAGATATTGAGCAAGTCGGCCTTGGCGACTATGGTCGTCCAGGGAACTACTACGAGCGTCAATTTACTCGTTGGTCGGGTCAATATCGGGCATCGGAAATGCGTATCATTCCCGAGATGGATAAACTTATTTCTTGGTTACAGAATAGCCTTCCAGATGATGATGGCAAAATTGCTCTCGTACACGGGGACTATCGGCTAGACAACGTAATGTTTAGTAAAGACAACCAACATATTATCGCGGTGCTCGATTGGGAACTATCAACTCTCGGGCATCCATATGCTGATCTCGCCTACCAGTGCATGGGACTCAGGCTACCTGCTAGAGATATCAAAAATGTTATGTCGGGTTTGGGTGGCATTGATGCCCCTTCATTGGGTATTCCAACTGAGGAGGAGTATGTAAGAACGTACTGCAAGCGCATGGGTATTGATGGGATTGATAATTGGGGCTTTTATCTTTCCTTCAGTTGCTTTAGGCTCGCAGCAATCACTCAGGGCGTCGCCAAACGTGCAGTTGATGGCAACGCCTCGAGTCCTGCGGCAGATGGCTATGCCTCTATGGTCAAACCTCTTGCGGAGATGGGACTCAGCTGTATTGATTCTCGTATATAAGCGATGAAAAAAAGATACGGCTTTATTGGTCTCATAATACTTCTATTAATTATTGGCGTCCTGGGGCCAAAAGTGGATACCACGATTTCTCTGGATAAGATTTCTCTTCCTAATGATTTAGATCTTTATTTAGTCGACTCAGAATCCGAGTTTGACGACATAACGGAAGGAACTGAAAAAAAAATAGTCTGGGCTCAGGAGGCTAACAAAAAAACACCTATCGCAATCGTCTCATTCCACGGCTTCTCAGCAACACGTCAAGAGCTCTCTCCACTAGCAGATATTGTCGCAAAGTCCCTGAATGCTAATTTGTTCTATACCCGTCTCGCTGGCCATGGGCGAGGATCAGCTGGAATGATTCAGGGGAGCGTTAATAAATGGGCTAACGATGCCAATGAGGCCATAGAGATAGGCAATAGAATTGGGGATAAAGTAATTCTTATTGGCACCTCTACAGGATCGACATTAGCAACGTGGCTAGCGCTCCAAGAGAAAGGAAAAAATATTTCAGCAATCATTCTCATGTCACCCAACTACTACTCTACTGAGTCAAATATAAAATTAGTACTCCTGCCTTGGGGCAAAAAGATTGCTGAGACTATGATTGGAAAAGTAAGGCATTGGGAACCTCGGAATCCGCTTCACGAGAAGTATTGGGCTAATGATTATTCAACCGCCGCAATTCTACCTATGGTCGGGTTAGTAGATATTGTCGATAAAGCCGATCTTAATAACATTAAGATCCCTACCCTAATGATTTACTCATCAAAAGATAAGGTTATCAGTGTGCCATCTCTTAAGGACACGTTCGAGCGACTTGGATCTTCAAACAAACAACTTATTGAGTTTAATGAAACAGAGGACCCTGACTTCCATGCACTCGCAGGTGACCTTCTCTCACCCTCATCAACGAACGACTTGGCTTCTCAAATTATCCTTTTTATTAGCGAGAATATTAATTAAATCCCTGCAAGTTGTTAATTCTTTAATTCTATTTTATTGATCCAATAGGTCCATAATCGAGTTGATCGAGGCGGTCATGAGGTCTTTAGAGGTAGGATTAGTAACTGGCTTGGGACCATCCATCCATAGACTCCCAAGGCCACTCAGAGATTTTGTGACCTTCGAGCGAATCTCTTCAGGTAACTTCTTCGCGTGCATCATCGCTACCAAATGGAAACCATAGGCATCCTGGTACTCTCCAATATCTACAATTCTTCCATCAGTTATCGCAATGGAATACTCTTGAATAATTAATTCCAGCAGGAACATAATTATCTTTACAGGATCCCCTCCAGCACGATCCGCGAGCATTTGTAAATTCGAATCAGCTTGGCTGAGTAGTGGTTCAATCTCAAAAGACGCCCTTCTAGCTTCCAAGGCGGCGGAGACTGCCACAAAAGAAACTACGTCAAGCCCAAGTTTCTGAAGTCCAACGCGCTCCGCCTTATGCATCTCTGATATTGGGTGAAGGAGGTGAGGGGCCGCCATTTCCATTTCGCCTAACTTGTACAGAGCTAAACCTGCCTGCACATGACCTGACATAAACGCTAGTCGCAGCGGCAGTTCCAGGGTACTCATATCATTAGCTAACTCTGACTTTTGGTGAGGCCGCTCCGTATTCACTTTCTCATCTTTTGGCTGATTGTCACAACCTGATACAAAAAGACAAATACAAAATAGGTAGGCCAGTATCTGAGTGGGTTTTCTTGAGTGCGTCATGTGTAATTAAGTCTCAAAGTATATTGACAGGCGATGGTATCGATTTAGAGTAGTTGTTTCAACAAGGTATCAGAGATACTAGTACTCTATGGAAGAGTGATTAAATTATTGACCACTATTGGTCAGGGTCTTTTTACCAGCTACACTACCCCCTCATCATTAATCAGAGGTTGTCTTGCTAGATAACAATAAAATAGACCTAAGAAAATATGGTCAACTAGCTCTAATCGTTGTTGCCGCTGGCGCCATATACCCGTTACTATACCTTCGACAAAACTTCGAAGTATCAATTCTAGAGTCATTTAACATCACGCAAACGCAGCTCAGATACTGTAGCTCGATGTTGGGCTTTATTTTCATGATTACCTATATACCCAGTGGTTGGCTGGCCGATAGGTTTTCTTCACGAAAACTATTATCGTTATCACTTCTTGCGACAGGCCTCCTTGGAATTTGGTTCTCAACCATGCCGTCCTACTCTTCTTTACTAGTTATTTATGCCGCATGGGGTATTGCTACAGGTCTAGCCTTTTGGGCAGCGCATATTAAATTAGTGTCAATGCTAGCCAGTAAAGACCAGCAGGGTAGATTCTTTGGCATCTTGGATGGTGGTCGAGGTCTAGTAGAGGCCTTCCTGGCGACTGTGGCAATTGCAGTCTTTGCCTATGTCATTAGTCAAAATTCAGAAGCAACTCAATTTGCCCTCCAACAGGTAATATATGTATATATAGCGGCACTGCTTATCACATCACCTCTCGTATATTGGTTACTGGATGATCTAGAGGAAGAGATATCTGATGTAGCTAGTGAGAGCAAAAGCGTATTTATTGAGGACTTAAAGAATGTACTCAGTAGGCGTGAAATTTGGCTATGTGCCATCTGTATTGTTTGTGGATACCAATTGTTTTACGCGACATATTCCTTTGCTGCCTATTTACAACAGAACTTTAGCCTTACTGCTGTCATGGTCGGCTATATAACGGTAGCAAAACTCTGGATGAGGCCCATAGGTGGAGTTGCTGCAGGATTTATTGGTGATTGGGCTAATCCCGAAAAGATCCTATCTATTCTATTGGTCTTGGCTTCTGTTTCAATGGCTTTAATGGCATTCATACCGGTTAATTCCGCCGCCATCCTAATGATCATTATCGTCCTCATAATAGGTCTGCTCACCTATGGAGTTAGGGGGCTGTACTGGGCCACTTTGGGTGGATGTAATGTCCCCAATAAAATAAAGGGCCTCGCTATTGGGATTATTTCAGTCATCGGATATTTCCCAGAGGTCTACCTACCACTAATAAGTGCACCCCTTATAGAAAACTACCCAGGTGGATTGGGCTACAAGATTTATTATCTAATTATGGCAGCCTTTGGGATTCTGGGAGCTTATGCGGCATACCTACTATCAAAACCCTCTCATTAAAAAGTTATTAAGACTCCGTGGACAAAAAATATAATAAAACAGTATCCAGCTCTCAGATTCCTGAGAGATATAGGGCGTCTCGTCCTAAAATAGTACAGTTAATTGGCCGGTGGTTTCTTCGAGTCTTTAACTGGAAAGTGGAGGGCCAACTTCCATCGCTATCTGGGAAAGAAAATATTGTCATCATTGCCGGGCCACATACCTCTAACTGGGATGGCGTGTTTGGTTTTGCGGCCCTTCTAGGCCTGGATGCAAAGATAACCTTTTTTGGAAAACATACCTTATTTAAACAACCAATTCTTGGGAGGTTCCTCTACTACATGGGTGGAATTCCCGTCGACAAAACCAAACCAGGAGCTGGATTAACAACCATTGCAATTGAAAATATGAAGCAGCTAGATGGTTCCCTAATAGCCATGGCTCCAGAGGGAACGAGAGCTAAGACCGAGAAAATGAAATCAGGTTTTTTGAGGATAGCTCAGGCAGTGGATGGGAAGATTTTTCTCGCCTCGTTCGACTTCAAAAATAAACGAGTCCTACTTGACCGATTCTTTGAACCATCGGACGATGACAAGGCAGATATGGAATTTGTGAGAGAATACTTTATGAATTTTAAAGCCAAAATACCGGAAAATTACTAGCAACGTAACAGCGTTTTGAACTCTATGCTTAAATCGCGGATTACAAGCCTCTCAGGCTAAACTTGTTCTGTAAGTGGTCAATGATATCGTTTGATTCGTAGAGCCAATCGATAGAGCCGTCAGGGTTGTCGGTTCTAAGGCATGGTACCTTATGGCGCCCCCCCTCTCGCACCAGCTCAGCTTTAATATCTAGATCATTTTTAGCATCTCGCAGCTCAATGCTTAGCGATTGACGCCTAAGTTCTCGTCGCACCTTAACGCAAAATGGACATGTCTCGAACTGGTAAATAGCCATCGTTGAAGTGAGCTCGTCTATCTCCCTTTGAAGTCCAGGCTCTCTAATTACGGGAGTCGGTGATGTTAGTGCGTCAACTAGCAAGATAATACGCCCTAGTATCCATCTAATTATTTTCAATGATCCATTCCATTTAGGTTCTTTAATTTGTCGAGATATACCGCACCCGCTAACAACCAGATCACTAACACAATCTCAGCGACTATCAACTCTGTTGCAAATGCGGCACCGTTTACTCCCCACGCGATGACTCTAAGAATCGCAGCCAAACCCAATAGAAGCGCAGTAATTCGCAAATACTCACCTCTAGAATAGATTACCCCATAGAAAATTAACAACGCTGAAAAGGTAAAGAAGGCGCCAAGATCAGCGAGCTGAGTACTTAAACCAATACCCTCTAATAGTGGCATACCTAAATCACCTGCCACATCTGCGGGACTTAAAACAAACATGATGGCATTACTTAGCATAATCAGTCCCGGCACGAGCACTAAAAACTTAATGAACTTATCTTTCATCATATTCTCCTATTGAAGGATTAATCCCTACTCTTTGAAACGTTCTTTAGAGTATATCCTTTGCACTATATGCCGATGGACTCCATCCATCGGCACCAGCCTTGAATCTGCCGGCTCATTTTTTTCTGACAGCATTTTATGATTTTTAAATGCAGTCAGATCATCAATCACAACGCTATCTCGCCAAGTCTTCTCATCTTGCAGTGCGGTCGGTGGCGCCATGTTTTGCACTACAGTTGCGGCGCTTGTGAATTCAGGAAGGACTCTGGTCGCAACGAAAGATACGCGCGGTTTAATCCAAGATTCGCCTATTCTATCTCTCTGCCCCCAAACTATGTCGCTGTAGTCTTGATCGCTGACCGCAACATCACGACTGACCCCGTAACGCGCGTGCATCATGAATCCATCAAATAATATTGCTAAATCTTCTCTTGTGGAGCTGTAACTATAGAACTGAGGCGCCCCCTCTGTCTTAAACATGTTAGCAACATCGGTCATGGTGTAGTCGATTTGTTGTTGAGTGACAAGGTTAGGATCTTGGAACCTCACCTGAGCTAGCTTGGTAAGCTCGTTCTGACCTCCAGAAGCATAGAACGGGTCAAGAGGGTAATTGTTTTGCAAGAAGTCAGATTCAATTTGTTGAGCATTATAGACCTCAACAACCGCGTCATAGATAGTCGTAGAATTCGAGTAGCTCAGCCACCTTGTACTTGGGAAGAAATCATTAGCGTGCGCAAGCTCGTGATAAAGTAAACTAGCAAAGGAGTACTTTGAATCGTCTAACGTCCGTGACATTCGATTTCGAAGGGGATAGTAGTAGTATGCGTAGTCATTATCTTTCACATACCGCCAAGGCATTTCGAACTGCAGCTCTGCACCAAACCCTGCCCTATAATCAGGGGCTTGATTTATCGTATCTCTCTGGGCAGGCGTCTCCCAAAGATCATCTGGGTCAAGATAGATCGCCCCGAGCGTTGGGCTATAGAAAGAAGGCCTGACATCATAGGAGATAACAACTGCGGTGGTAGCACGAAGTAAATTTTTAAAGTCATCGTTTGTGTCATAGGTCTCTAAAAACTTTTTAAACTGATCACCCATCCAACGATGTGAAACTACAACTCGATCCATAATATCGTTGACCGTCGGCGTTGTTGTAACCTGTGCTATAAGTGGTGACTCACCGAATGTACAGTCATCGTACTCCGTACTATTAGAGTAGACGCACTCCACCAATCTCTTTCCAGCTGGGGAGTTTGAGTTATAGAGGAACACATCTGCAATCCGATTTGTAAACGGCGCATTAGATAATGGGACTGATATTTCGCTGTCCTCGACGAGAATTGCGATATCGTCTGCATGAGTAACACCGTCAACCTCTCCTGTGAGAGAGAACTTCAGTATTGTGTCTTCATCAACAATTGGAGCGTCGAAAAACACAGAACCTTGGCCATTAGTACTTAACTCGGTAAATGTAACATTTGGACCTTGCGTTTGAGTCCACCTCCACGAGCTCTTATCGACTTGGCTTCCATCTAACTCATCGCTGACATAACTTATCAAAGATACTCCATTCCCCTCTGCAACAGCATGGCCCAAGCGCACCGTTAACTGACTCAAGCCATCACCAACATCAAAGGTATGAGAAATGGTATTGGTCGATGTCCCGGCAAGATAGTCCACCATGTAATCTACATCTATTGTGTAGCTCCCGGCCTCGGTGGGTGTAAAGCCAATTACCTTACTATCTTTTGCATAAAATTCTAGATCACTGCCCGCAGTCTGCCGCCAAGTTATATTTGTGACATTCTCTCCAGGGGCATGCAAAATTAATTCTGTTGACTGACCGATTTCTAAAAAGCTCTCTAATTGCACGATCTCACCGGGAATATCGGCAGGCGGCGATGTTGGATCGGTTGGGGATGATGGCGCACCACCTCCGCCCCCGCCGCACGCAGAAACCAGAAAAGAAAGAGCTATAACTAATACGTTCTTGATCGTCATATTTTAATATTGTCCGTGTAAAGGCTCGTTTAATTTGCTAAGCGACATTGTGGAAGACATTCTGAACATCATCAAGGTCTTGAAGCATTTCCATAAAGGTATCAAATAACTCTAAATCATCGCCAGTAAGGTCAACTGTGTTCTGCGCAATAAACTGAATCTCATCAACTTCGTAGTCAATATCACCGAATTCCTCGGCCAGTGCCTGCTTAGCCTTAAATGATTCATCGTGGGGGGAAAAGATCGTCAACATGTCGTCTTCATTCTCTATGTCGACAACATCAATATCAGCCATTAGTAGGCAATCTAGTACATTTTCCTCATCCTGATTGGAAAGTTTTAATATAGATAAGTGATCAAACATATGGCTCACCGAGCCCTGAGTTCCTATCTTTGTTTTTGTTTTTGTAAAACATAGTCGAACATCGTTAAAGGTACGGCTAGAATTGTCGGTAAGGCACTCGATGATTACACTACAATTACCGGGGCCATAACCCTCGTATCTCGCAAGCTCGAAATTTTCACCCGCACCGCCTTTGGCCTTCTCTATCGCCTTATCTATCACGTGCGTGGGAACCTGATCCTTCTTGGCACGTTCGATGACACTCCTAAGACTAAGATTTCCCGCAGGATCAATGCCGCCGGACTTGGCAATCACATAAATCTCTCGTGCATACTTACTATAGACTCGCGCCTTTTGATCGGAAGTCTTTGCCATTGAGTCTTTACGATTCTGATAAGCCCTACCCATATTTTTCTCAACCTTACTCTTTCAGGGATATTCTATAACAGCCAAGATTAAATAACTGCACGACATCTTTAAATTGGTTCACCAAGGCTTTTAATATCGTTACTCATTCGATTGATCTCGCCTTCGCTAAGGGTGATTGATCCAGAATTAGCATTTTTTATAATTTGACTGACAGACTTGGCGCCACAAAGTACATGACTAATACCCGGCTGGGCTGAAGTCCATGCAACTGTTAGTTGTGCCATTGAGCAATGATATTTATCAAGAAGATCTTCCCATTGCAAAAACATACTCAACAGACGTTCAAGATTCTCTCTTTTGAACCACGGAAGCCACTGACCTGCATTGCTTCGCCAATCATTTTTATTAAACTTTCTTTCTGACGTTATTTTTCCAGTAAGTAAACCTTGCTCCAACGACATATAGGTAATTGAAGCAATTTCATTCTCCATGCAATACGGGAGAATATCTGCCTCTGGACTTTTATGAAGCATACTGTAACGAAATTGATTACTAGAGAGATCCCCGTGTGCATCATACGTATTTAACTGCTCAACCGTAACGTTAGAAACACCAATCGCTCGGATTTTGCCCTGTCGTTTTAACTCCATTAAACATCTCATTGTGTCCTCTATCGGAGTGTCCTCTGGCGGTATTGCTGGTTTGTGAACCTGGAGAAGATCAATGTAATCTGTTTTAAGGTTTCTTAGACTATTTTCAATCTCAATTTTGATCGTATCGGGTCTTAAACTTATATACTGTTTCCTACCATCTTTTTTACCATTGGGTGAACCCCTCTCATCCTGCCACCAAAGTCCACATTTAGTGGCGACTACTGCCTTATCTCTGCGGTCTTTGATTGCTTTGCCAATTACTTGTTCACAATGCCCAAAGCCATATGCAGGCGCAGTATCTATAAGTGATATACCCGCATCTAATGCCGCATGAATTATTTGTATGGTCCCTTTATCATCTGGTGCAACTGAGCCATCACCGCCACCAAAATAATAAGTCCCAAGACCAACAATAGAGGCTTCAATCCGCGACCTGCCTAATGGTTTAACCTTCACATCTAACTCCCAACTACAAATTAATGAAGAGTAACAAAGATAGCATATTACTTTCTATACCAATTTCAGTATGCATCGTAATGAGACTTACAAGAAGTTGGCTAAATCAAGATTGGACGAAGTTAAAGATTGGAGCACTTATTTTGGGTATATATATTTGTGCTACTATCGTGCTCCAACCAGCAATAAAATTAATTTACGAGGAATTACTATGAGAAAGCTATTATTTATACTTGTCACAGTGTTTTCGGCATCAATAGTTGCGCAAGATGAAATGAAGCATGAACCTGTACCAAATAAGGCTGAGTATTATATTGGGAGCTTTAATGACAGAAAAGATATGGATGATCTAATGAAGTGGGCATCAAATCACCAAGACTGGCTCAATGGATCTGAACTCTATGACAGCATGGCCACATCGATTTTAGTCCCCTACTTTATTAATGATACATCCCGCCACGATGTTGTCTGGTTAAATATTTGGCCATCATCAACCGAGCAATATGCTGGGTTAGAGAACTGGCTCAAGAATGGTGGCAGCCAACTTAGTAAACTACCCATTACAAACTCACAGGTCGTGGATACCTGGCAGTGGGCTGTATCAGAACCTGAAGGTGAAGGCTCCGTGGGAATGGTTCGTTATTCTGATTGTAAGTTAAAAGATGGAGTCACTGGCCTTGAGGCATTCAATGAAATAAAAGAATTTGCGATCGCGGCTAGGGCCAAGGGCGATAACCTCGGTAGAAAGATGATATTTCCATCCGCTGGGGGAACTGAGGGTGACTATGACTACGTCTATGCACTCTACGCAAACAATGCTTCAGAACTCGGATCCGGAGCCGATCTATATTGGGACAAAATCAATGGCTCTGAAGAAGACTTAGCGCTGAATGAAGTAATAGATTCCTGCTCGAATTATAGAACATACTCGTCAATGCAAATTAGAACTGCAAAGTGATGAGTTAAACACAAGTCAGAAAACTAATCGTTAAAACTCCTCGCATTAATATGCGAGGAGTTTTTATTTAAATTACCACCATCTTTGAAGTCAGAATTCGAGTTTTTCAAAAAAAAACCCGTACTTAAGTACGAGGAATTTAAGATTTTGGTGGAGCCTAGCGGGATCGAACCGCTGACCTCAACACTGCCAGTGTTGTGTTACCGATATCCTTATAAATCAATGACTTACGAAACCTTTCTACCCAGAAGAATTTTCGTTAGAGCTCAACCCTAGAGGTGATTTATGAAGATCCAGAAACATCGATGGTCAATATGAGTTTCTCTCGATATGACAAAAACGACAATGTAATCTTAACTGCTTCCGCTGACTTTTTTTTAAGGAATGACGACGGTGTCTGGAAGATAAAGGGTGGATTTGCCCCAACAAACGTAAGCACTGGGAAAGATTGAAAGGATGTCCCTCACCCCATTTGACTGGATGGGCTTACAGCGCAGGCATTAAGCTCTCTAAATGCGCCTCAATCTCTTCAGCAGTGGTTCTAGTAGCATCAAACGCCACCACTCCATTAATCAACGTATCGCCCTCATAACCGAATAGGTAACGCAGAGTAAGCAAGCCATCTGTAAGAGCATCTATGTCACCATTACCATCGATATCAGCAAGGTCGCCAAGAGTTTCAATACGAGACTCATTTTGTCTTATCTGAGGAACGGTAGTAGTCTAAATAAATGAATCAAATTCTAGATATATAAACCCAAGAATTCTCACAAAGATAGTTTTGAATGGTCAACAAAACAACTTCTAGCGCGTTATGGATTAAGTAGAAGAAGTCTTAATAATTTTACTCATAGTTTGAATAACTCAAGTTGTCAGAGGAAATGTGATATGAAAAAAATACTCCTAATTTTGCCTCTCTTTATTCTTGCGTCCTGTTTTACCGTTCTTGAACAATTAGAAGTTGCAGGAGACATGCTTGATGTGATCAATGATACCCGTAAATCTGAGCAGTGTTGGAAAGATGGTTTAAAAAACCAAAAGATTAATTTTTGTAAAGATGGACCTTGGAAGACTTTCTATAGCAACGGTCAGTTAAAGGAGCATTATAACCACATAGATGGAGTAAGACAGGGACCGTCGGAGTGGTATCATGATAATGGTTTGATATTTCGCAAAGGAACTTTTAAAAATGGTAAAAAAGATGGTCCTTGGGAGGTTTACAACAGAGATGGTAGTTTAAGATATAAAGGAATCTACAAAGAGGGATTAAGAGTTGATTAACCATAGTTACTATATAGGTCTAAAGAGCAGGCATTAAGGTCTCCA
>ERZ802824.45-NODE-45-length-53935-cov-17.6451_pt1 | contig 53935 bp, 60 predicted proteins | sample MGYA00345650_ERZ802824 | MGnify/ENA primary metagenome ERZ802824 (study PRJEB30503, sample SAMEA104212361) | marine metagenome | biome: Westerlies Biome; feature: [SRF] surface water layer (ENVO:00010504) within the epipelagic zone...; material: water (ENVO:00002006)... | reverse complement strand
TGAAGGACAAGAAGCTTCGTCTCGAGGACGCCATCAATGCCACCAAGGCTGCGGTTGAGGAGGGCATCGTTCCTGGTGGCGGTACCACCCTGGCTCATCTGGCTCCCGCCCTTGAGCAGTGGGCCTCGTCCACGCTCAGCGGTGAAGAACTGATCGGTGCCAACATCGTGGCTGCGGCTCTGACCGCCCCACTGATGCGCATCGCTGAGAATGCCGGTGTCAACGGTGCTGTCGTTGCCGAGAACGTGAAGGCCAAGTCCTTCAACGAGGGCTACAACGCTGCCAATGGCGAGTATGTCGACATGCTTGCTGCAGGCATCGTTGATCCTGCCAAAGTGACACGTTCCGGTCTGCAGAACGCGGCATCAATCGCTGGAATGGTGCTCACTACCGAATGCATCGTGGCGGATCTTCCCGAGAAGAAGGAAGCAGCACCTGCCGGCGGCGGCATGGGTGGTGGCGACTTCGACTACTGATCAGCACGAATCAGTTCATCGAGCGCGATCGATTCTGTTCAACCTCAAGACCCCTGCTTCAGCGGGGGTCTTTTTGTGTGTAGCTGCGAGCTTTGATACCAGAGAGTTGTTGGCTTGTGATGAACCTCCGTCGTTGATTGCGCGAATTCACAGAGTTCTTCTTCCGAAAAATGGCAATGCCCTCAACTCTTTTGTGCGTGGAGAGGACTGGCACAACCTAGTGATTCTTTATGACGGGGGAGACATCGCGATCGGAATCATTCTCGATGTCTTGCTCAACTCCCTGATTGTTGGTTGGGCACTGTTCATCATCATCAAAGTGAACAACCCGACACAGCGCACCATTGAGAGTGGAGTGAACATGAGTAGAGAGTCGGTGAACCCGATGCAGGTCATCGACGGGGATTGATCATTTCAACCAGCCAGCGCTGAGGATGATGGCCAACGTGAGAAAGACTGCCAGCGTGGTCCAAGTGATGCGGTTGAGCGTTGCCTCTGCGCTGCTTGAGCTCGTGAATGTGGAGCTGCCACTGGCCGCCAGACCTCCCATGCCATCACCCTTGGGGCTGTGAAGGAGAACAAAAAGAATGAGCAGCAGCCCACTGCTGATCCAGATCCAGGAAAGAACGGTTGTAATCATGGTTTGATCCTATGGCTGCTCGGGTCAGACGGGTTGGGGCAATCTTGCCGTTGATGGAGCTGCCGTATCAATGGCTTCGATCAAGCTGTGACCTGTCATGGCATCCGGTTTTTCGAGGCCTAGAAGCTGAAGCAATGTTGGGGCTATGTCTGCCAGGCCCCCTTCGTTGCGTAAACGCAGGGAATTGCCCATGCCGACCATCTTGCGCTTCTCACCTTCAACGAGAATGACTGGGACAGGGTTTGTGGTGTGTGCTGTCCAGGCTTGTCCGTCATCACCGCGCATGCATTCAGCATTGCCATGATCGGCGGTGATCATTAACGTGCCTCCCGCGCGACCCACCGCATCTAGCAGGCGACCAATGCAGTGGTCCACGGTCTCGATCGCCTTGGTGGCAGCCTCCATGACTCCTGTGTGCCCCACCATGTCGGGATTGGCATAGTTGATGACCACCAGGGAATAGACACCCTTTTCGATCGCGGCAATGCAACTGTCTGTGAGTGTTTCCGCTGCCATGGCTGGAGCTTGGTCGTAGGTGGCGACACGCGGAGATGGAACCAGATGGCGGTCTTCTCCTTCGAGGGGCTGCTCGATGCCGCCATTCATGAAATAAGTCACATGGGGATATTTCTCGGTCTCTGCCGTGCGGTACTGCTTGAGCCCGTCGGCAGCAACCACCTGGCCGAGAAGGTCGTCGAGGGATTCTGGAGGGAAGGCGACCTTCACAGGTAGCCCGCTTTCGTACTGGGTAAAGGTGACGACATCTAGCTTTGGATGGTGTGGACGAGAAAAGCCCTCAAAGTCTTCAAGGGTGAGGCTCTGAATGATCTGACGGGCGCGGTCGGGCCGGAAATTGAACATCAGTAGCGAATCCCCCTCCTGGATATGGCAAGCGCTTAGTCGCGTCGGCTCGAGGAACTCATCGGTGGTTCCAGCGGCGTAACTTGCCTCGAGCACAGCGGTGGGGGATTCCGTGCAGACAGGAAATTCCGGGTCGGTCAGCAGGCTATGGGCGCGTGAGGTTCTCTCCCAGCGTTGGTCGCGGTCCATGGCCCAGTAACGACCACAAAGACTGACAATCTCGCCGATTCCGCTTGCCTGCATGGCTTCTTCAATCGCGTGGATATAACGCGGTGCGCTCTGTCTAGGAGTGTCCCGTCCATCCGTGATGGCATGAATAGCCACGGTCTGAATACCTTCTGCTGCAGCCCAGCGCAGAAGGCCGCAGAGGTGATCAACGTGGCTGTGGACGCCACCATCGGAACAGAGCCCGAACAAGTGAAGGGTTCGACCGGACTCACGCAAGCGCTCAGCCAGAGATCTGAGTGCTGGCACTGCTGGAAGTTGATTGGTGCGAACCGTATCTCCGATGCGCACGAGTTCCTGACGGATGATTCGCCCCGCACCGATGGTCAAGTGGCCGACCTCGGAATTTCCCATCTGCCCGTCAGGCAGTCCCACGTGGGAGCCGCTGGCCTGGATCAATGTGTTCGGGTATGCATGCTTCAGTGCATCCATCACAGGAGTTTCTGCGGATCGGATGGCGTTGAAGTCGCTGCCGTCACAATCTCCCCAACCATCCAGGATCGCCAGGACCACAGGGGCAACAGACAGCCTCTGTTTGTGATGTCCAGCCAGGCGATCAACAGCGTTCACTCAGCGATACTCCCTTCTTAAGAACATCTCTAGAATCACAAGGTACCTCTAGATCCTCCCCGAGGTGAACCGTACCCAGCGGAAAGGTCAGCTTTCTCGGACTCTGCGCTGTGAAAACTGCATAAAATCGATTCTCTTAGAGGGGCTTAAGCCATGGGGTTGGGCACTCAGGGCGAACGAATCGAGATTCTCTCTTCCGATGAACTGAGGAGAACGTTGATGCGCCTCGCCTCTCAAGTGCTTGAGAGCGTTGGAGGGCTTGATGATCTTGTCCTTCTTGGGATCCCCACCCGTGGAGTGCAGCTGGCCTCGGTCTTAGCGCGTTCGCTGGAAGAGCAGGTCGGCCGCCCAGTGGCAAGGGGAACCCTGGATCCCACTTTTCACAGGGACGATCTGGAGCGGGTCGCTATGCGACCAATGACAGGCACAGACCTTCCCGTGAGTGTTGAGGGGCGTGAGGTGGTGCTCGTTGATGACGTGATTTTTACCGGTCGCACGGTGAGGGCTGCCCTTGAAGCCATTCAGGCCTGGGGACGGCCCCGCAGAGTTCTGCTGTTGGTGCTGGTGGATCGCGGGCATCGAGAACTGCCCATCCAGCCTGATTTCTGCGGGCGAATGGTTCCAACGCGTCGCAGTGAAACGATCGAACTGCGTCTGCTCGACGTGGATGGTGAAGAGGGGGTTTTCCTGCGCAGAACTCAGGACGCAACCTGAAGTTCGTCACTGCGGAAATGGGCCTTGTAGCGACCGAAGGCCACAATCACAGGAAGGGTCGGGCTGATCGGGCGCCCTTTCCATTCCGTCAGCACGGTCACCACCTCTCCCTCACTGCCCTGGAGATCGAAGGATGTGCCCCGATGTTCCGGATGGTTGTAGACCACCACTGATGAGGCGACGACGACCTTGTCACCAGGCTGCATGAAGTCACGAATCCAATGGGGCGAATTGTCTCACGGCCCCTTCGCTTTGCAGAGGCTTTCAGGCCCTTCCTCCACGAGGACACCGCCTAGATCTGAACACCCTGCAACGAAAGCGCTCCAGGGATCCATGCCCTCGCCAATGCGTTGTTCAACGGCAGCGTTCAAACGCTCCGTGTCCACGGTGTGATCTGGCAGATCACCGTGACTGGTATGACTTTGCTGATCGCGAAGATCTTTGATAGCAGTCTCTATCTGACGTCGGAGCGGCAGGGCATGGCGCTGCCACCAGGGATGGTCCAGTTGATTCAGCGCACTCAAGGCTTCCCACCATTGCCGCCGCCGCACACGCTCCTGCAGTCGCTCGTGATCGATGCGATTGCGATTCCAGGTCTCTTTCAAGCTGTCGCTGAGTTGGGCCCCAGTCCGTTGCCCCCTGGCCTCCAAAATTGACAGGGTGGCTAGAGCCTTGTCGAGGTCTCCGGCACGGAACTGGGACAAAGCCTTGTCACGCACCTCACGGCGCCAATCCTGAAGCTGCTTGCGATCGGCAGCTTGCTGGGCTTTGGTGCCGACTGTTGAATTCACAAGTTGCGCTTGAAGTTCCAGTGCCTTGCTTGTGTCTCCGGCGTTCCACATGATCTGTGCCTGGCGCCGTCTGCAGACAGCCTGTTCCAATGGGGCCTCATTCCCTAACCAGCGCAACGCAGCCAATTGTTCTCCGTAGCGCAGGCAAGCTTCCAGGTCGCCAGCTTTGGCAGCGTCCCTGAGACGTTGGGGAAGTTGTCGCTCCCACCAATACGCAGTGCCACAGAGAATGGCCACACAACCCAGCGTGGCGATTAGCCAGAAGCGGGGTAGGGGGCGTCTGAGCGCCAAGGAACAATCATTTTTGAATCAACCCATCTTGTCGCATTGGCGCAGAAGTCCAAGGTTGATCGAGTTCAGATGGGAGCCAGTGCTTCGATCTTCGCCCTTTTCGTATCACCGAATGGTTCCAAGGTTGATCGAGTTCAGATGGGAGCCAGTGCGTAAATCTTCACCCTCCATGATCAGATCGGCATGCTCATCGATGCGAAAGCGCAGTTTCAGGCAATCCTCTCCAGGCTGAGCCGGAGGGTTGAGCATGAGCTTGTAGTGAGGTGACGGGCATGCTCTGACCTCTGCTGCTCCAGGGTTGCGTTCGACAACCTGGGGAAGTCCATCGATCAGTCTCACTTCATGGCGCGTGTCCAGCTGAGGCTCTCCGAGCACGAACTCGATGGTGGTTTGATCGACAGCACTGGCACTCAACACCAGCTCAAAGGGTTGGCTGGATGGCCAGGGCTGGCCTGCCATAAAGAGCGGATGCCAGTGATGTCGGTTGCTGCGCCGGTCCCAGCAGCGCAATGAGATGCCCCTTTGCAGAAGATCGAGGATCTGCACGCCTGGTGTGAGGCTTAGGGCTCCGCTGGCAACAGCTTCCATCGGAGGAGGCGTGCGAAGTGGGATTGGGCTCATAACGGCGGTGAGCCATGTCCTTAGCTGAGGAAGATGTGCACCTCCACCCACCACCACCACAGCGTGAAGGTCGCTGCGGCGACAGCCGTGAACCTCGGCAGCGCGCAGGGTCCGTTGAAGAAGATCCTCCAGGAGTTCAAACAGTCCGCGTTCCTTCAACAGTTCACTAAACCGCCTGCGGTTCATCCGCAGGGGCGTGGGGGTCGCCAGCTCTGGACTGCTGGCTAGTTCCGTCAGCTCTTCGTCGTCGTTGATCTCGGTGCTTGAAAGCCGGCATTTGAGCCGTTCTGCCGCATCGAGAAGCGCGGTTAAACCATTCCCACTGGATGGGAGGCCTTGCGGCTGGAGCGCGTCAAGGATCCATCGGTCGAGATCTCTCCCTCCCAGATTGATACCAGCTTTGCCGAGAACACGTGCCTGGCGGAGGGTCTGGCGGCTTTCTCTGAGGTTTCGGCTCCGGAATCGCAGAAGCTGCGCCAGGGGGGCGGCGCGACCTTCGCCTCCTTCCAGAGCCACCAGCGACAGATCGAGCGTGCCACCACCAAGGTCAACAACGAGCATTTTCGCTCCAGCGGGTAACCCAGCACCGAGGGCTGCCGCCGTCGGTTCATCCACCAGTGCGATTTCAGGAATCCGCAGCGGAGCACAGGCATCCAACAGCCACTGCCGGTAAGGCGCGTCGGTCTCGACCGGTGCGGTGAGCACGAGGCGCTCGATGGTCAGATCCTGGGGAATACGCTTGCAAATTTCTTGAAGCAGGCGAGCCCCCGCCTGATCAGGACTAAGCCGCTGGCGCCATTCCGGCGGAGCCGGTTGGCCAATCAAGCGCTTGAAGTCCCGGTGAAGCTGGGGGGCATCGCGGTGGCCGAGACCACTTTCAATCACTTGGCGCCCCACGAGAGCACCGGTGGATTCGCGATCTTCAAGCCAGAGCATGGAAGGGACTGCCCCTGATTCGCGGCTGATCGGCGCGAGGTCGAGCAGTTGGATGTGAGGGCTATCGCAGGCTTGAAATGCCACCACGGTGGTGGTGTTCCCCAGATCGATCGCCAGGGTTCCGCGTTGGGAAAGATAAAGGTTTTGTTCGCCAGCGAGGGGTTTCGCCATCCCCATGGGCAGGTTGGAAGAACGACGAGGCTACGGGGATTATTAATGGATCGGTTGCGTCGACTGGTGTTCTCCTTTTATCGGGAAGATCCAGAGATTGAGGCAGAGCTGGAACCCCTGCGGGACTGTCGTATGTCCCGTAGCTGGGGCACCATCCGCGTGGAGTGTGTTGACGCCGGTCATCTCGAAGAGGTGAGTGCATTGCTCAGTCATCTGCGTCGTCCGCTTGTGGCCATGGGACTCGGGCGTCAGATCGTGCTGCGTGTGCCGGGTAGACCTCAGCGCTGCTACCCGATGCATATTCCATTTCACAGCGACATGTTCACTTAGAATTGGCGATTAACAGGGAAAGGGCATGCTCACGGCAGGTGTTGACCATCAGGATCTCGCCAAGAGAGGAGAAAGCCTGATCCGTCAGTCCAGCAACCGCTACCTGACCACGGTTCGCATTGCGTTTCGTGCCAAGCAGCGTCGTTTTGACGATTTCGATGGGTTGCTCGAAGAATCCAGCGTGAAGCCTGTACAGCGGGCCATCGTTGAGCTCAGTGATGAGCAGGATCAGCCCGATCTCCTTCCGGGATGATTCAACAGGAGGGTTCTGGCTGGAGGCTGGCCAGGGATCCTCAGCGCTGTCCCTTCAGCGTTTTGATTGGTGGTGATACCTGGGCAGTAGAGCTCACTGAAGATGAGGCCGGCGCGTTGGCCTCTCTGATTTCAGACCTTGTCGACAACCATGCTGCGCTGCAGGGACAGCTGATGGCGGAGGAGGAGATCACGCTCGAGCTTGATCGCAATCCCTGGTGGGGGTGTCTTGAGGGGGATTGCCATGCATGGTCGTTGCGGTTGATTCTCAGCTCTGCCAACTCCGAGAGTCGGGGGGTGGAGGTCTTCTGGCCAGCTCCTGCGGCAGCTGCGGCGGCTGCGACTCTGAGATCCCTGTGGGACATCCCCATTGATCAGCTGAGCTGATCAATGGGGATTCCACTGATTTCCCCGAGGCTTTCCCACCGTCTCTCAGGGGTTTTCCACAGGAGGATCCGAGAAAATGGCGTTGTGGTCTTGACTTGTGGAAAACACCTGAGAATTTGTTCTTTCGGGTTGACGATGAGCGTTGTTGGTTCGCCGTGTCTCGATCGTGGGAATCGCTGGCTGGGAAAGCACTCTGTTGCTCAAGTCTCATCAAGAGAGCTGCTGAGATTCGTTAAAACGCGATGCCTTGACAGGGTGTCGTTCATGTGGAGAACTGGTGTCATTCGAATGGAATTGGATGCAGGTAATCGACAACGTTGCGACCACTGTTGACAGCCCGGTTGCTGTGTCGACTGAATCAGTTGAATCCAGTGTTGTGAGTTTTCAGACGGAGCTGCCCCAACCGCTGCAGCAGGCCATGGTTGGGTTTATTGAGCGTTGTCCCAACTGGGATCAGTACCGCCTTGTCCAGGCTGCAATCGCCGGTTTTTTGATTCAGAACGGTGTCGAGTCCCGCGAGATCACCCGCCTTTATGTGGGAAGCATGTTTCGGCGTGAATCCCTGTCCCAAGGGGTCTGAGTCCGGCAGCTTGCCATCAGGAGCAGGGCTGAGAGCGGAATGCTCAGCAGAAGTCCCAGGCAGGCGCCCATCAGGCCAATCAGGTTGACGCCTAGAAGAAGCCCCAGCAGGGCAAGAACCTTGATGCGGTTGGCTTGAACAATTTTCCGGCTGTGCTCCATCGCCGCTAGTGGTCGATGCCCGTGATGCACCAGCAAAGGAAGGGCCAGGATCTGGCTGAGGGCCCAAGCCGCCAGCGCCAGGAGTCCGAAGACCAGAACCGCTGTGGATAGAACTCCGCTGTGGGACGCAATGAGCCTGCTGAGGAGGCGGGTCACATTCAAGCCACCAATGAGTACGACCCCCTCGAGCAGTACGAGCGCTGTGGTTTGGCGCAATAGCCAGCGGAGAGATCGCCTCTCGCCGGGACTCGCCTCCGCTTCGGATCCAGCACCCGTCGGCAGAAGCTGATCGGCCAGTCGCAGCAGCGACACCAGCGGGCCGAGGGATGCAGGGATGGTCAGTAGTAGCAAAGCATTACCCGTCATTTCGAGACCTTTGCTCCCGCTCTCCTGAAGATCCTGAGCCAGGACGCCAAGACCGGTCAGGACGATCAGGGCGAGTGCGGTGAGCCCGACGCATTGCCAAGGGGCTTTCCCGAACCCGATCCAGGCTCTCGGAATGATGGTGGTTAGCGGCAAGCGCTCCAAGCTGGACGCCTGACGAGGATCACTGGAGAGGGCCAAGTCGCTTCAGCAGATCGTGAGCGATGGGCTCGTCGACAGGGAGGATCGACAGCCGATTGCCACGCTTCACCACGGCAAGTTCTTCGGGTTGGTAAGCCTGGCGTAGCTCATCGAGGCTTAAAAGGCGTTGAAAACGGCCTATGTAGGCGAGGCGGACGCAGTCCCAGCGGGGCTTTTCCCGTGTTGAGGCTGGATCGTGATATTTGGAGGAAGGATCGAACTGGGTGGGATCAATAAGACCCGTTTCGGTGACCTCCATCAGGCCAATGATTCCAGGGGGTTTGCAGTTCGAGTGATAAAAAAAAGCCTGATCACCGATAGCCATCGTGCGCATGAAATTGCGGGCCTGGTAATTGCGAATTCCATCCCAAAGGGTGGAGTGCTCCTGTTGGAGATGGTCAATCCCGTACACATCGGGCTCACTTTTCATCAACCAGTAGGCCACGTTTCTTGAAAGTTTTCAGCAGCCTAGAGATCTTTCACTGCATTGATTAACTGCCGGAAATGATCGCCTCTGGCCTCGAAGTTCGGGTATTGGTCGAAACTCGCACAAGCCGGTGACAGCAGCACGCTGTTGGCCCGGCAGTTCCTGGCAAGGCTCAGAGCCTGCGACACCGCAGAGTCCAGGTCGGCGCAATGAATCATTGGACCTGCGAAGCCAGAGGTCTCGATCAGATCGGCGAGCTCCCCGGCTCCTTCTCCAAACAGCACCACGCCTGCGACCTGGGACTGGATGAGTTTCAACCATGGGACTGCATCGCCCTTCTTCGTCTGACCACCTGCCAGGAGAACCACAGGCGCCTGCACTGATCGCAAACCCACTGCTGCGGCGTCGTAATTCGTGGCCTTGCTGTCGTTGAACACGGGAATGCCGCCAACGGATCCCAGAGGTTCGAGCCTGTGCGGTACTCCAGTGAAGCAGCGCAGTGCCGCCTCGATGGTCGAGGCGGAAACCCCCGCTGCCAGAGCAGCAGCAGTCACCAACAGCATGTTCTGACGGTTGTGCTCGCCGGGGAGGGGCAAGGAATCGGCAGGAAAAAGATGTTGTTCGCCACGGCTGACCCAGCCCTGCGCGTTCACGGTGAGCTGGGGGTTTCCCCCCTCTGGGCTGTGATCTCCGCAGGACACCCAGCGAATGCAGGACCGCGACCAGTGGCCGCAGTGTTGGCGGATGTCAGCGTCATCTGCATTCAAGACGGGGATCTCTGAACGTTCCAGGAGCCCTCGCTTGATGGCTCGGTAAGCCTCGATGGTTCCGTGCCGTTCGAGGTGATCAGGAGTGAGGGTTGTCCAGATTCCGATGCGCGGAGATACCTCCGCAGCAGCTTCGATCTGGTAGCTGCTCATCTCCATCACCACCCAGTCGGGCTTGGGCCTGGTTCCTTGCAGGACTTCGAGGGCCAGTTCGGCTGCTGAATACCCCACGTTGCCGGCCATGGGCGCTTCCAGTCCGGCATGGGCCAGTACGTGCTGGAGAAGATGGGTCACCGTGGTTTTGCCGTTGGTTCCGGTGATGCCAATCCAGGGGATGCCTCGGAGGGCATCCCAAGCCACAGACATCTCACCTCGGACCCGGAAGCCATGGGCACGAAGGGCATGGAGGGTGTGGTGATCCCAGGCAATTCCAGGACTGATCACCACCTCCCCGGCACTGTCGAGCCAGGGGGTGAAGCTGTCGAGCTCCAGAGGGCATCCCAGTTGGATGGTGATGTTCTGTTGGCGCAGGGCATGGGCTTTGTCTCGCAACGCTGGTTCATCACCGCGTTCGAGCACGACGACGTCGTACCCCTGAGCCTGCAGCAGCCGAGCCGCACCTGATCCGGAACGCCCCAGGCCCACGACCACCGACCGTGACATAAGGAAACTCCTCTCCCGCCAAGGGAAATGGGCGATACTGGAATCGAACCAGTGACTCCTACCGTGTCAAGGTAGTGCTCTACCTCTGAGCTAATCGCCCGGATTGTCACCCTTCAGAGAATCTGCGGTGATCGGTTGGATTGAAGTCCACCGGGTGAAAAAGAAGTTAGCAGCTCATCGGCGCATCATTTCGACTCTCCATCGCTCTCGCTTAGTCAGCGTCAGGCTCAGCACCTCCACGCTTCCTCTGTCTTGAAGTTGCAGTTGATCGCCCGCCTTGAGGTCTCGACTGGCCTGACGGATCGCCCCCCAATTCAGCCTGAGACGTCCTTCCTTGATCTCGCGCGTCACTTTGGAACGGGAGAGTCCGAAGCCCGCTGAGGCGATGGCATCTAGACGGCATGACGCCTCCACACTGCGAAGGAGCCGCGGGGTTCGTCTGGCTGGCCACTGCAGGGCTTCGAGAGGAACCGTTTCCAGCAGAAGCGGCACATCGCGGACCTGTCCGGTCAATCCGTTGAGATGCTCCCCGGCTTCTGGTGTACAGACGGCTTGCGCTCCCCGGTCACCCCGTAGCCAGAGATCACCGATGGCATCAGCGCTCACATCAAGACGCATCAGCGCTTGGCGCATGTCATCGGGTTCAGCGCGGTCAAAGAGAAAGTTGCCTTCCAGGCGGAGACCACATAGCGGGGCTGATTCCGAGTTCGTCTCCTGGTCGCGGCGGCTCAGCTGAAGTCGGCAGCGCTCGGCACCTTCCCGTCCTCCATCGCGCACCATCCGTAGCTCTGAGAGGGCTTCGAGCTTTCCTGCATCCTCCAGTTCAGGGCCACTGAGAAATGGACTCCAACTCGGTTGCCAGGTGCGCAGCACCTCTTCAGCCTGATCGAGCAGCCGAGCCATCACTGGTCGATGGTCGGAGCCAGCGAGGAGCGCATCTCTTGGAAGCGTCATAACTCGCTGAGTCGCACGACCTGCTGCGGGCGGACCTTCTGGACGAGCGTCCAGGGAAGCTCAACGCCTGGCCTGGTCTCGAGCAGGAGTAGCCACGAATTCTCTTTGTGACGGTTGCGCAGAATCCGCACCCCGTCCTCATTGTCAGATGGAACGCTTGCCGCAGCGGCATAGCTGCCCATCAGACCGGATCCAAGACCAAGCAGTCCGCCAATTACCACTTCGCCAATCGTTCCGAAGCGGGCAAAGGTGTCCAGCGTTGTGATCTGGGTAAACGTTGCTCCTGCCAGGAAACCAAAGGGCATCAGCCAGCGCGACATGGAACGCTGACGCCGGTTTCTGGCCAGGCTCGGATTCAAAAGGTCGACGTCGTCCATGCGCTCAGCTGTGAGGCCTCCGGACGAGGTGGGTTCAGCGTCAGGGGCCACCAGGGCCACCCGCAGCAGATGGGTGCCTGCATCCCGCAATGACGTCACCAGGCTTTCAGCGGCGTCACGTTCATTGAGCACCAGGACACAGACGGGCATGGACGGACTCGGTGCGCCGACTCATTCTCCATGGTTCGAGGCCGAATCAGGAGTCTGCGACGCAGGGTGATCGGCAAGGCCCCATGGGGCGATCGGATCAATCTCTAGAGTGGATAGCGGCTTTTTCACGCCGCTGGATGACCAAAGTTCTCGTTTCAGACCCCATTGATCAGGCGGGGATCGACATCCTCGGGCAGGTGGCTCAGGTGGATCAGCGAACGGGCCTGTCGGCCGAGGAGCTGAAGGCCGTGATCGGTGAATACGACGCCCTGATGATCCGCTCTGGCACACAGGTGACTGCGGATGTGATCGCTGCTGCTGATCGTCTGCGCATTATCGGCCGGGCTGGCGTGGGTGTTGACAACGTGGATGTTCCCGCTGCGACCCAGCGCGGCGTGCTTGTTGTTAACTCACCCGAAGGCAACACAATCGCGGCGGCTGAGCATGCCCTCGCGCTGCTTCTGTCACTGTCGCGCCATGTGCCCCAGGCCCATGGCTCCATGCGCTCCGGTGCCTGGGACCGCAAGAAGTACGTGGGAAATGAGCTTTACAAGAAGGTCCTCGGCGTTGTCGGTCTTGGAAAGATTGGCTCCCATGTGGCTCGGGTCGCCAAGGCGATGGGAATGGAGGTGATCGCCTTCGATCCCTTCATTTCTGCCGATCGCGCCCAGCAGATGCAGGTGCGGCTCACCACGCTCGAGGATCTGTTCCGTCAGGCGGATTACATCACGCTTCATATCCCCCGCACGCCGGATACCGAAAACCTCGTCAATGCCGAGCTGCTCCGCTCGATGAAGTCCACGTCCCGCATCGTGAACTGCGCCAGAGGCGGAATTGTGGATGAGGCGGCTTTGGCCGAAGCGATCGAGAACGGAGTCATCGCCGGAGCAGGGCTGGATGTGTATGCCTCAGAGCCGCTGGCAGAGGATTCTCCGTTGAGGACCGTGGAACGCGGATTGGTCCTGACTCCTCACCTCGGCGCTTCCACTGAGGAAGCCCAGGAAAATGTGGCGACGGATGTGGCAGAGCAGATTCGTGATGTGCTGCTCGGTCTTCCGGCGCGCAGCGCTGTGAATATCCCCGGGCTGAGCGCGGAGATCATGGAGCGGCTCAAGCCCCATCTCCAGCTCGCTGAGACGCTTGGACTGCTAGTGAGTCAGCTCAGTGGCGGGCAGGTTCAAGAGCTTGAGGTGAGGCTTCAGGGTGAATTTGCGCTCCATCCCTCACAGCCTCTGGTGGTGGCAGCGCTGAAGGGTCTGCTGACCAGTGCTCTCGGCGATCGCATCAACTACGTGAATGCCTCTCTGGAGGCCAAAGGGCGCGGCATTCACGTGCTGGAGGTCAAGGATGACGCCAGCCGCGATTTCGCCGGTGGTTCGCTCCAGCTGTCCACCCGAGGCGGTCAGGGAGGGCACAGCGTGACCGGGGCTGTGTTCGCGGATGGTGAGCTGCGGGTGACCAACATTGATGAGTTCCCTGTGAACGTGCCCCCAAGCCGTCACATGTTGTTTACCCGCCACCGAGATATGCCTGGGATCATCGGGCACCTGGGTTCATTGCTGGGTGAGCACAACGTGAACATTGCGTCCATGCAAGTGGGGCGTCGGATCGTGCGCGGTGATGCCGTGATGGTTCTGAGCATCGACGATCCAATTCCGCCCGCCTTGCTGGCCACGATCCACGGCATCAATGGGATCCAGGAAGCTCACCCCGTCACGCTGTGATGTGGTGGCGCCTGTCTCTGCCCCTGCAACCAGAGCTGGAGGAATCTCTTCTCTGGAAGCTCACGGCTATGGGACTGCACCGGGTGGCGGTTCAGCATGCCCCTGAGGCTCCTGATCAACGCACGCTTCTGGCCTGGCTTCCTGCCCACGAATGGCCTGAAGATCAGCGTCTTCAACTGATCGGAAGTCTCTCTCCGATGGCTGAAACGTTCGGCCTTCAGCTCGCTGTTCCGCAATGGGACGAGCTGGCTGATGAAGACTGGAGCCGCAGCTGGAAGCAGCACTGGCAGCCGGATCCTGTGGGGAACGAGCTCCTCATCCTTCCGGCCTGGCTCAGCGTTCCCGAGGAGCATGCTCAGCGTCTCGTGTTGAAGATGGATCCAGGGAGTGCCTTCGGTACTGGAAGCCACCCAACAACACGCTTGTGCTTGGAAGCTCTTGAAGCCGCTCCTCCACAGGGGCTGCGGGTGGCTGATCTCGGCTGCGGCAGCGGTGTGCTCGGTCTTGCCGCCCTCGGCCTGGGAGCCCATGAGGTGATCGCAGTCGACACCGACTCTCTGGCCGTACGCGCCACCTCCGATAACGCTGCTCTCAACGGTCTTACTTCCGAAGCTCTGAGCGTCCGTCAGGGGTCTCTGGAAACTTTGGAGACTCTGCTTGATGGCAGGCCTGCTGATCTTCTGCTCTGCAACATCCTGGCGCCGGTGATCGAGGCCTTGGCGCCAGGCTTTCAATCCATCCTCAGCGCAAATGGGCGTGGACTCCTCAGCGGTCTTCTTGTGGAGCAGGCTCCGCGCCTGACAGAGGTGCTCGAGGTGCTGGGCTGGTCTGTGCAGGCCCTGGGCAGCCAGGGTCGCTGGGGACTCCTGGAGATTCGCCGGCAAGCCCCATAAGCAGGGCTTATGTAAGCACCGGCTTTGATTGGCCTTGCTCCCAATGCTCGGTTGAAGTGTGTGGGTGGAGGCCTGTCCGATGTAGAAGGGTGCGGTCCTGCGAGTCCGATTGATTCGGGTCTCTGCACACTTCATCCATCCATGGCTTCTTACAAGGTCACTCTGGTCAGCGAGAGCGAAGGTCTCAACAAGACCATCGAGGTTCCCGACGATCAGTACATCCTCGATGCCGCTGAAGAGCAGGGCATCGACCTGCCCTACTCCTGCCGGGCCGGCGCCTGCTCCACCTGTGCTGGCAAAATCACTGCTGGCACCGTTGATCAGTCGGATCAGAGCTTCCTGGACGACGACCAGATCGAAGCTGGTTTCGTTCTGACCTGCGTGGCTTACCCCACCTCTGATTGCACCATCAAGACCCACGCAGAAGAAGAGCTCTATTGAGCCTCTCCGCAATCATCAGCTCTCTCTAACCAGAGAGTCATTCGCCACCCCCCAGGGGTGGCTTTTTGTTGGCAGGGTGGTGCGTGTCTGGCCGATCGAAGGATGTCCTCAGCTACCTCCGCTACCTCTGCTACTCCCTTGCGACCTGAAGTTGATGGGCTCCTTGCCCACGGCACTGTGCACACCAGTCCTGGCGGCCAGTACAGCTTCAGGGTGATCGGACCTTGCTGCCGTCTGTTCGATCGCAATGAGCTTCCCTGGCCCTGCTGTCGTCTCGTTTGGCGCAGCAAGGAGCCGAGTTGGCGTCGGGTGGGCCGTCGTTTTGTTCCCGACCTTGCCTCCCGTCGTTGTCCCTCCTATGCGGTTGAGCTGCTCCAGCCCGGTTCCAGACCCACCGTCACCGTGCTGACGCTCTTTTCCATGCGTTTCACGGCGAGCCTTCAGGAATGGTGGTACAGCCGCCATCCCCGCTCCTTCGACGCCTCCAATCAGTGCCCGTTATCAAACCCGGCTGAACCGAGGCACTAAAAAAGCCCGCCTTTGGCGGGCTTGGTGTGTTGATCAGAAGTAAATCTTGCCGCCGCCCCACTCTGCTCCGAGCACTTTCGGAGCCACAAGGATGTAGGCCGACATCAACCTGAGATCCTCATCCGTGAGGTCGCGCATAGCGGGATAGAGATCGCGGCTGCGCATGCTGGGGTGTAGGTCGGCAATGCTGTATTCACCGTCGTAAGAGGTCGGATCCTGGAGGTAGTCAATCAGGGCTGCCACATTGTCCCGGGCTGGTGTGGCCAAGGCGAGGGTCTCGGGGTCGAGGCCAACATTGTGGTTGGTCTTGGTGATACCACCGGCATGACAGGTTCCGCAGCTGGTGTTGAACACCTTGCGCCCGGCTTTGACCTGTTGCTCAGTGAAGGTGACTGTGCTGCCCTCGGAGTCTGCAGGAACCGTCAAGGTCTCTGCGTCCCACGAAGCGGCCTGGGCAGGGGTGCCGATCACCAGGACGGCGAAGGCCGACAGCACGATCAGCAGTCGGCTCAGGGAGCGACGCAAGTTGAGGAGAAAAGAGGCCATGAAGAATGCCGGAGACTGGTGAAGACAGCGCACAACGCTCTTGTATCACGGGGTGGGATCCTCTCGTGGGCAATCCCGCTCAGGCGATCACGAACTGTTGCAGCTCCAGGGCTCCATTGACGGGGTTACGTCGATCGACAGGAAGTCTTTGGCAAGAACCGTGGCTGGGAAAATCGCCTGGGCTTCGGCAAGAAGATCGTTAGCAGTGACAGCATTCCCAGGGGCATAACGGGGGCTGAGGTGGGTGAGCACCAACTGGCTGACACCCGCCTCAGCTGCCGTTTGCGCCGCCATGGTGCTGGTGGAGTGCTGGCGTTGAAAAGCCATCTCCGCCTCGGCATGGGAAAACGTTGATTCATGAATCAGGAGATCCGCCCCTCGTGCCAGCTCCACGGCGGCTTCGCAGAACACGGTGTCGGTGCAATAGACCACGCTTGCTCCGCGACGTTGGGGGCCGCACAGGTCGCGACCGTCAATGCTGCGGCCATCGTCGAGAGTGACAGTTTCGCCGCGCTTCAGAGCGGCATAAACAGGCCCTGGCGAGATGTTCAGATCGCGGGCCCTGGCCACGTCAAACCGGCCTGCACGGGGCTTCTGATCCACCCGGTAGGCATAGGCGGGGACCCGGTGATGCAGTGGTGTGGCGCGTACCTGCAGGTCGTCGTCTTCGAAGACGATCCGTCCGGCTTCTGCAGCTCCGCGCACTGGATGCACGGCCAGCGGGTAGCCGATGCGCGTGGAACTGGTTCGCAGCACGCCCTGCAGGTAGGCATCCAGGGGGTCCGGTCCGTAAAGATCAACCCCTGAGCTGCTGCCGCTTAGCCCCAGGCTGGCCAGCAGTCCCGGCAGCCCGAACACGTGATCGCCGTGCATGTGGGTAATGAACACCCTGCGCAGCTGCGAAAGACGTAGGTCGCTGCGTAGGAACTGATGCTGGGTGCCTTCACCACAGTCAAACAACCAGAGCTCCGACCGTTGGGGCAGTCGCAGCGCCACTGCAGACACATTGCGGGCGCGGGTCGGAACTCCGGAACTGGTGCCGAGAAAGGTGACCTGCACGGCGGAGCGGGCTCAATGGCCAATCTGCCACGGAGGCCTGGCCCACCCTCGGCGGGAGGGGCACACTGGGCGCCCATCTGTTTCTGGAGTGCTGACGTTCGTCTCCTTTCTTCGGCCAGGGCTCAGAGCCGCATGGCTGGCTCCCCTTGCCGTGGTCGCCCTTGTCAGCGAGCCGCGGGCAGCGGTGACTGCTCAGGAGCCGATGATGCGGGTTCTTGTGGCAGAGGGACAGTCCCTTCATCTCAGGGCCGACGATGCGGTGCCGCTCCTGGTGCGTGGGCTTGGCGGTCGGGAACGCTCCCTGCAGAGGTTGTCGGTCAGCCTCCGTGGAGGTTCACTTGTCCTGGATGGCCTGGGTCAGGCCCCATCCGTCCGCGTGTCCACGGAAGATCCGCGGGGGTTCTGGCTTGGCAAGCGGCGCTATCGCGGTGATGTGGTGCTTCTGCCCCGGGGCGGTCGCGTGATGGCCATCAACCGGCTGGGCATCGAAACTTATTTGCCCAGTGTGGTGGGCAGCGAGATGCCAACCGGTTGGCCGCTCGCAGCACTGCAGGCCCAGGCGGTTGCCGCACGTACCTACGCCCTGCGGCAGCGGGGTAAAAAGGGCGACTTCGATGTGAAAGCCACCGTTGCCAGCCAGGTGTACAAAGGCATCGAATCGGAGACGCCACGCACCCTGGAAGCCGTGAAGACCACCCGATCCCTAGTTCTTGTGCATGGGGGGCGTCTGATCAATGCGGTGTTCCACAGCAGCTCGGGGGGCGCCACCGAGCCCAGCGGCGAAGTGTGGCGTCAACAACTCCCTTATTTGGTGAGCGTTCGGGATCACGACAACCACAGTCCTGTTCACCGTTGGAACAAGCGGTTCGACGTCAGCGATCTTCAACGGCTCTTCAAGGAGACCGGTGGCGTGGAGGGTGTACGTGTTCTCAGCACAAGCTCCACCGGACGGGTGCGTTCGGCTCGAATTAAGGGGCCGCGTGGGTCGTTGGTGCTGTCAGGGCGTGAGCTGCGTCGGCGGCTCGGCCTCAAAAGCACGATGGTGCGCTTCGACATGGTTCGCGATGCCGACATGCAGCGTTCTCCGGAGATTCCGTCGGATTCAGAGCCGTCCCGCGAGCCGCCAGCTCTGATCGGCCTCTGGAGCGATTCGGCCACCGGCTCCATTGAACCTGCGGATCCGGGGCTGGCGCCACTGCCACTGCCACCGCCACCGCCACCTCTGCAGACGCCTCGCAGCAGCCTCGACCGACCGAGCCGCCTTGTGCGTTCGAGCAGCCTTGTTCGTTCAGGCCGCCTGGTGCTTGAAGCGCGGGGACAGGGGTATGGGCACGGCGTGGGCATGAGCCAGTGGGGTGCCCACGGGCTGGCAGAGCAAGGGGCTGATTTCCGCCAGATCCTTCTTCACTACTACCGAGGGGTGCAAATTCGTCCCTACCGGCCTGGCGATGATCCATCGCTGGCATTCAGCCCTGGATCGGAGCCAGCCTGGTGGGGTTGATCCCCGCCCCATCTGTGCCGCAGCTTCCCCCATCCATTTCGGTTCAGCGCCGCCAGGATCCCGCTGCGCTAATGGCGGTTGTGGTGGATGCTCTGGACGCTTTCCTGCAAACGTGTGTTCAGCAGCAACAGTTCTGCCCCCTAGGACTGGCCACCGGCCGCACGATGGAGCCCCTCTATGCGGTGCTCTGTGAGCGGCTCAGGGCATGGCCCGCGCCGCATCTGCAGTGGCTGCGGGACCATTGGTGCAGTTTCAATCTCGATGAATACGTCGGTCTGCAGGCCGGAGATCCGCGGAGTTTCACGGCTTACATGCAGACCCACCTGGCGGGGCCCCTGGATCTGCCGACCGATCGGGTCAGGATTCCTGACGGTATGGCCTGCGATCCAAGCTCGGAGGCCCGTCGCTACAGCACGGCGCTGCGCCAGGCCGGCGGGATCGGGCTTCAGCTTCTTGGCCTTGGCAGCAATGGCCATGTGGGTTTCAACGAGCCGCCCTCAGGGTTCGACAGCCCGTGCCGCGTTGTGACCTTGCAGGCAGCGACCAGGATTCAGAACGCTGAGGCCTTCGGCGGTGATTCCGAGGCCGTGCCAAAGCAGGCGATCACGCTCGGGCTGCAGGAGATTCTCAGTGCCAAGGTGATTCATCTGATCGTGACGGGCAGCGCCAAGGCGGAAATTCTGCGGACGGCCCTGTTGGAGCCCAGTACTGGCCAGGTTCCCGCCAGCTGGCTTCAGCAGCACCCACAGGTGCACCTGTGGGTGGATGATGCCGCCCATTCCCGTCTTTCGGCACCTTGACCCGCTGGCAGTTCTCGATTGACCGCGGCGGCACCTTCACCGATGTGGTGGCACGCCGGCCTGACGGAGGGCTGATCGTCCGCAAGGTGCTCTCGGTGCAGCCTGGTAAGGAGGGTGATCCGGCGGTGGATGCGATCCAGTCGCTCATGGAGATGGACAGCCTTGATTTCACATCAGGCATCGAGGAGCTGCGACTGGGAACCACCGTGGCCACCAATGCCCTGCTTGAGGGCAAGGGGGAGCCAGTGCTTTTGCTCACGAACAAGGGCCTGGCCGACCTGCTGCGCATCGGTGATCAGCACAGACGGGATCTCTTCGCTTTGGAGATTCCTCTGTCTCCCTCCCTGATCGCGGAGGTTGAGGAGGTGTCTGGACGTTTGGATGCGGCGGGGACCGAGCTGGAGCCGCTGGTGATCGATGCTGCTCTCATCAGCCGGTTGCGTGCCCATCGTCTGGCGGGTCTGCGCAGTTGTGCCATCGCCTTGATGCATGCCTGGCGGACGCCTGCCCATGAACAGGCTCTGGCGGAGGCCGTGCTCGCCGCTGGCTTTGAGACGGTGATCTGTTCCCACCAGGTGAGCCCTCTGCCCCGCCTGGTTCCCAGGGGGCAAACCACCCTGGTGGAAGCTGCTGTGCGGCCGGTTTTGGTGACCTATCTCAACCAGGTGCAGGCTGCGCTGCAGGGACACCCCCGGCTGCGGGTGATGACCTCCAGTGGAGGCCTGCAGGCTCCAACGTCTCTGCTAGCCAAAGACACCATCCTGTCTGGGCCGGCGGGCGGCATGGTCGGTGCTGTGGCCGCGGCCCAACAGGCCGGTGTGGGGCATCTCCCCCTGGTTGGCGTGGATATGGGAGGCACGAGCACCGATGTGTTCTGCCTGCCGGCGGGGGCGGCCGATCGCGACTGGGACCGCAGCCCCGAAACGGAGATCGCCGGTTTGCTGCTCACGGCATCCCGATTGCCGATTCACACGGTGGCTGCCGGTGGAGGCTCGATCATCCACGACGATGGCGGCCGGGTGCTGGTGGGGCCCCGCTCGGCAGGAGCGGATCCAGGCCCTGCTTGTTATGGCAGGGGTGGCCCCCTCACCATCACCGATGCTCATCTGCTGCTGGGCCGGCTACAGGCTCAGGCCTTCCCGGCGGTGTTCGGGCCGAACCGGGATGCCCATCCGAACCTGGAGATCGCGCAGAAGAAGTTCGCTGTTCTGGCTGAATCGCTGCAGCGAACACCGGAGGTTTTGGCGGAGGGGGCCCTCGACCTCGCGGTTGAGGCCATGGCGGCAGCCATCCGTCAGGTGTCTCTGTTCCGCGGTCATGACATCCGCGGGGGCGTCCTGGTTGCCTACGGCGGTGCGGCCGGCCAGTTGGCCTGCCGCGTGGCAACAGCCCTTGGGCTGCGCCAGGTGTTGCTGCACCCCCTGGCCGGGGTGCTCTCGGCCTATGGGATTGGTCAGGCCCGTCCGCGTCAGCTGCGTCAGGCAGCGGTTCGCGAGCCCCTCGATGGCTCCTGCTTGACTCGGTTGTCAGCGCTTGTCGCAGAACAGCTGGCCTTGGCTCACGCTGCCCTGGAGCAGGTGTGCGGTCGTTCCGTGGCGGTGGGGGAGCAGCGGATCCACCTAGAACTGCGGGATGTGGCCGCGGAGCAGGGACTGCTCATCGCTCATGAGCCTCCTCCGCAACAGCCCTCCCTGGAGGATCTGTTGACAGCCTTTGCCCAGGCGCATCAGCAGCGCTTCGGCTATGCCCCATCCCCAGACACTCGGTTGGTGGTTGAGCGGATCGAAGTGGAGGTGCTGGCTGCGGCGGAGCTCCCGGCGCAGGGCCGTGAAGCTTGTTCTGAGCATGCCGGCCATCTCGCCAGCGTTCCTGATTCGGCCATGGTGCATTGGCCGCAGAGCGGATGGTGTGCCGTTCCGGTGGTGCAACGGCTGCAACTTCCAGTGGATCGATGCCTGGAGGGTCCGGCATTGATTCTTGATCCCACGGCTGGAACCGTGTTGGAGCCTGGCTGGTCAGCTCGAAGATTGCAGAACGGCAGTCTGTTGCTGGAGATGAACGGGGCGGTGCCAGTGGCTGCGACGATGCCTGTCGGCGCGCGTCGCGAGCCTTCCTTCGACCAGGGGCCCGATCCTGTGGATCTGAGCCTGTTCCATCACCGTTTCATGCAGATCGCGGAACGGATGGGAGAGCGGCTCCGTCAAACCAGCCGCTCGGTGAACATCCGCGAACGGCTTGATTTTTCCTGCGCCCTGTTCGATGGGGAGGGTGCCCTGGTGGCCAATGCCCCGCATATTCCTGTGCACCTCGGCTCAATGGGCGATGCGGTGGCGGATCTGCTGCTGCAGGTGCGCCGAGGCGAACGCCCTGCTCTGCTCGCGGGCGACACGATCATCAGCAATGACCCCTTCCACGGTGGCACCCATCTGCCTGATATCACCGCCATCACACCGGTGTATTCCGATCGGCAGGACGCGCCGTTCGCCTTTGTGGCCTGCCGCGGGCATCACGCTGATGTGGGAGGTCTCACCCCAGGTTCGATGCCACCGTTCAGCCGGCGGATTAGCGAGGAGGGCCTGCTGGTGCGCAATTGGTGGTTGGTGAGGCAGGGTGTTCCTGATGAAAGAGGTTGGGGCGAGCTGTTGCGCCATCAGCCCATCCCCCCGAGGGCTCCAGACCTGCTCTGGGCTGATCTGCAGGCTCAGGTGGCGGCGAACCACCTCGGAGTGCAGCTGCTCGAAACACTTCTTCAGGCTGAAGGGAGGGCTCGTGTGGATCTCTATCTCCAGCATGTTCAGGACCATGCAGCCAGTACCGTTCGCCGCTTGATCGATCGTTTGCAAGACCGGAACTGCGAGGTGCAGCTTGATAACGGGGCCTGGTTGCGTCTGGCTTTGCGGGTGCAACGGCACCGATGCCAAGCGGTGTTGGATTTCAGCGGCAGCTCTCTGCAAGGCGATCACAACTTTCATGCTCCGCTGGCGGTGACCAAGGCCGCCGTGCTTTATGTGCTGCGCTGTCTGGTGGAGGAGCCGATCCCCCTCAATGCCGGTTGTTTTCAGCCCCTGACGTTGGTGGTGCCGGAGGGGTGTCTGCTCAATCCCCAGTCGCCTGCTGCTGTGGTGGCGGGGAATGTGGAAACCTCCCAGGCGCTCTGCAACCTCCTATTCGCCTCCGTGGGTGCCATGGCGGCGGCTCAGGGCACCATGAACAACCTCACCTTTGGTGATGGGCGTCGGCAGTACTACGAAACGATCGCAGGGGGCGGTGGTGCGGGCCCGGGTTTCCCTGGATCCTGTGGAGTGCAGACCCACATGACCAACTCAAGGCTCACGGATCCTGAAATTCTTGAACAACGGTTTCCCGTGAGGCTGGAACGGTTTGGATTCCGCCCCGGCAGTGGCGGTGCCGGTCGCTGGCCAGGGGGTGATGGTCTAGTGCGGGAATTCAGATTCCTGGAACCGATGACAGCGGCGCTGTTGTCGGGCTCACGGTTGGTGGCACCGTTTGGGCTCGAGGGTGGAGGAGATGGTGCCGCTGGTTGTGCGGTTCTCACGCGCGCGGATGGTTCATGCGAACAGCTTCAGGGGTGTGCCCAGCTTGAGGTGAGACCGGAGGATCGTCTGCTGATCGAAACGCCTGGAGGCGGAGGTTGGGGAGCGCCTGATGAGCAGGCTCATCACTGATTGTTTCTCTGTCAAAAACAGCATCCAATCGTTCACAGTGTTGATCAAAAGCCTGCCCGCATCTTCACTGGTGAGAGGTCGAATGCATATGAATCTGTGGTGATTGTCTCGAGCACCTGTCGCTTTAGGTAGATCGCTGCCCAGGTCTTTTAAGCCTTTGTGATTTGGTTTGTTTCCCGAGTGATTTTCGCTCTTGTTTTGAGCTTAGTCGCCAAATCCAGTCGATTTCTTTTGGGCTTTTTTGCTTTTTTTCTTTTTTACCGTGGCTGGAGTCGATTCCGGCGTCTCATCCTTGAAGATCAATCCATCGATCCATGTTGTGATGATATAAACAACGATGAGTACAGGAATGATGACTCCCCATTCATTGGGGAAGTCGTAAGGGATTTGTCTGACTCCGTAGATCGCTAGGTATCCAGTGATCAGAGTCAAGATGAATCGTCTGATGGTTGTTGGATTCAACTCGCTTTGGCCCTTGGAGTCATTTCAGTCTCTCATCGGGCTGCCGGTCAGGTCACTCTGAAGTTTGCTGTGTCAGTCGATCTCCATGGAGTCGTCGATTTCCAGATTGGCGCTGACACTGGATACATCATCCAGTTCTTCCAGTGCCTCCAGCAGCTTGAGGCACTGCCGGATGGTGTCTGCATCCTGTGGGCTTACCTGCGTGAGGGGATGCCATGCGTGGGTCCATTCCTGAACCTGCCAGCCCTGCTGTCTGAGTCCGCTTTGCAAGGATTCAAGGACCTCGAAGGGACCGTGAACCAGGGCCTGGTTGTCGTCGCTGAGCTCGTAGCCATCGGCCTCGAGGCTTAACAGGTTTTCCAGAAGAGCCTCCTCGCTTCCAGAATCTGCCTGGATCCTCACCTCACTGCGATGCTGAAACAGATAGCTGACGCATCCGTTTTCGCCGAGATTTCCGCCGTGTTTGCTGAAGGCGAGGCGTAGTTCAGCTGCTGTGCGATTGCGGTTGTCGCTGAGGGCTTCCACCAGCACGGCAACACCGCCGGGGCCATATCCCTCGTAGCGGATGGATTCCAACTTGATGGCCTCTCCGCCTTGCCCGGATCCCTTGGCGATGGCCCGTTCGATGTTGCCGGCCGGGACGCCAGCGGCCCGTGCCTTGGCAATGGCTGTTCTGAGTTGGAAGTTGCCATCGGGGTCAGCACCCTGTCTGGCCGCAACGGTGATCTCGCGACCGATCCGAGTGAAGACTGCGCCTCGCTTGGCATCCACCACCGCTTTGGTGCGTTTGATCTGGGACCATTTGCTGTGGCCAGCCATCGGATGCGTTGGCGTCCATCTCTGGCACAGCACCGTACCGACTCGCCTTCTTCTCAGCCTCTGGCTTCGAACACCACTTTCGGTCGCAACCCACCGGTCTCATCCGGTAACCCCACGCCGAGCATGCGCCCGTCGTCGCTGAGCACCACGACCGCATCGCTTTCGCTGTCGGCACCAGGCATGATCCTGCGACCACAGCTCCAGTCCTCCTGCTCACCGGCTGACAGCCGGCGCTGAGGCAGGTGCTGAAGGGCGGCCTCCGGGGGAAGTAGGGGGAGGGCCTCTGGATCTTCAGGAGCCGCTCCAGGGCCTGGCCGCTCCGGTAGGGGAACCGCCTGGGACTCTTGAAAACCCAGTGCCTGGGTGCGGCGCAGGCTGGCTAGGCAGCCGCCGCAGCCCAGGTTCATCCCCAGGTCCCTTGCCAGTGAACGGATGTAAGTCCCTGCTGAACAGTGCACTTCAACGCTCAGCTGGGCCTGTTCCGGGGCCCAGTTGAGGAGGTTCAGATTGTGAATCGTGATGGCACGTTCCGGCAGATCCATGTGTTCGCCACGCCGTGCTCTGGCATGAGCGCGTTCTCCATCAACGTGAACAGCTGACACCTGGGGTGGGCGCTGTTGGATTGGACCTCGAAACAAGGCCAGTGCCATCTCCAGCTGGTCGATGCTCAGATCCGGACAGGTCTGGCGATTCATCACCTCTCCTTCAAGGTCATCGGTGCTGGTGGTGATGCCCAGTTGGATCACCCCCCGGTAGGTTTTCTCTCCCGGGAGATAGGGCAGCAATCGTGTGGCCTGACCCACGGCGATCGGCAGCACCCCGGTTACGGCAGGATCCAAGGTGCCGCCATGGCCAACTCGCCGAATGTTGAGCAGGCGCCGGATCCGGGCGACGCAGGCGTGAGAGGTGAGGCCAGGCGGCTTGTCGATTACGGCGAAGCCAATGGGCGCAGTCAACAAGCGGGCAGAGACAGTGCAAGCACCTGACTGTGGCACCCGGCTTGCACGTAAGTTTGCCGACATCAGTACGCAGGTCATGCAGCCAGTGATTGCTTCAGAGGCCGTCGATCTCCAGGCGTTTCTGGCCAGCGGCTTTTCGGTGAAGGACCACCTTGCTGCCTACCTTTCGCTTTCAACCGATGAGGTGGAACTGCGGCTTCCTCAGAGCAAGGAAGATCTGGCTGCCATGCATCCAGGCGCCTTCGATCCCAAGCATGCGGAGATGTTCTATGAGGACACGGTGGGGACAGGTCACCTGTTAGAGCTGGCGGCTTGGCATCTCAGCAGCGCTGACTACATCGCCGACACCCTGCGGCTGCAGCAGCAGTTCGCCACTGGAGATGTGCTGGATTTCGGTGGAGGCATCGGCACCCATGCGCTTGCTGCCGCTGGGTTGAGTGACGTGCGGCATGTGTGGTTCGTGGACCTCAACCCCCAAAACCGGGCGTTTGTTGCGCAACGCGCTGCAGCGCTTGGCCTTTCGGATCGGCTGTCGGTGCATCGCGACCTCGACAGCCTTCCAGGCCAGACTTTCGACACGGTCGTTTGCCTGGATGTCCTTGAGCATCTGCCCGACCCAGCCGCTCAGTTGATGGAGTTTCATCGCCGGCTTAAGGCCGGAGGCCGCGCTGTTTTGAACTGGTATTTCTTCAAGGGGCACGATGGTGAATATCCCTTCCACTTCGATGATCCAGGCTTGGTGGACAGCTTCTTCCGCTGTCTGCAGGCCAATTTCCTGGAGGTGTTTCACCCTCTGCTGATTACAACGAGGGTCTACCGTCCGCTGGACATCTGAGGAGGCCGGTGGCGCAGCCGAGGGGGCAAGGGCGTTGGCTCATCAAGCTGATTGTTCTGAAGAAAGTTGTTCTCGCGCTTGTGCTTCTGATGATCAGCCTTGCTGCGTTGTTTGGGATCAACAACTACGCCGAACTCTCGGACTTTGCCCAATCCTGGGCACAGGCGGATCGGGAGCTCCTTTCCGGCATGGCGGAACAAGGAAGCCTTCTTGGGCCGACCCGCCTGATACGGCTGGCGGTTGCTTCGGCGGTGTATTCGGGACTGATCCTGATGGCTGCTTGGGCCACATGGACAGGCCGGCATTGGGGGGAGTGGCTTTTGGTGGTGGTCCTCGCGCTAGCGCTACCCCTGGAAGTTGTTCATCTTCTCCATGAACCAAGCCCCAGAACGGCAATCGTCCTGGGGCTTACGGTTCTTGGGATGGTCATAACCCTGAAACAGGGCTTGCACTCATCCCAACATCATTAAAGAAACAGCGCGGTTCAACCGACTGCGGTGGCCACGTTGATCCGTTTGCGATTGCGAAGGCCGCGGCGAATGGTTTCGAACTTCACCACCCCATCAGTCAACGCAAAGAGGGTGTCGTCCTTGCCTTGGCCGACATTCACACCTGGAAGAACGGAGGTGCCGCGCTGACGGATCAAAATCGAACCTGCCGTAACGGTTTCTCCGCCGTAGGCCTTTACGCCAAGACGCTTGGAGTTGGAATCGCGTCCGTTACGGGTTGAGCCTGTGCCTTTCTTATGTGCCATGGGGTGGGAAGGGAAATGGGGGTGGGGCGAAGGGTGGTTCTGATCAGCTGATGGCCTTGCCGCCAACGGAAATGGACTGAACCATCACCCGGGTGAGCTCCTGCCTGTGACCATTCTTACGACGTGTTTTCTTCTTGGGGCGCATTTTGTAGACGATCACCTTGGGCCCGCGGCGATGGGCCATCACCTTGAGTTCAACGCTGGCATCTTTCACAAAGGGCTTGCCAAGAGTTGTGCCCTTGGCGTCCTTCACTAAAAGCACGTTGTCGAGTGTGATCGTGGCATCGACCTCAGCCTGAAGTCGGTCAAGGTCGTAGTAACGATTGGGTTGAAGCCAAAATTGCTGGCCCGAGGCCTCGGCAATGGCATAGACCCCGGTGTCGGGAGCGTCGGATCGACTGGTACTGGTTTCGGCCATGAACGAAAAGACGCGGTCAGGCTCGGAGAACCGATTTGGCCTGAGCCGCAATCGAAAGACAAACAAAGATTGTCGGACTTTGCAGCCCCTTTCGTCAAGATTCAGCTCATGACCTCGCGCGGTGAATGGCCCGTCCGGCACTCACGATCGCTTTGCTGCTCACGACTCAGGAGCTGGTGGATGCCTGCAGGCAGTGGCTGCCTGTGAATCGATACAAGCCCGTGGATCTGCAGCAGACCGCTTCGGGTCAGGCACTCCTGGAGGTTCTGTCGCACCAGCGTGAAGCAGTGGATGCTGTGGTCATCGAACAATCCCTTCTCGATGAGAGCACCCGCGAAGGCCTGCGGCGTGAAGGGCTGCTCTTCCCGGCTGTGGTGGTTGGGGAACTCATGGGCCGGGTTGATTACCACCCGGAGGAGGTGCATCTTCCAGTGGATCAGCTTGAGCAACTGGGTTACAACGTGGATGCCGCCATCTCGCGCTTTCTGCGTCAGGGACAGAAGGAAGCAAGACCTGAGGATGGGTCGGATGCGAACACACAGCCCTCCGGAGAGAGCAGTGCATGGAAGCTCTCGAGCCGTCTTCAGGAGCGTCTGGGCTACCTGGGTGTTTTTTACAAGCGGGATCCCTCCCGTTTTCTCGCCAATCTCCCTCCTGAGGAGCAGCGCGAGCTGGTGCAGTCGCTGCAGCGCACTTACCGCGACCTTTTGATCAGTTACTTCCGGGACCCGGCCGCTGCCAACCAGGCTCTGGAGAGTTTCGTGAATACGGCCTTCTTTGGCGACCTTCCCATCACCCGCACTGTGGAGATCCACATGAATCTGATTGACGAGTTCTGGAAGCAACTCAGACTTGAAGGGCACAAGAACGATTTTCTCCAGGACTATCGACTCGCTTTGCTCGACGTCATGGCCCATCTCTGTGAGATGTATCGACGCTCAATCCCCCCCGAGGTTGCTTTGGCGACATCAGCGGAGTACCGCCAAGCCCTGATGGATTCGCAGGTTTCCCCATGAGCCCACGCAAGACCTACATCCTCAAGCTGTATGTGGCCGGCAATACGCCTAACTCGATGCGAGCTCTGAAAACCCTTCGCAACATTCTTGAAACCGAATTCAAGGGTGTCTACGCCTTGAAGGTGATTGATGTGCTGAAGAATCCTCAGTTGGCGGAAGAAGACAAGATTTTGGCAACCCCGACCCTCTCCAAAATCTTGCCGCCCCCTGTGCGCCGCATCATCGGCGATCTGTCCGACCGGGAGAGGGTGCTGATTGGTCTGGATCTTCTCTATGACGAACTTTCCGACAACAGCCTGACGTCGACGTTGATGGATGCGTTGGAAGACGCAGACACAACAGATTCAGATTCTTAAGCCCGACCGTGTGCCTGACCGCCCGCTTCGTTTTTCTATTTAGCGTTTTCTCATAAGCTCGCCATCATGCAGATCTCCAGCTCCAGTGGTTCGCCACAGATGCAGGTTCAGAAGCTCCCAACAGGGATTGAGGGGTTTGATGATGTCTGCCATGGCGGGCTGCCGATCGGTCGCAGCACCTTGATCAGTGGTACGTCAGGAACTGGTAAGACCGTTTTCTCTTTGCATTTTCTGCATAACGGCATTGCTCACTTTGACGAGCCAGGCATTTTTGTCACCTTTGAGGAGTCGCCCCTCGATATCTTGCGTAACGCCGCCAGTTTTGGTTGGAATTTGCAGGAGATGGTGGAGCAGGACAAACTCTTCATCCTCGATGCATCACCGGATCCCGATGGACAGGATGTGGCTGGAAGCTTCGATCTTTCCGGTCTGATCGAACGCATCAATTACGCCATTCGTAAATACAAAGCCAAACGGGTGGCGATCGATTCGATCACAGCGGTTTTCCAGCAGTACGACGCGGTGTTTGTCGTGCGTCGCGAGATCTTCCGTCTGATTGCCCGTCTCAAAGAGATCGGCGTCACCACGGTGATGACCACGGAACGGATCGATGAGTACGGTCCGATTGCACGGTATGGCGTGGAGGAGTTCGTCTCCGACAATGTGGTGATTCTGCGCAACGTGCTTGAGGGCGAGCGTCGCCGGCGCACGGTAGAGATCCTCAAGCTCAGGGGAACAACGCACATGAAGGGCGAGTTCCCATTCACCATGGGAGCTCATGGCATCAGCATCTTCCCCCTCGGAGCGATGCGCCTCACCCAGCGCTCTTCGAATGTGCGGGTCAGTTCCGGTGTGCCGCGGCTGGATGAAATGTGCGGGGGTGGTTTCTTCAAGGACTCAATCATCCTTGCCACTGGTGCCACCGGAACCGGCAAAACCCTGCTGGTCTCGAAGTTCATTGAGGATGCGTGTCGGAATAAAGAACGGGCGATCCTGTTCGCCTATGAGGAGTCACGCGCTCAGCTGTTGCGTAACGCCACAAGCTGGGGCATCGACTTCGAGCAGATGGAGCAGGACGGACTGCTGAAGATCATCTGTGCCTATCCCGAGTCGACAGGTTTGGAGGATCACCTGCAGATCATCAAGACTGAGATCAGCCAGTTCAAGCCATCACGGATGGCGATCGATTCTCTCTCCGCCCTGGCTCGTGGCGTCAGCCACAACGCGTTCCGTCAGTTTGTGATCGGGGTAACTGGTTATGCCAAACAGGAGGAGATTGCAGGGTTCTTCACGAATACATCGGAGGAATTCATGGGCAGTCACTCAATCACTGATTCTCATATCTCCACCATCACCGACACGATTCTGCTGCTGCAATATGTGGAAATCCGAGGCGAGATGGCCAGGGCCTTGAACGTCTTCAAGATGCGTGGATCGTGGCATGACAAAGGAATCCGTGAATTCGTGATCACGGGCAACGGTCCTCAGATCAAAGACTCCTTCTCCAATTTCGAGCGGATCATTTCCGGTGTTCCCCATCGGGTGACCACTGATGAGCGCAGCGAGCTTTTACGCATTGCCCGTGGCGTGGATCCAGATGCCTGATTAAGTACCCTGCTTCTGCTGCCGTTCGGCCTTCCACTGCACTTCTTCGGGGTCTTCCTGAGCTAGAGGCAGATCGAACCAGAAGGTGGTGCCAACATCGAGTTCACTGGCCATGCGCACGTCGCTTCCATGTTTTTCAAGGATGCCGCGCACGATCGAAAGCCCCAGACCTGTTCCAACTTCTGTATGAACGGCATTCTCAACCCGGTAGAAACGTTCGAAGATGCGCTGTTGATTTTCAGGACTGATGCCGTACCCGGTGTCGCAGATCTCCACCCGCATGCGAGGAAGCGGTGACGTGAGCGGGCATGTTGGCCACTCGTTCTCCTGCTGAGGCGGTGTCATCTGGCAACTGTCCGGCCAGGTGTAGGCACGGATCAACAGCTGACCGCCCTTGCGATTGAATTTGAGCGCATTGCCCACAAGGTTGTCGAAGACCTGGAGCAGCAGATCCCAGTTGCCGAGAATGTCGGGAAGGTCCGGATCCGCTTCAAGGCTTAGATCCACTTGCTTGTCTGATGCATTGAGCTGATAACTGCGCAGGGTCTGCTCCAGTCCAGGACGCAGCTCAATCGGCGTGAAGGTGACGCTGCGGTTGGATTCCAAACGCGACAGATCGAGCACATCATTTACCAGTCGCGTCAGGCGATCGGTCTCGGAGTTGGCAATGCCGAGAAAGTCGCGGCGGTCTTCATCGCTGAGCTGATCCCCCATGTCGTGGAGGGTTTCCACGTAGCTCTTGATGTTGAAGAGGGGCGTGCGCAGTTCGTGGGACACATTGCTGATAAAGCGGCTCTGAGCAGCGTTTAACTCCACTTCGCGGGTTAAATCCTGGATCGTGACCGCCAAACCTTTCAGGGTTTCTCCACTGGGTTCTCGCACGGCTTGCAGAACGAATCGGAGGGTTCGCGGTGGATCGCCGATGCTGCTGCGCAGCTCATTGGTGTCGGTGCGGTTGCTCGACACGGCCTCGATCGGCTCATGCAGCTCCACGGCGAGGAGCTCGGGGAGTTCGTTGAGAAAGTCCTGTCCCTCGAGGTTGCGTCCTTCCCAACGGAACAGACGCCGAGCCGTTGGATTGGCCAGCACGATGCGTCCGTCGCCGTCCAAGAGAACAGCGCCGTCAGCCATGGTGGCGATCAGGGATGCCTGTTTCACCTGCGCGGCCTGCAGTTCCTCGATGTTCGCCGCGTCATAAACCTGAAGCTGGGAGGCCATGGCGTTGAAGCCCTCGAGTAGTTCTCCCAGCTCACCTCCGACGGGGTGTCCGATCCGAGCGCGGAAGTCGCCATCGGCGATCGACCGGACGCCTCGAAGCAGCTCCTTCACCGGTCGGGTGATCGTGAGGGCATTGAACACGGCCCCCAGGATCACCAGCACCCAGATAGAGATGAACACGGCCACAGTCACTTCCCGGGTGAGAGCCGCACTCGCCAGAGCCGTTTCGTTGGGATTGACTCCCAAGGCCAGCACACCTAGATAGCGGTTTTGCTCCACCAGTGGAACGAAGACGTCGGTGACCAGACCCTGGGGAGTGATGTGCTGCCGCACCAGTGGATTCTTGGGCCGGTTCTGCATTTCTGCGGGCAGTTCCAGTCGTCGATTGAGACGGAGATCACCGTCTGAAGCGCTATCGCTTCCGCTGATGGGGATCCCCAGGTAGACGATTCCCTCTGGGTCTGCAAAAAAGATGTAGCGGAGGCTTCGGCTTGATCGCCAGAACGTTTCGGCCACATTGGCCAATTCCCGATCGCGACCCTCGGCGACCAGCTCGCTCACATTGCCCGCCAGCAGCAGCCCGAGATCTCTGGCATAGCGGGTATCGTTCATCGCCGCATCGCGCTGGATGCCATTCAGCGCGAAGAAGGTGATGCCCGTCATCATCAGGCTCACCACCAGGGTGGCCACCGCCAACAGTTTCGTTTGAAGGCTGAATTCTGCCCACCAAGCCCCGATCCGCTCTCTCCAGCCCTGGACTTCACCCTGATTGGGTTCGATCACCGCCCACGAGGCCAGGCCGTCGTTCGTGGCCGTCGCTGGTTCGCTGGCCATGGCTTCGACTCGCGTTTGCAGAGCCTAAGACCGGCGCACCTGGTGGCCAATGTCCCGGCGGAATTGCATTCCTCTGTAGTTCACCGTGTCGAGGGCTTGGTAAGCGCGAGCGAAGGCCTGGTCGAAACTGACACCCTGTGCCACCTGGGTTAGGACCCGTCCTCCGCTGGTGAGGAGGCGACCGTCCTGATCTCGACGGGTCCCGGCGTGGAACAGCTGGCGCTGGGGATCGGCATCCGCTGCGATGTGAATCACATCTCCTTTGCTGGGAGCCTCGGGGTAGCCCTCCGCGGCTGTCACCACGCAGGCACTGCATGCTTCGTTGATGGCGAGCGGTGGTGCCAGATCAAGGCATCCCAATGCACAGGCCTGAAGCACCTGGGCCAGTTCTGGCCCCATCAGCGGCATCAGGGTCTGGCACTCCGGATCCCCAAATCGGCAATTGAATTCGATCACCTGGGGGCCGGCGTTGGTGAGCATGAGGCCGGCGTAGATCACACCTCGGTAGTGAATGCCGCGGCTGCGTAGAGCATTCAGGGTGGGTGTCAGCACCTGCTCGCTCACTTGTTTGAGGCCGGCGGCGTCGAGCAGAGGGGCTGGGGCATAGGCGCCCATGCCGCCGGTGTTGGGACCCCGATCACCTTCGAGAAGACGTTTGTGATCCTGGGCCGGGGGGAGCAACACCATGCGCTCGCCATCGCAAAGAGCGAACACCGAAACCTCAGGCCCTTGTAGGCGTTCTTCGAGCACCAGGCGTTCGCCCGCGCTGCCGAATCGGCCCGCGAAGGCCTCCTTGATCGCTGCTGCAGTGGCTTCGATGGTCTCGGCCACAGTGACTCCCTTTCCGGCGGCCAGGCCATCAGCTTTCACCACCAGAGGCCTCTGCAGGCGATCGAGCAGAGCCAGTGCTTCGGATAGCTCCGACACAGCCCAGTGGCCTGCGGTGGGGATCCCTTCTTCCTGCATCAGCTGCTTGGCCCAGGCTTTGCTGGCCTCCAGCTGCGCACCATCGGCACCCGGTCCGAACACCGCCAGTCCAGCTTCTCGGAGACGATCGGCCACCCCTGCAGCCAGGGGTGCTTCCGGGCCGATCACAACGAGATCAATGGCGGTGTTACGGCAGTGTGCGATCAAGCCGTCGGCATCCAGCTCGCTGATGCCAAGAGCCCGACAGCCTTCGAGATCCACGGTGCCGCCGTTGCCAGGGGTGACCCAGACGTCCTCCACCCCAGGGCAACGGCGTAGCGCCCAGGCCAGGGCCTGCTCACGGCCGCCACCGCCTACCACAAGCAGGTGGCGCAGGGGGGGCAGGGACTGAGGACGGGAGCTGGAATGGGCCATGGAGGCGGGCGTGATGGTCGAAGACCCTTAGGTTTGAACGCCCCATCACCGTCCGTGACCGTGATGGGATTCATCCATCTTTGTTGAGTGCCTGCCGGCCCATGGGTTTTCTCCCCCTGTCTTTGACGCTTCTGCTGGCGGCAACCCCGATTGCGGTGCAGGAGCCTCCGCTGCAGGACAAGGCTGCTCCTGTGCTTGAGCAAGCGATGGCGCCAGAGGCATTCGAGGCCGTGCTTTTGGAGGGTGATATCCCTGCGCTGCAGCTGGCGTGTGCTGATGCCGTTCAGTTCGGGCTGCAGGAGCGTCTGCGGTTGCTTCGCAATCGTTTGATGGAGGTGGCACCTGCTCCCCAGCCCTTCGAAGTGGTCATGGCCAACGCCCAGGCGCTGATGCAGTGCAAGGCGCCCGACAGTGTTCCTGTGGTGCTTGCTCGATTCGGACCGGCGCCGGGCCGGCAGCGCCGGGAGTGGTTGCTGCTGTCTTGGCAGGCGGCTGCCGCGGCCTTTGATCAGGACCGAGCTGTCTTGGCCCTCATGCGACTTGTCGAGGGCGATCGGTCCCGTTTGGAGGAGGAGCGTCTGATTGTGGGACTGGATGATGAGGGTCAACCCCAGACCCGTTCTGCTTTGGATCTTCTGGCGGAGCATCAGATCGCAAATGGCCAGGAATCCGAAGCGGTACTCACCTTGCTTGCGGCTCGCACTCCGGGGGTTGCGGCCGCCCGCCGACTTGGTTTGGCGTCCGAGCTGCTGGGAGCGCTGGAACCTGAGCGCAGTGGCCCCCTCCTGGAGGCGGCTCTTGATCAGGCGGCGGCAGCTCAGGCCTGGAATCTCGCTGAGGATCTTCTGCGTCTGCAGCTGGCGCTGGAGCTTGAGAATGGTGGCAGTGGCGATCGTCCGCGCGAGCGTCTGCGCCGACTTGCAACGCGGGTGGATGACCGCTTCACCCTGCTAGATCTCGATCGTGAGTCCTCAGACCTGGGATCTGAGGAGCGCCAGCAGCTTGACCAGGAGCTGCGCTCTCCCCGCGCCCCTGGAGGGCACGCTGCACTGGGAGAATCAAGACCTTCCGAGGTCGAAGCGGCCGCCGACCCCCCTCAGCCATGACCCTCACCCACGGCGAACTTCTCTACGAAGGCAAGGCCAAACGCATCTTTGCCTGCAAAGATCCCCAGCAGGTTTTGGTTGAGTTCAAGAACGATGCCACCGCCTTCAATGCCCAGAAGAAAGCCCAGTTGGAGAACAAGGGCCGTTTGAATTGCTTGATATCAGCTTGTTTGTTCGAGTTGCTCGAGCGCCATGAGATCCCCACCCATTACCTCGGTGTTTCAGATGACACCTGGATGGTCGTGCAGCGTGTGGACGTGATTCCGATCGAGGTGGTGTTGCGTAACACCGCGGCCGGCTCGCTTTGTCGTGAAACCCCAATTTCCCAAGGCACCGCTCTCGATCCAGCGCTTCTCGATCTCTATTACAAGGATGATGATTTTGGGGATCCGCTGCTCACGGACGCTCGGATTGCTCTGCTTGGAGTAGTGAGTTTCGAATTGCGCCAGCGCATGGAGGATCTGGTCCGCCGGGTCAACGCTGTGTTGCTGCCTTTCTTTAAGGATCTGGGGCTGCAGCTGGTGGATTTCAAGCTGGAAATGGGTCTGAATCAGGCCGGTGAGTTGCTTGTTGCCGATGAGATCAGCCCCGATACCTGCCGCTTTTGGGATATCAACTGCGCAGACGCCAATGAGCGGATTCTCGACAAGGACCGATTCCGTAAGGATCTTGGCGGTGTAATCGAGGCCTACGGGGAGGTCTGCAAACGGGTACAAGGGGCATGCCCACAACCCCGGAACTGCAGGTAGGTTCTCCAGACGTTTGTGGCCCTCCGGGCCGACTTCCGTCTCCCCCATGGTGACCTTCTCCTCCAGCCGAACCAGGACGTCCGTTCGGAGGAGCGTTCTGGGTATGGCACTCTCACTTCCACTGATGACCGCCCTGCCGGCCAGAGCCCAAGCGGAGGCTGAGACGGTTCAGGTGGAAGCTTCTCAAACTGAAGAGGTTCAGGTTGACGATGCAGCCGGTGAGGTAGAGGTCGACCAGACCACCACTGAAGAGATCGAGGTGGCGCCTGTTGCGCCGGCTGAAACCCCACCTGCCAATCAAGCACCCTCCGCAGAAACCCTTCCTGAGGAACCGGCTCGACCAAGGGTGTTGATCACTGAGGTGATCATCGAAGGTATCGCTGATCATCCCGAGCAGGAACGCCTCGAGCTTGAGGCCTACGACGCGATGACTGTGCGTCCGGGCAGCAGGGTGACTCGTGAGGAGCTCAAGCTCGATCTTGATGCCATTTATGCCACCGGATGGTTTTCGGATGTTCGCATCGAGCCCATCAATGGCCCCCTCGGCGTTCAACTGGTGGTGAAGGTGGTGCCTAACCCGGTGCTCACGCGGGTTGAACTCGATCCGGAGGACAACAAGATCAAGCCGGAGGTGCTCGTAGACACGTTCAGCTCCGACTATGGCCGCACGCTCAACCTCAACGAGCTGCAGCTGCGAATGAAGGAGTTGCAGAAGTGGTACGCCGATGAGGGCTACTCCCTGGCCCGGGTGAGCGGTCCGACCCGTGTGAGTCCTGATGGTGTCGTTCAGCTCAAGGTGTTAATTGGCACCGTGAACGGTGTGGATGTTCAGTTCCTCACCAAAGAAGGTGAAACCACGAACGACAAAGGCGAGCCTTTGAAGGGCAAGACCAAACCCTGGGTGGTGACCCGAGAGATTTCCATCGAGCCTGGCGAACCCTTCAACCGCAAAAAACTCGAGGAAGACATCAAGCGGCTCTACGGCACCTCACTGTTTAGTGACATCAAAGTGACCCTCAAGCCTGTGGCTGGAGAGCCTGGGACTATCACGATCGTCCTGGGCATAGTGGAACAATCCACCGGATCTCTCTCTGGCGGTTTGGGTTACAGCCAGAGCCAGGGTGTGTTCGGTCAGGTGCAGCTGTCTGACAGCAACATGTTCGGCCGAGCCTGGAACCTGGCTCTCAATCTCACCTATGGCCAGTTTGGAGGACTTGCCAACTTCACCTTCACCGATCCCTGGATCAAAGGTGACAAGTACCGCACATCATTCCGGACATCCATCTTTCTGAGCCGAGAAGTCCCCCAGGTTTTTCAGAGCCAGAACGAGGGTGACATTGTCACCGTGACTGACTACCAGGACAACAATTCCAAAAAAGCTTTCGATATCAGGAACCGCAACAATCCTGCTGATCGCCGCTTCGACAATGTGGCTCAAGCGAGCAAGCAGTTCCCTGACGAGAGCTGGTTTGAGTTCGAAGGTGATTCCGTTGCGCTTCAGCGAGTGGGTGGCAACATCATTTTCTCTAGACCTTTGAATGGTGGTGATCCCTTCAAAAAGGTTCCCTGGCAGGCGCTGGTCGGAGTGAATGTTCAGAACGTGCGCCCGATTAATTTCAACGGCGATACCCGTCCCTACGGAGTTCCCAACGAAAACATCCGCAATGGTGAGATTCCCAACAACGAGGTGATCTGCATTGCTTTTAATTGCGCGAATGAAAACAATCTGGCCAGTGTGCGCTTCGCTACTACCTACAACACGCTGAACGACGCGCGCAACCCAACTTCGGGCAACTTCTTCAGTTTCGGTACCGAGCAGTATGTGTCGGTGGGAGAGAATTCACCAACTTTCAACCGCGTACGAACCACCTACACCAAGTTCTTTCCTGTGAATTGGTTGAAGTTGTTCAAGGGATGCCGCCCAAAACCCGGTGAAAAAGAAAACTGCCCTCAAGCTATTGCTTTTCAAGTGAAAGCTGGCACGATTGTTGGCCAATTGCCTCCTTACGAAGCGTTTTGCTTGGGTGGTTCTAATTCGGTGCGTGGTTGGTTTGACTGTGACCTGGCAGTAGGCCGCAGTTTTGGTGAGGCCACCATCGAATATCGCTTCCCGATCTTCAGTATTTTCTCGGGCGAAGTGTTCATTGATGCCGGCACGGATTTTGGCTCTCAGGCCAATGTTCCCGGCAAACCTGGTGAACTACTCGATAAGCCAGGATCGGGAGTTTCGCCTGGATTGGGTGTGATCGTGACCACTCCAGTGGGTCCGTTGCGACTGGAATTGGCGAGCCAGAACTTCACGGGCGAGGTTCGCTTCAATTTGGGTGTGGGCTGGAAGTTCTGATGGTTTGCTGGCCCGTTGATTACGACGGCGCTTGGACCCTTGCTGGAACTGTGCGTCGTTGTGGCATTGGTTTGCACAGTGGCAAGCCTGTGTCGGTGACCCTCAAGCCGTCGGCCGATCCCGGCATCTGGGTGCGATGGTCATCAGACGATGCCGCGCCCGTGCAGTTGAAGCCGTCCCAGGTTCGAGACAGCCAGCTCTGCACCACCCTCGAACTTGGGGATCGCCGCTTGGCCACGGTGGAACATCTCCTCGCAGCCCTGGCTGGATGCGGGCTGACCCAGGCCCTGCTGGAGGTTGATGGGGAAGAGATTCCCCTGCTCGATGGATCAGCGATTGGATGGGTGGAGGCGATCGCTGAAGCAGATCTGGTGGAGGTTTCCGGCGAGCGTTCCCACCGCCCCACCCTTGAGCAACCAATCGCCCTGCACCGCGGCAGCAGCGTCATCACTGCAACGCCGGCTGAGCAGTTCAGTGTTGTGGGCGTGATTGATTTCCCACAGCCGGCGATCGGCCGGCAACAGTTCGCGCTTGAGCTCACACCGCAGCGATTTGTTGAGGAGATTGCCCCAGCCCGCACGTTTGGTTTCCGCGAGCAGGTGGAGCAGCTGCGTGCTGCGGGGCTGATCCAAGGAGGAGCTCTTGATAATGCCCTTGTTTGTGATGGAGACCACTGGCTGAACCCACCGCTGCGCTACCCGGATGAACCGGTGCGCCATAAGCTGCTTGACCTGATCGGTGACCTGGCGCTCGTGGGATTCCCGCGTGCACAGGTGCTGGTCTACCGCGGCTCCCATGGTCTGCATACGGACCTGGCGGCGGCCCTGGCCGATCGTTCCCCTGTTCAGCCCTGACTGTTTTGACCTCTTCCTCCGCCAACGACGTTGTGACGTCCCAGCCCGTGCTCAATGCGGAGCAGATCATGGGTCTGTTGCCGCACCGCTACCCCTTTGCCCTGGTCGATCGGGTGCTCGAGCATGTTCCAGGTGAAAAGGCCGTGGCCATCAAAAATGTGACTCTGAATGAGCCCCAGTTTCAAGGGCATTTTCCGGCACGACCGCTAATGCCTGGCGTGCTGATCGTGGAGGCGATGGCTCAGGTGGGCGGCCTGATCGTGACCCAGATGCCCGATCTCCCCAAGGGACTGTTCGTGTTTGCCGGCATCGACGGCGTGCGTTTCCGTCGTCCGGTGGTCCCCGGTGATCAGCTCTGCATCAGTTGTGAACTCCTCAGCCTCAAGCGCAAGCGCTTCGGCAAGGTGAAGGCGGAAGCCACCGTGGATGGTCAGCTGGTTTGTTCCGGCGAGTTGATGTTCTCGCTGGTGGATTGACGATGATGAGCGAACAGCGTTCCACTGTTGTGACTGCCGAGAGCCGGCCTGCCCAGGTCCACCCCCTCGCTGTTGTCGATCCGCGCGCCGAGCTTGCAGCTGGTGTGGTGATCGGTCCTGGTGCCGTCGTCGGTCCCGATGTCCAGATTGGTGCTCACTCTTGGGTCGGCCCCAATGTTGTTCTGGATGGCCGCCTGATCATCGGAGAGCACAACAAGATCTATCCGGGTGCCTGCTTGGGGCAGGAACCACAGGATCTGAAATACAAGGGCGCGCCCACAGAGGTGGTCATCGGCAATCACAACACCATTCGCGAGTGCGTCACGATCAATAGGGCTACTGATGAGGGCGAGCAGACTCGGATCGGTGACCACAACTTATTGATGGCTTACTGCCATCTCGGCCATAACTGTGAATTGGGCAACGGCATCGTGATGTCCAACAGCATTCAGGTGGCAGGTCATGTCTTGATTGAGGATCACGCTGTGATCGGGGGGTGCCTCGGCATTCATCAGTTTGTGCAGATCGGTGGCATGGCAATGGTGGGTGGCATGACACGGGTCGATCGTGATGTCCCCCCTTACTGCCTTGTGGAGGGACACCCCGGACGGGTGCGCGGACTGAACCGGGTGGGATTGCGCCGGCGGGGCCTTGATCGCAAGGACGATGGCCAGGACCTCAAGCAACTGCAGGAGATCTGGTCGCTGCTGTATCGCTCCGACCATGTGATTGCCGAGGGCCTCAAACTGGCTCGAGAGCAGTCCCTCCTGCCTCTGGCGGATCACCTCTGCACCTTCCTTGAAGGGTCCATTACCTCTGGGCGTCGTGGTCCAATGCCGGCAGTTGGCTCTCGTTGATGGTGCGATTGCTGATCAGCACCGGTGAGGTGTCGGGAGATCTGCAGGGAAGTCTGTTGATCGAGGCCCTGCACCGGCAGGCCTCCCTCAGAGGGTTGGATCTGGAGGTGCTGGCTCTCGGCGGCAGCCGGATGCAGGCGGCTGGAGCGGAACTGCTGGCGGATACGTCGCCGATGGGGGCGATTGGCCTGTGGGAGGCCCTTCCTCTGGTGATGCCCACCCTCAAGCTGCAGGCCCGCGTGGATCAAGTGCTGCAGCAGCGTCCACCGGATGGGGTGGTGTTGATCGATTACATGGGGGCGAATGTGCGCCTGGGCAACAGTTTGCGGCGGCGGTTGCCGTCGGTTCCGATCACTTACTACATCGCACCGCAGGAGTGGGCCTGGCGCATCGGTGACGGAGGTACCACCCAGCTGCTGAAGTTCACCGATCGGATTCTGGCCATTTTTCCGGAGGAAGCTTCGTTCTATGCCAGTCGGGGGGCAGATGTGACGTGGGTTGGCCACCCCCTCCTCGACAGTGTGGCCAACCGTCCGGACCGGGTCGCCGCCCGCGCGCGGCTGTCGCTGCCGCCGGAAGGCCGGCTGCTCTTGTTATTTCCAGCATCCAGGCCCCAGGAGTTGAAGTACCTGATGCCGGTGTTGGTGCAGGCGGCAGCCCGGCTACAAGCTCGCGATCCCTCCTTGGATGTGATGGTTCCTGCCGGACTGGCCTCCTTTGAACAGCCCCTCAAGGAGGCCCTGTCTGCTGCTGGTGTGCGGGCCTCCGTGGTGCCGGCCGCAGAGGCCGACACCATGAAGCCGTGGTTGTTCGCGGCGGCGGATCTGGCCCTGGGCAAATCAGGCACGGTGAATGTGGAACTGGCGCTCCATGGAGTGCCCCAGGTGGTGGGGTATCGGGTGAGCCGGGTTACGGCCTGGGTGGCACGCCATCTGCTGCGCTTTCAGGTGAAGCACATCTCTCCAGTGAATCTGCTGCTGGATGAGCGCCTGGTGCCGGAGCTCCTGCAGGATGCCTTTGATGCCGACCAACTCGTGGAGTTAGCGGCACCGCTTCTGGATAACCCCGCCGCGCGGGAGGTCATGTTGAGTGGCTACAAACGGCTCACAGAAACGCTTGGCAAACCCGGCGTCACCGATCGCGCCGCCTGCGCCATTCTCGACCAGCTTCCCCCCACCCCAACCGCCTCGTGATGCGCCTCGTTCTGCCTCTGCTCATGGTGGGAGCCCTGCTGCTCGGGGCTCCAGGTTCCGTGTTCGCGGCCGTGGAGAATGCCGTGCTTGCTGGGGGCTGTTTCTGGTGCTTAGAGAGTGACCTGGAGAAACTTCCCGGGGTGCTTTCGGTGGAGAGTGGCTACAGCGGTGGGACTGTGGCCCGGCCCACGTACCGGCAGGTGACGAGCGAGACCACCGGTCATCAGGAGGTGGTGGAGGTGCGGTTCGATCCTGCCAAGATCAGTTATCCCCGCCTGTTGCAGTCGTATTGGCGCAATGTGGATCCCTTCGATGGCGGTGGTCAGTTCTGCGACCGCGGCGATTCCTATCGGCCGGTGATTTTTACTAACAGTGAGGCGCAGGCTCAGAGTGCTCGGGCCAGCAGGGCTGCGGTTGCCAGGGACCTGGGGGTGCCTGAATCGAAGCTCAAAGTCGAGATCAAGCCTCTTAAGACGTTCTGGCCCGCTGAGAGCTACCACCAGAACTACGCCAAAACCAACACGCTCCGCTACCGCTTCTACCGGTTCAGCTGCGGTCGTGACCGCCGGCTCGATGAGGTATGGGGCAGTAAAGCCCGCAGCGGTGCTCCATGGAGCACGCCGGCGAAGCGTTGACAACGCCCGTTGATCTGGCGTAGTGAAATCTGAGGAAATTCTGTAGTTGCCGGTACGTTCTGACTCACTGACTTCTCAGTGAAGGTGCGGGTTTTACCCTCTCCTCTGCCTAGATAGATCTGCGTACCATGGCACCGGAACGAGTAGGAGGTCTGTATGTATCTGCTGACCATCAAAGACGGTCTTGTGACTCGTCACGTTGGTCCGTACCCATCGCCGAAACAGGCCTCCGACGATCTCGATCGGGTGATGGCCAGTTGTTCGGAACGGGCCCGCTGGCAGATTCATGCCCTCGAACACCCGTTATCAGTCGTCAAAACTGCGGCCTTGGCTTCCTAGGGCGAGCCTTGATCGGAGCGCCGGCCGGGATAGCCGCGCAGAAGGCCAGATTCGATCATCAGACCCACTCCAGTGTTGATGGCAATCAGGCTGAGGGTTCCATACCAGAACCAGGGGCCTCGGTCCTGACCGAGCATCTGAACAATGCGGCGACTGATGGCTTCACCGAAGAGGCAAAGCCCTGCTGGAAGCAGCAATACCCCTAACTGGGCTCGGATATACCAACGCAAGGGTTTGGAGGCCATGGCGTGTGGTGACTATCCACGAACTTAAGTGCCAGTGGTCCCGGCTTGGTTGCGGATCCAGTTCACAAGGGTGCGAACCCCGTAGCCGGTGGCTCCCGATGGGTTAAGGCCTCGGCCCTTGTCGCTCCAGACCGTGCCGGCGATATCGATGTGAGCCCAGGGAATGCCAGCATCCACAAATTCTTTGAGGAACAGGGCGGCTGTGATCGAACCGCCCGGCCGTGGGCCGGTGTTTTTCATGTCCGCCAGCAGTGATTTGAGTCCTTTGCGGTAGGGACTGTGCAGCGGCATGCGCCAGAGACCTTCGCCGGAGGCCATGGCGGCCTGCTCCAGATTCGAGGCGAGGGTGTCGTCGCTGGTCCAGAGGCCAGCAATCTCCTCCCCGAGGGCAATCACGCAAGCACCTGTGAGCGTTGCGAGGTCGACGATGGCGTCAGGCTTGAGCTTGCAGGCATACACCAGAGCATCGGCGAGGGTCAGCCGCCCCTCGGCATCGGTGTTGTTGATTTCAATCGTGGTGCCGTTGGAGGCGGTGACGATGTCGCCGGGGTGCACGGCGGAGCCATTGATCATGTTTTCGCAGGAGGCCACCAGCATGTGCACTTCCACACCGGCGGGACGAAGCTCGGCGATCGCCCGCATCGCGCCGATCACGGCAGCACTACCACCCATGTCGTACTTCATCATGTCGATCTGAGCGGCACCCACCTTGAGGTTGTATCCACCTGAATCGAAGGTGAGTCCCTTGCCCACCAGCACCAAACGCCTCTTCACCTCATCGTTGGGTCGGTAGGTGAGATGGATGAATTTGGGATCCATATCCGACCCCTGGCACACCGAGAGGAAGGAGCCCATGCCGCGTTCTTCGCAATCGGACCGCTCGAGGATGGTGAGCTCCAGGCCATGTTCATGGGCCAGGTGGCTTGCGGTGCGTGCCAGTTCCTCCGGAGTGACAGTGTTGGGAGGTGCGGCGACCAGCTCACGGGCCAGCTCCACGCCGGCACACACAGGATGAACGGCTTCCAGTCCGTGGGCGAACCCTCCGGGTAGAGGTCCCAGCAGCTCAAGTTGGTCGGGTCTGGGGCTGGGTTCGGGCTTGCTGCGGAAGCGGTCGTCGCTGTAAAGCGCCAAACGCACCGCTTCAGCGGCGGCGGCGGCATCCTCTTCCGGAGTCTCGTTGCTCCAGGGGAGCAGCAGGCCCAGGGTTCCGACCTGACCGATGGCAGCCCCTGCTGCGGCAGCCGCTGCCAGGCGCAGTCCGTCACGATCGACGTCATCGGCGGCCCCCAGTCCCACCAGCACCAAGGTTGTGCAGTCACCTCGCAATAAAGGCAAGCTGACGCAGTCGCCGGGCTTGCCGCTGAAAGGTTTCTGCTTCAGCCAGTCGGCGAGCTGAAGGCTGAAGCGCTGCTCCATCGTGGCCACCAGCCCCTGGGGGTCGTTCTCAACGATGCCGAGGGCCAGAACGGAACCGCTCCAGGCCTCAGGTGTGGCCGGAGAGAGGGAGATCTTCATAGGAAGCCGATGCCTGCACCGATGCTAGAAGCCACCCTCAGGCCGCCTGGAAAGGGGTAGCCCATCGCTCTCGTGTTTCCTTGTTGAAGGGTGGGTGCCAGCGCTGGATCAGTGTTTGCTCCAGCTGCCGGCGAGGCCGGGTGGCCTTGGGTACATCGCTCCAGAAGCGGATGCTGGTGCTGCAGTGCAGACCACAGGCCCTGCAGGCTTCTTCATAAGCGGCTAGGTAAGCCTTGCAGTCGTGATCTCCCTTCCAGCGGCGATCGGCCGCCATCGTTTCCCCGATATAAAGAAGCAGGGGATGCTTGAGGTCGACTGGTCGGTCCATCACGAGGTAAAGAGCCGCTCCCCGATGCGGCCCTTGTGGCCAGCGCCAGAAACTCAGCGGAAGCGGTTTGAGTTGTAGAGGGTCAAAGTTCGCGAGCGGATCCTGCTCTGCCTCGAACAGGCCAACCTGCAGCGCGTCCGGCGGGGTTGGCTGAAACAGTGGTGCCTGGAAGGCATGCACCCGTTGCTGCCAGCGGCGCATCTGGGTCGTCGTGATCGCCAGCTCTGCGCTGGTGCTGGCCTCGCTGGCCGGGGGGGGTAGAGCAAAGAGATCGCCCTGGCGGTGTGCATCAGCCATGGCATCAACTCCGCGGCGGCAGGCTGGGGCCGCGGGGCCTAGCCCCGAAGCTCACCCGGCCGATCAAGGCTTCGACTGCATCGGGCGGTAAACACAGCCGTTCCTGCAGGTCTGCCAGGTGCTGGAAGGGCTGACGTCGTCGCTCGCTGATCAATCGCTGCAGTCGCTCCTCCGGCCATCCCAGCCCGGCAGCCAAAAGGGAAGGGCTCTCGGCATTGAGATCCAGTGTCGTCTGATCCGGCAGCAATGGTGCGTCGCCATGCCAGCGGAACACCAGATGGGGCCGCCACTGGTCGCAGAGCTTCGGCGGAAGCTCGAGCAGACGGGCCAGATCCTCCAGCTGACTGAACTGCACCCCGCCTTGCTGTAGACGCATCAGCAGGTCAATCATGGCGTCGCTGCAACCTGGAAGTTGGCGCCAGTCGTCGGCTGCGGCACGGTTCACATCGATGCACCAGCGAGGTTCTTCCGCCGCACGTTTCGGATCAGGCGGCAGATCGCCGATGGCCTGGAGCACCTTGCGCGCCAGGGGATCGAGCCAGTGCCGGCGGGCCATTGCCGCGTGTCTCCAAAGCAGCCTGGTCTGGACCCTAGGTCCAGCGGGGCGGTCTGGCGGGGACCTGCACCAGCCCCTCACGGAAGGCGGTCACCACCGCCGCGGTGCGGTCCTTGGCAGGCAGCTTGCGCAGCAGGCTGCTCACGTGGCTTTTCACGGTCTCGATGGACACCAGCAGGTCTTCGGCGATCTCCAGATTGGTCATGCCACGGCATAGCCCGCGCAGCACGTCTTCTTCGCGCATTGTTAGGTCCTGCAGGGGCAGCTGCTGGCCGCCGCTGCTGCTGAGCCGGCTGTGGTGGAGCACACCGCTGATTACAGGATCGAGATATTGACCATCGCTATCGATGGCGGTGAGGGCGGCGGCCACCGCTCCAGTGCCAGCGCTCTGAACGGCGCAGATGCCATGGCATCCGGCCTCGATCGCGTCCAGGATCGTGCGGGCGATTGGCCTGTGCAGCAGGATCAGGGCCTTGAGCTCGGGCTGAACAGCAAGGGCGCGCCGCACCAAGCTGATGCCGCTGCCGCTTTCCAGCAGGTCAGTGCACAGCAGCAGGCTGGCTGCGTGGCTCTGAATGTTGCCGAGGCAGTCGTCTTCGCTGGTGCAGGCGGCCACCAAAGGCCCCTGACCTTCGAACCAGATCGTCCAGCTGGCGAGCAGCACAGGGTCGGCGGTGGCGATGGCGCTGCGGCTGCGCCGCAGCAGGCTGTGGCCCTGACGGGATTGCTGCTGCAGAGAGGGGATCCGGGAGCTGAGATCCATCGGGAGAAATGGTCGGGAACCAAGGCCGCTGGCGTTTTCATGGTGGCTCGAATCCATGGGCGTGGATCCGCACTGTCAGTGACGGCTGCCATTGTTCAGAATTTCTCAAGTAAACGGATGGAGCCATGGCGTTCTTCGACTCCGAAATCGTGCAGGAGGAAGCCAAGCGGCTGTTCGGCGATTACCAGCAACTGATGCAGCTGGGCTCCGATTACGGCAAGTTCGACCGTGAGGGCAAGAAGAAATTCATCGACACGATGGAGGAGCTGATGGAGCGCTACCGGGTGTTTATGAAACGCTTTGAGCTTTCGGAAGACTTCCAGGCCAAGCTCACAGTGGAGCAGCTGCGCACCCAGCTGGGGCAATTCGGGATCACTCCGGAACAGATGTTCGAGCAGATGCACGGCACGCTGGAGCGAATGAAGAGCCAGCTGGATCTGCCCCCCAGCTGAGGCGACCCGTACGATTCAGCCCGCAACCGCCCCGCCTGTCCATGGCCCCGACCCCGTCATTGCCGGCTTGGCTGTCAAGAGGCATGGCTGATCTCTTCCCAGCGGGCGATCCCGCTGATGCCGATCAGGCCCTGGCGGCGCGTCTGGCGAAGGCTGAGACGGACGGCAGGCCACTGCGGGTGAAATTGGGCATCGACCCCACCGGCAGCAGCATCCATCTGGGCCACAGCATCCTGTTCCGCAAGCTGCGGGCCTTCCAGGATGCGGGCCATACGGCGGTGCTGATCATTGGCGATTTCACCGCGCGGATCGGTGATCCCACCGGCAAGAGCGCCACGCGGGTGCAGTTGAGCAAGGAAGACGTGGCCGCCAATGCCTCCACCTACCTGCGCCAGCTGGGGCAGGACCAGCCCAAGGAGACGGCGCTGCTGGATTTCGAAACCCCCGGCCGGTTGGAGGTGCGATACAACTCCGAATGGCTGGAGGGGATGGACCTGCCGGCGGTGATCGGCCTGCTCGGCACCGGCACGGTGGGGCAGATGCTGGCCAAGGACGACTTCTCCAAGCGCTACGGCAGCGGCACACCGATCGCGCTCCACGAATTTCTCTATCCGCTGCTGCAGGGGTACGACTCGGTGGCGGTGAATGCCGATGTGGAGCTGGGGGGCACCGATCAGAAGTTCAACGTGGCCATGGGCCGCGATTTGCAGCGTCATTTCGGCAAGGGCACCCAGTTCGGCTTGCTGCTGCCGATCCTGGTGGGTCTAGATGGTGTGCAGAAGATGAGCAAAAGCCTCGGCAACGTGGTGGGCCTGGAGGAAGATCCACTGTCGATGTACTCCAAGCTCGAGAAGGTTGGCGATGGGGCGATTAACGACTACGTGACCTTGCTCACCGATCTGGATCTGGCGGCGTTGCCGGAGAATCCGCGCGAGAAGCAGAAGGCGATGGCTCTGGCGGTGACCGCCAGCCGTCATGGACTGGCGGCAGCCGAGAAAGCCCAGAGCGATGCCGCCACCCTGGTGGGCGGAGCCGGTGATGCGGCGGCGGAGGTACCCGAGGCCTCCTTGGAGCAGGTGAACTTCCCGGCCAAGGCCTTCTATCTGCTCAGTGCCGTGGGTATCTGCGCCAGCAGCAGCGAGGCGCGCCGCCAGATCAAGGGCGGTGCGGTGCGGCTCGAAGGGGAGAAGATCAGCGATCCCAATCAGGAGTTCGCCTCAGCGGACGAGTTGGAGGGCAAGGTGCTGCAGCTGGGCAAGAAAACCTTCCGGCGGCTGACCGCCTGATCAACCCGTTTTCCCCATTGGGGGGATCCGCTGATGGGATGCCAGCGCTTGACGCTGAGTTCAGATCAGATGCGCAGATTGCCGTTGATTTTTTGGCGTATTGGCAATCGGAGTTGACGGGCGATGTCTCTGTCCCAGAGTTCATGCGAAGGTCTGAAGCGCAGCGTGAGTATCTGTCTTTTATCGAGCAAACGACTGGCCTCAAGCTGCTGCCACCTGCAGCCTGAACGTCGTCAGGGTTAGTGCTGCCATTCTCGGATTGCTTCTGGATTACAGGGCTTAAGCGGTGACGGCGAGTCGTTTGGGCTCAGAGCGAGCGCAGCACCTCAAGATCCTCGGGTTCGAGGGCAGTGGGAACGCCCCGGCGCAGGGTCTCCGAGAAGCCCTCATCGCGGTTGAGCACAGTGAGTAGGTAGAGGCGGTCGGGACCAGGATTTTCGAAATCGTGGATGGCATCGGCAGGAACCACCACGAAGTCGCCGGTATTCGCCGTGATCGAGCGTTCCTCGATGTGGAAGATCACCGTCCCCCGCAGCACGAAATAAAACTCCGCGGAGTGATGGTGGGTGTGCAACGGCACCCGATCGCAGGGATCATGGATTTCCAGAAACAGGCTGACCGCTTCTCCAGAGCCGCGGTCGTCATCCCCATCGGCGGGTGAGCTGAGCAGGGCGAGAAAACAGTGGTCCTGATCGTTAAAGCGGTAACCCTGCAGCTGTTCAGGGTGAATGATGCGCGGCAGCATGGCCCGGGGCCGGTGTGGATTCAGGATGGATGCTGCTCGTGTAGCTGTCTTGGCTCCGTTGCGTTCTGCTCACCCTGCCGATCGGATCATCGTGGCCCTGGATGGCATGGCCCCACCTCAGGCCCTGGCGTTCGCAGCTCAGGTGCAAGGGCTGCGCTGGGTGAAGGTTGGCCTGGAGTTGTTCGTGCAGGCTGGGCCTGAGGTGGTGACCCAGCTGCGCGATCGGGGCCTGCGCGTGTTTCTGGATCTCAAATTTCACGACATTCCGGCAACGATGGCGGGAGCCTGCCGGCGGGCCGCGGCGCTGGGGGCCGAGCTGATTACGGTGCATGCCTGCGCTGGCAGCGAAGCACTTAAGGCTGCGCAGGCAGCGTCGGTGGAGGGTGCCCAGCAAGAGGGTCTCAACGCTCCAATTTTGCTAGCGGTGACGGTGCTCACCAGCTGGGAGGAGCAGTGTCTGCAACGGGAACTCGCCATTGCCCAGGGCATCGCCGAACGGGTGCCGGCGTTGGCTCAGCTCTCGGCTGCCGCAGGCATCGGTGGCTGTGTGTGCTCACCTTTGGAGGCCGCGGCATTGCGGGCCCAGCACCCTGAGCCGTTTGCGTTGGTGACGCCGGGGATTCGCCCCAAAGGGGCAGCGGTGGGCGATCAGGCTCGGGTGATGGGGCCTGCCAAAGCGATTGCAGCCGGCGCTAGTCAGCTGGTGATTGGTCGGCCGATCACCAAGGCTGAGGATCCCAGCGCTGCGTTTGCGGCCTGCTGTGATGCCTTGGGTTGACTCTGTTCTGTTCCAACGTCGAAACTTGCAGCTGAGGTCCCCCAACAGAGGCGCTCAAGGCTTCTGTCCCACCTTTGGTTCGCTGCCGTCGATCAGGCGCTGCAGGTTGCTGCGGTGGCGCCAGAGCACCAGCACCATCGCCACCACCGCCACCAGGATGTAAGGGGGGCTGCCAGTGGAGAGCACCATCAGCAGGGGCAGGCTGAGGGCGGCGATCACGCTGGCCAGCGACACGATCCGGCTCAGGCTAAATACGGCCATGAACACCCCGAAGCAGGCCAGGCCCACCGGCCAGGCCAGGCCCAGAAACATCCCGAAGCCGGTGGCCACTGCCTTGCCGCCCTTGAAGCCCAGCCACACCGGCCAGATGTGACCGGCCAGGGCCGCCAGACCAGCCAGCACCTCCAGCCAATTGCGCATCAGCTCCATCCCCACCAGGCCTTCGCTGAGGGTCCGGGCCAGCAGCACAGCCGCCGCTCCCTTGCCCACATCCACTAGAAAAACAACGAGGGCCGGACCCTTGCCCACATTGCGCAGCACGTTGGTGGCGCCGGTGGACCCCGATCCGATCGTGCGCAGGTCGATGCCCTTGCACCAGCGTCCCGCCAGGAAGCCGCTGGGGATGGAACCGAGCAGATAGCCCAGCAGCAAAGAGAGGAAGCCCATCACAGCAGGTCGTCGATGGTGTCGGTTTCGCCTGGTCCGGCAGCAAAGGCCAGCCAGAGCGGGAACTGAAGCACGGGAATGTCCACCACCTGTTCTGAGGCATCGATCAGGATCAACGGCACCTCGCCCCGTTCCTCCAGACGGTCGGCCCGCTCCACCAGGGCGTCACCTCGTTCAAAGAGCACGATGCCGCTGTTGGGTCCGAAATCCTCTCGGCTTAGGCCCAGGGCATCCTGCAGGCCCCGTCGCCAGTCGCCGAGCCGTTCGGGTTGGCCTGCCAGCACCAGGGTCTGGAATTGATCGCCGTAGAGCTCACCGATCACCGCGATCAGCGCGGCCGCCAGCAGCACGTTGCGGGGCCGGCTGCCGCGGCTGGGCTGAGCCCCGCGTCCTCCCTGATTGAAGAACCAGTCCTCGAGCACGGCGGTGTCAGCTGCGTCCAGGCTGCGGCGCAGTTTCCAGGGGTCGGCGTAGAAGTCGGGCTGCTCCAGGAAGCCTTTGAGGTTGGCGCGGATCAGCTCCTCGTCGGGGCGGAAGGTGTCGGCCAGTGCCGGTGCTGCGCCTGCGTTGGCCCCCTGATCGGCGGCATCGGCTGCGGCCTGCGCGTCCAGAGGCGAGGGCTGCACCACCACCGGCTGGACCACTAGGTCGAGTGTTTCCACCGACTGGGCTAAGCCCTGGAGGGCACCGCCCAGGTAGTCCTGGAAGCCCTTCACGCGTCGGGCGATCGCATCGGATTGCCCGGCGAAGCTGGCGGCCATCTCCGTTTCCAGCTGCTGTTTGCGTTGCGTTAGGGCCTCGATCTCCTGTTGCAGAGCGTCGCGTCGCTCCTGGAGTTCGGTGAGGGCCAGTTGGATCAGGGGATCGTGGCCCTGGGGTTGAGGGTCTAGCTCCTGGGTGGCCGGGTCTTGTGGCGTCAGATCGGTGTCGTCAGGCATGGCGCACTTGTCCTTTCACTATTCCAGCTGATCGCCGCCTATCTGGCATGGTCGGCACGTCCTCGTGTTGGTTTGGTTTCTTTTGCGTAACGTGAGCGTGTTTAATCAGCTGTCTCTCGGGGCTTCGGTGTTTCCAGGGCCCCCACCCGCTGCACCAGCTGCTCGCGTAGCTCCGCTGGGTTAAACAGGATTGGTAGAAAGTGGATGCTGTTCACTTCGCGGAAGTACAGCAGCCCCGGCAACCAGGCTGCAAACAAGCGCCAGCTCTGCCACTCCGTGTAGGGAAAGCGACGCAGTTCGTTCTGTCCCCGCCACACCACCAGCATGTCGGCCGTGAACTCCAGGCGCAGGCTGTAGGTCTGCACAAGCAAAAACAGGCCAAACAGCCCGACCACCAGGGTGGGCCACGGGCGAAGTGGCAGGGGCAACAGCGTGGCGCTGAGCATGATGATCAGCAGCGGCAGCCGCGGACTCGGAGAGATGCTCACCGGATCTTTGCCGGTGGTCGCTGGCGCTGGGGGAGTGTCGCTCATGGAATGTGGAGTCTCAGCCGAAGAGAAGTTGGGTGAGCACGGTATCCATCAGAGCCACAGTCACCAGAATCATCACCACGGCTCCGGTGGTGCTGGTGCCCACCTCCTTCGGGCCGCCCGCTGTGGTCATGCCCCAGCCGCAGGAGAGGACGGCGATCTGTAGGCCGAACACCAGAGCCTTGATCAGCATGAACGGAATGTCATCGGGCATCAGCCAGCTGCGCACCGACGACCAGAACACCTGCGGAGGAATCATGTACAGCTCGGTGCTGCTCCACTGGGCGCTCCAGATGGCCACACCGAAGAACAGAAGGCACTGCACCGGTGCCATGACCACCATGGCGATCAAACGCGGTACCACCAGATACTCCACCGGGTCGGTGCGCAGCATCGTGATCGCATCGATCTGCTCGGTCACCTTCATGGTGCCGAGCTGGGCGGCATAGGCCGTAGCTACCTTGCCCGTGAGCAGGGTGGCGGTGAGCAGCGGCGCGATCTCACGTGCCAGTCCCACCGCCAGCACGCCGCCAACCGTGGCACTGGCGCCCATGCTGCTCAGCTCCTTGGTCACCTGGATGTTGAACACCGTGCCCGCTGCCAGGGAGGTGATGATCACGATCAGGAAGCTTCCCGGTCCTGCCTCCTGTAGTTGATCCAGAAGGTCGACGGTATTAATGCGACCCCGGACGGTGGCGGTCACTGCCTGCCCGCCGATGATCAGGCTGCTCCCAAGCCTGTTCAACCAGCGGGGGGATTTAAAACGAAGCCGGAGCGGGGGGAAGGTCATGCACGTTGCAGGTGAGCGCCGCGGTCTGGCCAGCTTCGCATCACCAAGAGGCCGAACATCACAAGGATGGCGGGAATCAGGCCCATGCTCATGCGAATGGCCAGCAATGCCATGGCCGGCTGTTCGATGAAATCCATGGCCCCACTGCAGGCCTCGCTGGAGATGTAGCCAGTGAGAGACAGCAAGACGCCGAACACGCTCATGCTCACGCCGATAATCAGCTTCTGGCCGAACACCATCCAGGCGGTGTAGAGGCCTGCGGGGTGGGTTGGATCGGCATCGATCGCGTCCGGCAGAAGCGACCAGGGAATCAGGTAGGCGGTGGAGGCTCCAAGCCCCACCAGCATGATCAGGCCGATCAGGGGAATCAGTTCAGCACCGCTCCCGCCGTGCTGCAGCGGTGGGAACGCCATCGACAGCAGACAGGCCAGGATCCAGAGACTTCCGCCCCAGCGCAGCGCTATCAAACGGCCTTTGCGGTTCGACAGCAGGCTCCAGATCTGTAGGCCCGCCAGGGCGCTTAGCTGAAACGGCAGCAGGATCCAGGTGGACAGATTCGGGGGCACGTGCACCACCTGCACCAGCCAGATCAAGGCCACCACCTGCATCAACTGCAGGCCAAACCAAAGCAACAGGTACAGCCCCAGAACCATCAAGAAGCGGGGGTTGGAACGGATCCTCTTGAATTGCTCCAGGGGTGGTTCGCTCTGGTTGCTGGGTCGTTGGGCCCGCTTGGCAAACGGGGCCAGACCCCAGCAGCAGGCCAGGGTGGCCACGGCGGCGATGGTGCCGGTGATCCGGCCCATGCGCAGGTAGCCCTCGGCGCCATCGCTCAGCACCAGCGAGGCCACAATCAAGCCGCTCAGTCCGGCCAGGATCGACCCCGTGAAGCGCGCGGCATTCAGGCGAGTGCGGATAGCGGTGTCGGGGGTGAGTTCGGTGGAGAGGGCCGCATAGGGCAGATTCACGCTGGTGTAGGCGCTCATCAGCAGGATCGCCATCACCACGTAGTAGAGCGTGCGCTGGGTCAAGTCCCCCTCCGGAACCCACCACATCGCGGCCAAGCTGATTCCCAGGGGCAACGCCGCTCCCAGCATCCAGGGGATGCGTGGTCCCCAGCGGCTTTGGGTGTGGTCGCTCATCCAGCCGATTAAGGGATCGTTGATCGCATCCCACACCTTGATCACCGTGAGCAGCGAGCCGGCAATGAAGGCAGGCAGCCCTGCCGCGCAGGTGAAGAATGGGAAGAGATAGAAGCCGAGCTGAGTCGCGGCCAGTCCGGTGCCCGCATCTCCCATGCCGTAGGCGAGCATCAGGCGTTGTCGGGATCCTCCGGGAACGGTGGTCTTGTTCATCAAGCCAGGGGAGGGGGCAGGCGGACCGTCATAATGGTTGAGCATGCATCCAGGAACACCATCCACTTCGGGTGGCCAGTTCGGATGTATTAATGCGGGCGTAGTTTAGTGGTAAAACCTCAGCCTTCCAAGCTGATGATGCGGGTTCGATTCCCGCCGCCCGCTTTGAAACACCTCATTGAATTCACAGCATCGCTGTTTACCAGAGGTCTTGCTTCCCTTTGATCAGAGCCTGAGGCTGTTTGCATACTCTCCGGCCACCATCACCACAAGGCTCCTGGCCTCCAGCGGTACTCCCGGTGGTGTCCAGGGTTCTGGATGGGCCGGTAGGTCCTGGCCAGGGGGCAGCGCCGTATCGATCAGGCGATGCCACGGTGTGGTGGCCACTGGCAGGTCGAAGTGCATCGCCTTGAAGTAGGCGTTGAGCCCTGCCCA
>ERZ802824.44-NODE-44-length-55168-cov-18.8723_pt1 | contig 55168 bp, 46 predicted proteins | sample MGYA00345650_ERZ802824 | MGnify/ENA primary metagenome ERZ802824 (study PRJEB30503, sample SAMEA104212361) | marine metagenome | biome: Westerlies Biome; feature: [SRF] surface water layer (ENVO:00010504) within the epipelagic zone...; material: water (ENVO:00002006)... | reverse complement strand
TGGCGGGATTACGAATTTGGATGAAGCGCTTGCAAAACAAATTGATAAAATTGCGCTTCAATTAGGTGCAACCAGCCTCTAATGTCAGAGTTTGCTGCTGAGTATTATTGGATAATTATTGTAACATCATTCTTCCTTGCGGGTATTGTAAAAGGAACACTTGGTCTAGGGCTTCCAACCGTTGCCATTACCGTTCTTACCTTTTTTATCCCGCCTGTTGACGCGGTTATGATGAACGTAATTCCTGTTCTGCTTTTAAATAGCTGGCAATATTATCAGGCTGAAGACCATCTTTTTGTGATTAAAAAATATTGGCGGCTTGCTGCATGGATGATGGCAAGTTTGGCGGTTTTTTCGTTTGTTACGGTGCATTTATCAAATGAGCTTATTAAGCTATGGATTGGCGTTGGTATATTAAGTTTTTTTGCAACAAATATCAGAAGTGGTGGATGGCATATTCCACCAGAAAAAATGAAAAAATGGCAACCGATTGTTGGGGGTATCTCTGGCTTTGTAGGGGGACCGACTGCACTTTGGGCTATTCCGCTTACGATTTACCTTATATCTGCCAAAATTCCGAAGCGGGAATTTGTTGATACCATGGGATTTTTGTTGCTGGTAGGATGTGTCCCTGTTATTTTTGGATATGTATCAACCGAAGTTTTTGTTTTTTCTGAGATGTGGTTTCCCAGTTTGGTTGCAACATTAGTGGCAACAGCTGGATTTATTCTTGGCCAATTAATTAGAGATAAAATATCAGCCGAGTTATTTAGAAAATTATTATTGTGGATGTTTTTTATTATGGGAATACGAATGATAGCCGAAGCTCTTTTATAAAAAAAAGGTAACAATGATGAATAATAAAGCGTGGTTTTTATTATTACTTTTATCATTCATATGGGGTGGGTCTTTCTATTTTATTGGTGAGGGCGTTCGGTATGTTCCGCCGCTAACGCTTGTCTGGTATAGAATTCTGTTTGCTGGGATTGCCTTATATATACTGCTTTTATGGCGGCGGCAAAAATTACCAACTCAATTTGATTTCTGGTTTCGTATTTCAATAATGGTACTATTGAATAATATTATTCCATTTACACTCATCGCCTGGGGTCAACAGACAATAAGCGGGGGTCTGGCTGCGATTTTAAATTCTAATACTGCATTTGCAGCGGTTTTTATTGCAGCAATATTCATTCCCTCAGAGCCATTAGATGCAAGACGAGTGATAGGCACACTAATTGGTATTATAGGCGTGGTTTTAGTGATTGGCATGGATGCCTTGACAGAAATCACACTTGCATCTTTAAGCCAGCTCGCCATATTGCTCGCCACTATTAGTTATGCGTTAGGAAGTGTGTGGGGTAAAACACGTCTCTCAAGCTACAAGCCGCTGGATATTGCCTGCGGAACATTGCTGGTTGGATCTGTAATTGTTGCACCGATTATGGTTTTGGCAGATGGCATACCAGATCTAGCAGCATTTGAGTGGAAGTTTATAACAATACTTATAGGACTTAGTATCGCTGGTACTGCCTTTGCTTATGTTATTTATTATCGTATTTTAGAACTTGCAGGTGCATCTAGTCTCATGCTTGTGACGATCATTGTGCCTATTTTTGCAGTATCGATTGATGCTATTATTCTCTCAAAATGGATTTCTGCTCAAACCCTTGGCGGTTTTGTGATTATAAGCCTTGGGCTGTCCTTGATAGATGGCAGAATTTGGTGGCTTATTGCCAAAAGGTTAAAAGCCAGATAACGCACAATCCAGATATAATAGTCGCAACAGTAGAGCGTGTATAATAAGCAACAATAATAGCAATGATGGCCGCCCCTATTCTCAGATTATCTTGAATAATAAGAGTGCCTGTTTCGGGCGAGATAAAAATAGCGGGAACAATGATTGCCGTTAATACCGATACGGGCACAAACTTCATGGCTAATTGCAGCCAGATTGGAAGCGTTTTTGGCATTAAGGGAGATAGGGTAAGAAATCGTGCGGCAAAGGTCAGGATTCCTGCACAAATAATAGCAAGCCAGACTATCATGGCTTTTCCTCAGTTTTTGTGTCTCGTGAATCCATTAAGTAGCTAGAGGCTGTGCCAGCAATAATGCCACAAATAGCAGAAATAATAATCCAGAGATTAAAGGGCAGAAACTGAAATATCAAAGCAGCAGTTCCAGAAGAAACACCCGCAAATATTTGCGGAAAATGCGTTAGAGAAGGAATTACAACGGCAATAAATGTAAGTGGAACAGCAAATCCAAGCTGAAAATTATCTGGTATTGTTGGGCCAGCTATTATTCCGATTAGAGTCGATATCTGCCAACAGGACCAAAGGATTAGACCACTTCCCAGTAAGTGATAATGCATTGCATCTGAGGAATGCTTCTGGGTGAATCTTAGATGCGAAATTGCAAATGCTTCATCGGTCAGTAAATAGCCAAGAAGGATGCGCCAATATAAGGGTAAATGGCGTAAATATTCTGACATAACAAGCCCATAGAGTATATGGCGAAGGTTAACAGCACTCACGGTTGTGACTAATATGGTAAAGGGCGTGCCTGTTGCGTATAATTGTGTAAATACAATCTGGCTAGCACCGCCGAATAAAATAGAGGACATAAAAAAAGTTTGAAGCGGTGTCAAACCTGCCTCTAGCCCTACCATGCCAAATACGATACCAAAAGGGATAACCGCTAATTGCAAGGGAAGGCCGTCTTTTATACCTGCCAGAAATTCGCTCAGCGCGCCTTTATTTTTACCAGAAAACATCGCAACACCAAAAATTTTCCTGCATTATGAAGATTACAAATTGGGTTACAGAATAACACATCAATAAAAGGATGCTGGTTTGCACGCAACATGTTATTTATGTAATCCAGTACCATCATTTAATACAAGAGGATATTTGACGAATGACAGATCACTATAATGTGATTAGCAAACAGAGTGCGCAGAATAAACGAATTGTGATGCGGGTTGATTTCAATGTGCCAATGCAAGACGGAAAAATCTTGGATGATACCAGAATAAAACGCGTTATTCCTGGAATAAAAACCCTGTTAGAATGTTCAAAGCAACTTATTTTAGTAACACATCTTGGACGCCCCAAAGGGAATGTTGATAACACGCTCTCGTCGCAACCGCTCCAAGAATATCTTAGTAACGCATTATCAATGTCAGTGCGTTTTATACCGCATATCGAAGATCCTTCACAGCTTTCAGAGGCGGTAGATTCCCATGATAAAATCTGTTTGCTGGAGAATTGCCGCTTTTATGCAGGCGAAGAACAAAATGACCAAAATCTGGCACGCGCTTATGCAAGTCTTGCCGATATTTATGTCAATGATGCGTTTTCGTGTTCTCATCGCTCACACGCCTCCATTCAGGCGATTACTGGGTTTCTGCCAAGCTTTGCAGGCCCTGTTCTTGCAGCAGAGCTAACAGCGCTGTCGGATGCATTGGAAAGCCCGAAGCGGCCCGTGGCGGCCTTTGTTGGCGGCGCAAAAATATCTACCAAACTTTCTGTATTAGAAAATCTGATTTCCAAAGTGGATAAGCTGCTTCTTGCAGGAGCGATGGCAAACACGTTTCTTGCTGCGAGGCAAATACCAGTGGCTGCATCATTATATGAGCCAGATTTGATACCTACGGCTAAAATGATATCAGAGCTTGCGCAACAACAAGGATGCGAGATAATTTTACCAGTTGATGGTGTTGTAAGTACAAAATTAGAAAAAGGGGGGCGCTTTCACACGCGCCTTAACGGCGCGCTCGAAGTTAATGAGATGATTTTAGATATTGGTCCTGCCTCCGTCGCTTTATTCAAAGAACATATAAAAGACTGCAAAACATTATTATGGAACGGACCTGCTGGCGCATTTGAAATTGCCCCATATGATGAGGCTAGTAAATCGCTTGGCGCGTTTATAGGCATGAGAACCCGCAACGGGCAGCTTATAAGTGTTGCTGGCGGCGGCGATACGGTCGCTGCTGTAAATCTTGCAGGCGTAGCAGATGAGCTTACTTATGTATCACTGGCAGGAGGCGCTTTTCTTGAATGGATTGAAGGAAAATCACTTCCAGGTATTGAAGCCTTACAGTCATCAGATTAGATGAATTATAAACAGGCGTACTGCAAAAACTTAACCTTAAGGGTACCCAAATATGTTTTTTGATAATCCGTTTAAAACTAGACTACCAGATAGCCATGAAGCGCTTAAAGGCAGAGCACAGAAAATCAAGACCTCACAAAGGCACGCTGTCTTAAATACCGCCATGCATCCCCCTTTTCCAGATAATCTTCATAAACTTGTTGTTGGAATGGGATGTTTTTGGGGGGCAGAGAGATTATTTTGGAAATGCGAGGGTGTGTATTCAACCGCAGTTGGTTATTCAGGCGGTACCACGCCCAATCCTACTTATGAAGAAGTTTGTTCAGGGCGTACAGGCCATACCGAAGCTGTTTTGATTATTTATGATCCCAAACAAGTATCTCTGGATAGACTGCTTGGTATTTTTTGGGAAGAACATAACCCAACCCAGTTTATGAGACAGGGAAATGACAGAGGAACTCAATATCGCTCAGCTCTATATGCGTTCGATGAAAAACAGCTTGCTGAGTTAACACACTCTGCTGAACATTATCAGTCTGCCTTAAAAAAAGCAGGCCATCGTGATATTACAACAGAGATTAAAATGCATGAGCATTTCTATTATGCAGAGGACTATCATCAGCAATATTTACATAAAGTGCCAAATGGCTATTGTGGACTTGCTGGATGTGGGATTTCGTATGAATACGCCTCTTGACCTTTAGCATTGGGCAGTCTATAAACCAGCACGTTTTTCCTAGAAATGGAAGTTGTCATGAAAGTTGTAAGTTCTCTTAAAACCATTAAAAATCGCGATCGTCATTGCCAGGTGGTACGTCGTCGCGGTAGGTTATATGTCATCAATAAGAGAAACCCACGTTTGAAAGCGCGTCAGGGGTAGTAGCGGGTTACCAAAAGGCACGATTTAGCATAAATGTGAAAGACAGTCACAAAGCCGGCTTTTAAGCTGGCTTTTTTTTATTAGGGCTGTTTTTTGTTAATTCCTCGTTTTTTTTGAAAAACTTCTTCTAACTCTGCTGGTTGATGATTGATTTTTTTCACATAACCACCCTATATAATTAGGGTAGGATCCATAATGCCAGATCCATAAAGCAGATCCGAATCGGGGGTTATAGAAATGGGTGTTCCATCGCCAGATAGTGAGATTTTATCAAGACGAGATGATATTATTGCGGGTCTGAAATCAATGCTTCCAGATGAGTGTGTTTTAGACAGCCTTACTTCTATGCGTGCGTATGATGCGGATGGATTATCCTCCTATCGTCAAACACCGCTTGCTGTTGTGCTCCCCACAAATGTCGCGCAAATCGCCTCTGTTATGAGATGGTGTAAGCATAATGAAGTAAAAATAGTGCCAAGAGGGGCTGGAACATCTCTTTCTGGGGGGGCAACACCTCTTGCAGACGGCATTTTACTTAGTCTTGCGAAGTTTAATAAAATATTAGACATAGATTATGAAAACCGATGTGTGGTAACGCAGCCCGGAGTTACTAACCTTGGAATTACCCATGCAGTTGAAGATGCGGGATTTTATTATGCACCAGATCCCTCTAGCCAAATTGCCTGTTCAATTGGCGGCAATATAGCTGAGAATTCTGGCGGCGTGCATTGCTTGAAGTATGGTCTGACCACAAATAATGTGCTTGGCGTTGAGATAGTAACCATGGAAGGGGAGGTCATTCGGATAGGCGGCAGGCATCTTGATTCAGGCTCGCTTGATTTATTAGGTGTTTTAACAGGCTCTGAGGGTTTGTTAGGTGTTGTAACAGAAGTTACGGTTCGAATTTTGCGCAAACCATCAACCCAGCGTGCAATGCTTGTTGGCTTTGAATCAGCTCTGGATGCTGGCAAAGCGGTATCAGATGTGATTTCCGCTGGCATTATTCCAGCTGGAATGGAAATGATGGATAATCCTGCCATCAGGGCAGCTGAAGATTTTGTGAATGTAGGATACCCAAGAGAAGCAGCAGCACTGTTAATCGTCGAGCTAGACGGGCCGAGCGTTGAAGTAGATGCGTTACTTGAATCGGTAGAGCGCATAATGCGCAAAGCAGGTGCAAATTCGGTGCGTCTATCTCAGTCAGAACAGGAAAGAATAGACTTCTGGTCTGGGCGAAAGGCAGCCTTTCCCGCTGTTGGCCGTATTTCACCAGACTATTTATGCATGGATGGCACGATACCAAGAAAGGCACTCCCTGAAATGCTGGTTAAAATGTCGTCCTTGTCTCAACAATATGGATTGAGAGTTGCAAATGTGTTTCACGCGGGTGATGGAAATCTGCACCCCCTTATTCTATTTGATGCTAATATCGAGGGTGATCTTGAACGAGCGGAGGCATTCGGAGCAGACATATTGCGTCACTGTGTGGCGCTTGGCGGGGTTTTAACAGGAGAACATGGCGTTGGTATCGAGAAGCGAGATCTGATGGGTGAGATGTTTAATGAAACTGATCTCAAACAACAACAGCGTTTAAAATGTGCGTTTGATCCCCAACATTTATTGAATCCGGGTAAGGTATTCCCTCAACTCCATAGATGTGCTGAACTTGGACGATTGCATGTGCATCATGGCACGCTTCCACATCCGGACCTGCCTAGGTTTTAAGTTTACCTAAGTTTTATAGTTCATAATTCGGCTAGAGCATTTGTTTGATGAAGTTATTATATCCTGATACCTTGGAAAGTCTGCAAAACATGGTTGCAGAAGCTCTGGCAGAAGAAACAGCATTAAAAATCGAGGGTTGTGGAACGCTAGATGGGGTTGGACGCCCTGTTAATGCCCAGAAATGCATTAGCATGAAGAACTATACGGGGATTATTGATTATGATCCTGCAGAGCTTGTGCTGGTAGCTCGTGCCGGGACGCGTTTGCGAGAAGTGGAAGAATTGCTTGCCTCGGAAAATCAGCTTCTAGCCTTTGAGCCCCCCCATTTTAACAGCCTATATGAAGATGCAAACGCACAGCCAACCAACCAGACGATAGGCGGCGTAATAGGCGCGGGTCTTGCAGGCTCAAGACGGATATCAGCAGGTAGTGCAAGAGACTATCTTCTTGGTTTTACGGCTATTTCTGGCAGAGCCGAACTTTTTAAATCTGGTAGCCGTGTGATGAAAAATGTTACAGGATATGATTTGTCCAAGCTTATGACAGGGTCATTTGGAACATTAGCAATTATGGATGAAATTACCTTGAAAGTTCTGCCAGCTCCTGAGGTAGCTTATAGCTGTATCGTGCCTACATCTGATATGTTTGCGGCTCAGAAAATAGTAGGTCAGATTTTTGCAAGTCCAGTGGAAGCATCAGGCGGGGTTATAGTGCCTGTTGAAATCGCAAAAGCGCTGTCGTTAGATATTGGCGAGCAAGGCGCTGCTGCCATTATTCGAATTGAGGGTATTGAGATTTCTGTTCTAGATAGAATAAACCAAATCCGAGAATTGCTTTGCAAAACACAGGAATGCTTTTTGCTGGAAAATCAGGAAACTACTGAATTATGGCGCGCATTATGTAACGGCAAGCCGCTTTCAAAATCTGATCAAATTTGGCAGATATCAACACCTCCTGCCAGCGGGCCTTCTCTGTTTAAGGCCATAAGCGATAGAACTGACATATCTGGATTTCTGGATTGGGCTGGCGGACTTGTTTGGATAGCTGGAAAGAGCGAAAATTTGCATGATATTATTCGCACCGAACTTGCGTCTCATGGAGGGGGGCATGCAACATTGTTGAAAGCCGACATTAATTTGCGCCAGCATATTTCTGTTTTTCAGCCATTACCCTCTGCCTTACATGCTCTTGAAATGAGAGTACGAGATGCATTTGACCCGCGCCATATCCTAAACCCAAATCGCACATTACCTGCGATTGCATCATGAGCGAGATAGGATAAATGCAAACACGCTTCACAGAAGAGCAATATAAAAGACCTGAAATCCGCGAAGCAGATGAGATTTTAAGAAAATGTGTTCATTGTGGTTTTTGCACCGCGACCTGTCCTACTTATGTTATAACAGGCGATGAGCGCGATAGTCCAAGAGGGCGCATCTGGATGATGCGAGATATGCTTGAATCAGATGCGCCAGCCAGCCAAGAAACCTCATTCCATCTTGATAGATGTCTTACCTGTCTTTCTTGCATGACAACCTGTCCTTCTGGTGTTGATTATATGCATCTAGCAGAAATCGGCAGGGATTATGTGCATAAAACCACGAGACGACCCTTGTCAGACAGATTATTGAGAATGATGCTTGTCAAGATTCTACCAAGGGCAGGACTGTTTTCACTAGCGTTGAGGGCCTCAAAGATAGCACAGCCTTTTGCTCGGTTATTTCCTACTTCTATAAGAGCAATGATACGTTCAGCGCCAAAAAAACTCAAGAAATTGGATCCTATTGGCTCAACAGATATGACTTACCCTGCTGAAGGTAAAACCCACAGCCGCGTGATTTTGCTCTCAGGGTGTGCGCAAAGAGCAATAGAGCCTGAGATTAATTCAGCCACAATTCGTATCCTTAATCGAATTGGGGTTGATGTTATTGTGCGAAAGCAAGCATCTTGTTGTGGCGCTTTAGCACATCATATTGACGAGCCAGAAGCGGCACAAAATGCAGTTAGAGAAGTAGTGCGCGCCTGGTCGCATGAGATATCTGATAAACAGATTGATGCCATTATTGTTAACACATCTGGTTGTGGCACAATGCTTAAAGATTATGGTCATTTATTGAAGGATGATGCTGAATTGGCAAATGCAGCTGCCACCATCTCGAGCCTTGCCTGTGACATAACCGAATTTCTGGCAGATAGTAATGCCATTTCTTTTACGCGAAAACCAAATCTGATTGTAGGGTATCATTCTGCCTGCTCACTTCAGCATGGTCAGCAAATCACACACGCCCCAAAACTACTTTTAGCAAAAGCTGGGGTTGAAATAGCAATCCCAAAAGACCCCCATCTTTGTTGTGGTTCTGCAGGTGTGTACTCTATTTTACAGCCAGAATTATCAGGTCAGCTTAAACACCGAAAGCTAGATAATTTGAATAAATTAGAGGTCGATTTATTTGTTGCTGGTAACATTGGTTGTATTAACCAGCTGGCAGATGCAGATGCCCCTTTTTGTCATATCGTCCAATTATTAGATTATTTATCTGGTGGTCCCGTGCCGCCATCGATACAAGCGCTGCCTCAATTACTATCTGCAGAATAATGCGATTATCAACGCAATCTTGCTCGTATTAATCACGTTTGAAAAAATCATTTCCTTTATCATCCATAACGATAAAAGCAGGGAAATTTTCAACCTCTATCTTCCAGATTGCCTCCATCCCTAGCTCTGGATATTCTAGCACTTCAATATGTTTGATAGAATCTAGTGCAAGCTTGGCGGCAACACCGCCAATAGAACCCAAATAAAAACCGCCATGTTTTGCACATGCTTGTCTGACCGCAGCGCTTCTGTTCCCCTTTGCAAGCATAACCATAGAGCCACCCGCGGCCTGAAACCTATCTACATATGAATCCATTCTGCCAGCAGTAGTAGGGCCAAACGAACCAGATGCCATACCATCAGGTGTTTTGGCAGGGCCTGCATAATAAATTGGGTGGTTTTTTACATAATCTGGCAAGCTTCCTGTTTCTTCGAGTACTTCTAGTAGCTTTGCATGGGCAATATCACGCGCAACAATCATTGTACCTGTCAGATTGACCCTGGTTTTTATGGGATGCTTAGATAATTTTTTCAGGATATTTTCCATGGGTTGTTGTAAATCAACGGCCACTACTGGCGTATCGCTGGTTTCTTCTATGGTTGGAAGAAACCGTGATGGATCTGTTTCAAGTTTCTCAAGAAACATACCTTGTGCATTGATTTTTGCACGTATCTGGCGGTCTGCGGAGCAAGACACACCAATTCCGATGGGGCAGGACGCACCATGTCTTGGCAGGCGTATAACTCTAACGTCATGGCAGAAATATTTGCCGCCAAATTGCGCACCAATTCCCATTTCGCGCGTCATCTCCAGAATAATCTGCTCCCACTCTAAATCACGCCATCCATGGCCTGTTATGTCCCCTGTTGTGGGCAGATTATCTAAATCCTTAGTAGAAGCCGCTTTAACTGTTTTAAGCGTGGTTTCAGCAGAAGTGCCGCCAATGACGACAGCTAAGTGATAGGGTGGGCAAGCAGCCGTCCCCAAATTTATAATAGCATCTGATAAAAACGCCCTTAACCCCTCCGGGTTAAGTACAGCCTTTGTTTGTTGATATAAATAAGATTTATTGGCAGATCCCCCGCCTTTTTGCACAAAGGTAAATTTATACTCATTTCCAGAACCGCTATAGATATCTATCTGGGCTGGAAGATTATTACCTGTGTTTTTTTCTTCAAACATTGAAAGCGGGGCAAGCTGGGAGTATCTAAGATTACTGCTTTGATAGGTGTCAAATATTCCTTTTGAGAGCGCTTTGGCATCACTGCCGCCCGTTATTACTCTCTCTCCTTTTACTGCCGAGATGATTGCTGTGCCTGTGTCCTGACACATAGGAAGCACTCTGTCTGCAGAAACAACCGCGTTTTTTAGCATTTCCAGCGCAACAAAATGATCATTTTCACTTGCGTGCTTATCATCCAGAATATCTCTGAGCTGTTGTAGATGGGATGGTCTTAATAAATGACTGACATCTTCAAATGCTTTTTGAGCCAGAAAACTTAACCCTTCTGGGTCAATTTTAAGATATGTCTGCCCCTCCATTGTGAATGTATTCACATAGTCTGTGGTGATATTTCTATATTCAGTATTATCTTCACCGACTGGAAGTAACGGGGTATATGTAAATTCGGTCATTTTACTCAAGATGGGTTAGAGGGCTGTTTTCGAAATGCATCAAGTGATACAACATCTGCTGTGTCACTTTCATCAGTATCGCTAGAATCTGTTTTATTTTTATCTTCTATTGAAGTGATTAACTCAGATAATTCAGGAGAGGATGCCTCATCATTTGCGCTGAACTGAAGGCCAAAACCAACCGATGGATCTGTAAAATGGGTGACAGCTGCAAACGGGATAACAAGGCTTTGTTTCACGCCCGAAAATGATAGGGTTACGCCAAAAAGCGCATCAGTGACAACCAGATCCCAATATTGATGCTGCAACACAATGGTCATTTCTTCTGGATTAATCTCTCTCAAGCTTGAATCCATTTCAACCCCTGAGAATTGTGTCTTAAAGCTGATATAAAAATGGGCTTCGTCTGGTAGACCCTCTCTCTCAGCTATTTTCAGTGCGCTCTTAACCACATCTCGCAATGCTTCTTCTACTAGAATTTCATAGTCAATGCCTGCTGGCATATTGCCTGAATCATCGCTCATTAATTTCACTCCCCTTGATGTAGTGTGAGGGGCTTTCTGTTGCCAGGTGCACCCTCGACCCCGCCTGCCAGAGCTCAATCCGACAGGGCTTAATTTTGATCACTCAAACTGCATTACGCAGCCATTGCAACCGGAGCAGTGTTGTCATTTGCAACTACTACAATGACCCGATAACGGCGGATATCATACCGAGCGAAAATACCATCTTTACTACATGCGTCGATCCTATTTCGCCCCCAAAAAAATGCGTCATACCGAAACAAACCTTGATATGATGAGCAATAACGTTAGTATCATCAGTGCTCTTTTAGCTTAATGGTGGAGGCGCCGGGTACCGCCCCCGGGTCCGCTCTGCTTATTCCATAATACGTTTATCGCCATAGTCGACTTGCATCGACACTTAAATTATAGGATGAAATGAGACAGGTTGAAAGATTTATCTTAACTTTGTTTGCAACTAGGCAATAAAGTAGGAAGAATAGCGGTAATCAGGAGTTATTATTAATCATGCAACAATATAAGGATTTACTCTCTCATGTTTTAGCGCATGGCACCCAGCGCGGAGATAGAACTGGAACAGGAACCTTATCGGTTTTTGGTTGGCAAATGCGGTTTAACTTAGCAGATGGATTCCCGCTACTAACTACAAAAAAACTGCATACGCGCTCTATCATTCATGAGCTTATCTGGTTTATCCGTGGTGAGACAAATATTGCCTATTTGCGTGATAACAAGGTTCGTATTTGGGATGAATGGGCAGATGAGAGTGGCGATCTTGGCCCTGTTTACGGAAAACAATGGCGCTCTTGGGTCTCCCCATATGAAGGCCAAACCATTGACCAGCTCAATGATGTTGTACAGCAAATCAAAACCAATCCAGAATCAAGGCGCCTAATCGTAAGTGCCTGGAACCCAGCAGATATTCCGCAAATGGCCCTGCCACCATGTCACTGCTTGTTTCAGTTCTATGTTGCAGACGGCAAACTATCCTGCCAGCTCTATCAGAGAAGCGCTGATATATTTTTAGGAGTGCCGTTTAATATCGCTTCTTACGCATTGCTAACGCACATGGTTGCACATGTTTGCGATTTGCAAGTAGGTGATTTTGTTCATTCTTTTGGCGATGCACATCTATATCTGAATCATATCGAGCAGGCAAAATTACAACTACAAAGAGTGCCAACCAAGCTGCCAAATTTAGTGTTAAATGCGCCCCCAAATACGCTTGAGGCGTTTGAGTTCGAGCATATTCAGATAAATGATTACATCGCAGCACCCACCATTAAAGCACCAATTTCAGTTTGAATTTTTTGAGATTTGGTTTCTGCATGACCAGTTATAATTCAAGGGCTATAAGTTAAGGGCTATAAGTTAAGTTTGTTTGGGGGAATGTTTGATGACACATAGCGAAAATACCAATAACCGATTTCAGATGGTTTGTGTGGTTGCTATGGCAAATAATGGAGTTATCGGGGATGGGCAGGGTCTTATCTGGCATCTGCCTGGGGACTTGCCCCGTGTTAAAAAAATCACTATGGGATGCCCATTAATTATGGGAAGACGAACCTGGGCTTCTATTGGAAAAGCATTGCCAGGCCGCGCATCGATTGTGTTAACACGTGATACCAGCTGGACAGCAGATGGCGCTATTGTAGCACATAGCCTGAGTGATGCTATCATGCATGGCAAGAGCTGGCTTGCAAAACAGGAGAGCCAAGAGACGAGATTGATATTATTTGGCGGCGGCGAAATTTATAGTCTTGGGATAGATTTATGCCAAGAAATTGAATTAACACGAGTGAATGCAACTCCCCCAAGCGGGACTAAATTCCCTAATATAAATTGGCAAGAATGGGATGAATTAGATGCAACCAGTCACAAGGCTGGGGCAGATCATCCGAGTTTTAGTTACCATCACTACATTCATAAGACGCAAAACAGATATGTTTAACGAACACGATATACAAGTTCGAAAAAAACCTATTATTTGAAAAGGTAATATTTATTTACTCAATAATAATAGCTGGAATAGTAGCGGGCCCTTCCGCATTTTGACCTTCAAGAGAATCCCAAATTTTCTGTGCGATTGACGAATAGGCTTTGGAATGCGGGTTTTCAGGCTGGGTCGCAACGATTGGCTCTCCTGCGTCTGATGTTTGCCTGATAGTCATATCAAGCGGTATTCCCCCAAGAAACGCAACGTCTAACTTGGCGGCCTCTTTTTCAGCGCCACCTGTGCTAAATACATCATGCCTACTGCCGCAATCAGGGCATATAAAATAACTCATATTTTCGATAATACCAAGGATGGGAACATCTACTTTTCGGAACATATTAAGCCCTTTTCGGGCATCTATCAAAGCTAGATCCTGAGGTGTAGATACGATTACAGCGCCAGAGAGCGAGGCACGCTGACAAAGCGTTAATTGCGCATCCCCTGTGCCGGGCGGTAAATCTATCACTAATACATCCAAATCAGTCCAAAGAACATCCCGTAGCATTTGCTCGATAGCGCTCATTACCATGGGTCCACGCCAAATCGTTGGCGATTCAGGCTCAACCAGAAATCCAATTGACATTGTCTGGAGTCCCCAAACATCTAACGGCACTAATTTTTTGTCATAATATTCTGGTTTTCGGCTTGTGCCTAACAATCGAGGAAGCGAAGGGCCATAAATATCAGCATCTAGAATGCCGACTAAAAGCCCCATTTGTTTTAACGCAAGCGCAATATTTATGGCTGTTGTTGATTTGCCTACGCCTCCTTTGCCAGAGGCGACAGCAATTACATGCTTAGCTGGCTTTAAAGGCGGGTTTCGGGGAGCCTCTGGTTTTGAGCGGGGGGATGGTTGCGACGTGCTGGCTGCTTTATGAGCTGTTAATATGGCAGTAGCTGACAGAACGCCTGATAAGCTACTTACCACATCTTCTGCTTCTCGGCGCAACTCGTCAGACTGATTTGCAAGGGCAGGGTCTATCTCTATTGAAAATCCGATATGCCCATCTTTGATAACTATCCCTGATATGTCCCCATCATCGACGATATTATCTTTGGAATGTGGAAATTTGACCTGTCTGAGTGCCGATTTCACTTTTTCTGAAGTTATTTCTGACTGCATTCTTGATTTTCCGATCATAACGCCAAATATAAGGTTGATATAACGTTAGTTGAAATACTGGTTATAGATTATTTATGCAAGTAGTGTAGCATATAGCTGTTTAAAGATAGCTGTATTAAAAAATATCACTGTTTAGCTATTTGGTTTGAAACATAACATTAATGGAACGGAGCAACGAATGCCGTGGAATAATCAAGGTGGCGGAAACGAAGGTGGACCATGGGGCGGCGGCTCTGATGGCGGAAAACAATGGGGTAACGGCGGAAAACAGCCAGGCCAACCTACACCGCCTGATCTGGATAAGTTAATTAATGATGCAAAACGTCGGTTTGGCGGTCTTGGTGGTTTTTCAAAAGGCGGGGGCTCTGGCAGGTTATTTTTAATCTTCTTGTTGATAGCAGCTATATTATGGCTGGCAACTGGTTTTTACCGCGTTAACGCTCAGCAGCAAGGTGTGGTCCTCAGATTTGGTGAGTGGGTAAGAACCTCGCCTCCTGGTCTGCATTATCATCTTCCCTATCCTATCGAAACGGTACTTACACCAGAAGTAACCAGAGATAACAGATTAGAGGTTGGTTTTCGTGAGATAGCAGGGCGCTCTAATAGCAAGCGTGATATTGCAGATGAAAGCCAGATGATTACCGGCGATGAGAATATCGTTGATATAGATTTTGTTGTGTTTTGGCGAATAGCAGATGCAGGTGAATATCTATTTAATCTGGCCGACCCTGATGATACTATTAAGGTTGCGGCTGAAGCCGTGATGAGAGAGACAATTGGTCAGACCCCAATTCAGACGGCGCTTACTGAAGGACGTCAGACAATTCAGATTGATGTTAAAAATAAATTACAAGAGCTCCTAGATGATTATGTTGCGGGCATTAGGGTGCGAGAAGTTCAACTTCTTGCTGTTGATCCCCCTAGCGACGTTATTGATGCCTTTAACGATGTTCAGCGTGCCAGGCAAGATAGAGATAGGCTGAAAAACGAAGCAGAAGCGTTTCGAAATGACGTTGTCCCAAGGGCTCGAGGGGAAGGTGCAAGGCTGATTGCAGAATCAGAGGCGTATCAGGCAGAGGTTGTAAACCGGGCAAAGGGTGACGCATCCCGATTTGATCAGGTGTATAGCTCTTACTTGAAAAATAAAGATATCACGGTGGAGCGGATTTACATTGAAACTATGGAAAGTGTTTTTACTAATGTCGAAAAAATACTGATCGACGGAGACAGCGGAAATGGGGTTGTTCCGTACCTGCCACTTAAGGAATTAAATCGGTCTACGAGCCAGGGGAACTAATACCATGAATATCAAAAACATTTCTATAGGTGTCGCAGCGCTACTGATTTTTACGATGATGTCCGCATTATTTACGGTTAACCAAACACAACAGGCACTTGTATTACAATTTGGGGAGCCAAAGCGTATTATTCAGGATCCCGGTCTTGCCATTAAAATGCCATTTATACAAGACGTCGAATATTATGAAAAACGAGTTTTATCTCTTATCCCGCAGGATGCAGAAGAGGTAATACTGGCCGATCAAAAACGAATTCTGGTTGATGCTTTTGCGCGATTTCGTATCGCCAACCCATTGCTGTTCTATCAAACAGTAAGAAATGAATTCGGTGCTAGAGCTCGATTGGAATCAATAATTGATTCGTCCGTAAGACGGGTTTTAGGTAGTGAGACACTTGCCTCCATCCTGACTGGAAAGCGAAATGATATCAATAATAATATCCGTGACGAAGTCGAGCAATCCGTTACCTCATTGGGGATTGAAATTATCGATGTTCGACTTCGAAGAGCAGATTACCCTGAGTCGACTAGTCAAAATATTTTTAATCGAATGAAATCTGAGCGTGAGCGAGAAGCAAAGGAGTTTCGTGCGACAGGTGAAGAAGAAGCTCAGAAGATTAGAGCCGATGCAGAGAAAACCAGAACCGTTATTGTTGCGGAAGCGGCTCGTGAAGCGCAGGAAAATAGAGGTCGCGGAGATAGCGAAGCGATAGATATATACGCTGAAAGTTTTGGTCAGGATCCCGAGTTTTTCTCATTTTATCGCTCAATGGAAGCATATCGGAAATCGATAGGGGAATCTCAGACTTCGATGGTGCTAGCACCAGATTCGGAGTTCTTTAAATTCTTCAAAAATAAGCTCGGTGAATAATGTAAAGCTATTAACACGCCAAATTTTCACCATCTTTGCACCATAAATCATTCACTTTTTGCTGGCTTTATTAAACTTAGCCAGCAAAAAGCTGGTTGTCTTTTCTCGGATTGTTTTAAGGATACGATAATGAAGTTAAGCATTTTAGAGACTATACAGGAAGGTGGGCGCCGCCCTAACAGCCTGTATTCTGGTAATAAAATATATTCTGGTAACAAAATATCGGTGGGTGACGCCTTGCGTTCATTTTCAACCGGTTTGCTATTTTGTGTTTGGATAGTGGTAGGTAGCACCACTGCTCATGCACAAGAAAGACCGGATAGTTTTGCTGATTTGGCAGAACGCTTGCTTCCGTCTGTTGTGAATATCTCAACTGCGACATTGGTGGAAGGCGGGGCTGACTTTGATTTGCCTCAGTTCCCGGAGGGTTCTCCCTTCGAGGAATTTTTCAAGGAATTCAATGAGCGTCCTGGCGCACAGCGCGCCCAATCCCTGGGATCAGGTTTTATAACGGATTCAATCGGCATTGTTATCACAAATAATCATGTGATTGAAAACTCAGATGAGATTACGGTTATTCTATCAGATGAGACTGAGTTTAAAGCTGAGATAATTGGCAGAGATCCAAAAACCGATATTGCGGTACTTCGTATTGAGCCAGGAGATAAAGAGCTTTCTGCTGTATCGTTCGGTGACTCAGACAGTCTGCGAGTAGGGGACTGGGTGATGGCTATTGGAAACCCGTTCGGACTTGGCGGAACCGTTACCGCAGGTATTGTATCCGCACGGGGACGCGATATCGGCTCTGGCCCCTATGATGATTTTATCCAGACAGATGCTTCCATCAACAGAGGAAATTCAGGTGGGCCATTATTTGATCTAGAAGGGAATGTTATCGGAATAAATACGGCTATTTTTTCCCAATCTGGCGGCTCTGTTGGTATAGGCTTTGCGATTGCCTCTAACCTTGCAGATGATACGGTCGACCAGCTTGTGGAGTTTGGCAGAACGCGCCGTGGATGGCTTGGTGTATTCATTCAAGAAATAACAGAGGATATTGCCGATAGTCTTGGACTAGACGAGGCTGCGGGCGCACTCGTATCTGCTGTTACACCGGGCGGCCCTGCCGAAGATGCTGGGTTGGAACCTGGTGATACCATTATTGCATTTGATGGCAAAAAGATTAAGAGCGTGAAAGATTTGCCGCGTATCGTGGCAGAAACACCAGTAGATAAACAGGTGTCGGTTGACATTGTTCGCTCTGGTAAGAAATTAGCTGTTGATGTGGTATTAGGCGAGTTAGAACAGGCTGAACAAAGCGGTGTGTTAACAGGTAACATGCCATCTGATGAGCCTACTGCAATCGGCTCTCTTGGGATTGCGCTTGCTAATATCTCGGATGAAATTATTGAGAAATATAACCTAGATGAGGAAGAAACAGGGGTTATTATCACCGAAGTCCTAGAAGGAAGCCCTGCATCAAATATGAATATTCAGGAAGGTAATATTATCCGCCGTATTGGACAGCGCAAAGTTGATACAGTGGAGACAGTGTTATCTGAGGTTGAGCGTTTGCGTGATGCTGATAGAAGCGGGGTTCTTATGTTGATTGAATCGCAAGGGCGTAATAGGTTCGTACAACTGCCATTCGTGGATAGATAAATCATCATAAAAGAGACATAAAAAAAAGCAGCCTGTTCAGGCTGCTTTTTTATGAGACCATATCACCGATTGTATATCCTTGCAAAAATAGTAAGCCTGTAAGGTCAGTATAATTAAGCTGGGTTGCTATTTTATCTCTCAAAAGTTGTTTTCCCTCAAACGCAACGCCTAATCCAGCTGCTTCAAGCATTTCTAGATCATTTGCACCATCACCAATGGCAGCAACATCCGCGCTTTTTAAGTTATGCTGCTTGCTGAGTTGGGTGAGGGCTTCTTTTTTAGCATGCACGCCTAATATGGGCGGAATAACATTTCCTGTTAAGTGCGAGTTTGTTATTTCAAGCTTGTTAGAGAATGAGCCGTCAAAGCCAATTTTCTGGGCAATAGGGATGGTCAGGAAGTCAAATCCGCCAGAGACAATATAGCACAATGCGCCGCTTTTTTTCATGGTTGGCGCAAGCAAAGATGCTCCATTATTAAGATGGGTTTCTTCTATTATCTCTAATAATATATCTTCTTTTATGCCTTTAAGCATCGCCACACGCTTCATAATTGACTGGTTAAAATCAAGTTCTCCTCGCATTGATTGGCGGGTGATATTGGCAATCTCTTCCCCTATCCCGACTTTTGCGGCAATCTCGTCAAGAGACTCCCCTTTGATTAAGGTGCTGTCCATATCAGCAAGAAGTATTTTTTTACGCCTGTTTTTTTCGCTGATCAAATTAATGTCTAATTGCATGGAATTTGCAATGTTACGAATGGATGAAACGGCACCCCCGTTAGTTTTCAAGAAGTGGTCAGTTTTTAAGAAGCATTCAACAGCCCATTGGCCATATTCACCTTCTGCAAGCCATGAATGCATCTGCATATCAGCTGTTTTTATAAAGTGAGACAGTGTATTTTTTGTTTCAGGATTTTTAGATGATGTGGATATAAGGATAAGATCTTGCATGTCCATGTCTCGTGTTTTATGTCGACGGTATGAGTGATATCAGTTCAATAGATGTAAGCCAAAATATCCTTGTAATAGCTGGGCCAACCGCAAGCGGTAAGTCCACAATTGCAATGGATATAGCTCAGAAATGTAACAGTGTCATCATTAACGCTGATTCAATGCAGGTTTATTCTGACTTGCAGATACTTACCGCACGTCCAACACACCAAGATATGGAAACAACGCCTCATGCATTATATGGTGTAATTGATGGTAGCAGGAGATGCAATGTTCGGCACTGGCTGGAGCTTGCTACTCGCGAAGTTGAAAAAGCAAGACTGCTTGGAAAATTGCCCATTTTAGTAGGTGGGACTGGTCTGTATCTGAATGCTGCAAGACATGGGATCTCCCAAATTCCAGAAGTGTCTGAGGAAATACATAATAAAGCTGTAAGCGTGCATCAGGATATTGGAGCACGCTCATTTAAGGAACTAGTTGCGCAAAATGATAGTGAAACGGCCTCTAGGCTGGCAGAAGGAGATAGCCAGCGATTAATAAGGGCAATGGAAGTTTACTGGCAGACAAACAAGCCCCTATCCTATTGGCAATCACAGCCACTAACAGGCGCGATTTCTGGAAATTTTATTCATGTAGCACATCTGCCGCCTCGTCAATTGGTCTATGATTCAATTAATCAAAGAGTGCATAACATGATTGAGGAAGGCGCCCTTGATGAGGTCGGCGCACTAGTTGCGCGCACATTAGACCCTGCTCTGCCCGTCATGAAAGCACTTGGTGTTCGGCAAATTGCTGCCTATCTTAAATCTGAATTAGCATTTGATTTGATGATTGAGAGTATTGCTCAAGATACAAGGCATTATGCAAAACGCCAGTTTACCTGGTTCAAGAATAATTTTATATCGGAATTCACCAATAATGAGAAATATTCAAAAAGAATTATTTCAGAAATCTTTGCATTAATTCCCAGATAGGGGTTGACAAACATTCAGCCCGATCTTAGGAATATGGCAGATTAACAGGTGTTTTATGCTGATTACATTGGCTTATATGTCTGTTTGTAAATGAAATCATGATAAGATAAAGTGTTGGTACCAGATGGCAGATAAACAACCAAAATATAAAATACAGCAAATTCCAGGCGCAGAATTATTGCTTAAATGTCTTGAAGATCAGAATGTAGAGGTGATTTTCGGTTATCCTGGTGGTGCTGTTTTACCTATTTATGATGCGTTATTTAAAAATAACAGAATTAAACATATTCTGGTGCGACATGAGCAGGCAGCAGTGCATGCAGCTGAGGGTTATGCACGCTCAACAGGAAAAGTCGGTGTGGTGCTTGTAACATCTGGTCCTGGTGCAACAAATGCCGTGACTGGATTAACAGATGCGCTTATGGATTCTGTTCCTGTTGTGTGTTTAACAGGTCAGGTGCCAACCCACCTTGTGGGCACAGATGCGTTTCAGGAAGCAGATACAACTGGCATCACGCGCCAATGCACAAAACATAACTATCTTGTAACGAAATCAGCTGATCTACAGCTTGTCGTATCAGAGGCATTTCACGTAGCTAGGACAGGACGTCCAGGGCCTGTGCTTATTGATTTGCCAAAAGATATTCTAATGTTGGATGCGCCTTATTCTGATTCACCAGAAATACGCGAAGAAGCCACAAAGAGATATTACCCACAGATAAACCCTGATCCAAAATCGATAAAAGAGGCTGTTCGGATTCTCAAAAAAGCAAAAAGACCTATTATCTATGGTGGTGGCGGTCTCATTAATAGTGGGCCTGATGCATCTGAGAAGCTTGGAAAACTTGTTAAAATGACAGGCTGGCCTACAACCCTTACATTAATGGGTCTTGGGGCGCTACCTGCTGAAGATAGTCACTTTTTGGGTATGCTTGGAATGCATGGAACATATGAAGCTAACTTGGCAATGTATAATTGTGATGTGATGCTGAATATTGGCGCAAGGTTTGATGATAGGGTAACTGGAAAATTATCTGAATTTTCACCTCAGTCTCAGAAAATTCATATTGATATTGATGCCTCTTCTATTAATAAAAATATTCAGGTTGATGTTGGTATCATTGGCGATGCTGGAATTGTACTTGATGCTCTAATCGCAGAAATGAAGGCACAATCTTTCGAGCCAAATGCGGCCCCACTTGCAAAATGGTGGCAGCAGATAACTGAATGGCGTTCAAAAAAATGCCTTGGATACAAGCAGATTAGTCAAGTGATAAAGCCACAATACGCGTTAGAGAGGCTGTATCAGATGACCAAAGATAGGGATACTTACGTTACAACCGAAGTAGGGCAGCATCAGATGTGGGCCGCACAATATTTTGGCTTTAATAAGCCAAATAGGTGGATGACATCTGGCGGACTTGGCACAATGGGATATGGCCTGCCAGCCGCTATGGGGGTTCAGGTTGCACATCCTGACTCGCTTGTAATTGATGTTTCAGGCGAGGGCTCATTCATGATGAACATGCAGGAGTTATCAACGATCGCACAGTATGATCTGCCTGTTAAGATATTTATATTGAATAACGAATGGTTAGGAATGGTTCGCCAATGGCAAGAGCTTATTCATGGCGGGAGATACTCTCAAAGCTATTCTTCTTCTCTGCCTGATTTTGTTAAATTAGCTGATACCTTTGGCATGACAGGGCTTGTGGCTGAGACAGCCTCTGGCTTAGATGATGTGATAACCCAAATGCTTGACACAAATGGGCCTGTTATTGCAGATATTCGGATTGAAAAAGAGGAAAACTGCTTCCCAATGATACCATCAGGAGCGGCTCATAATGAGATGATATTAGGGCCTGATGACCAAGATGGTGCTATTTCAGAGTCTGGCAAGATTCTCGTTTAAAGAATAGCTGTCAGCGCATGAATTATTGTGAGTGCCTTATTAGCGTTGCGAGATGTACTGACAGCATGATAAAGGAATAACAACAGATGTTAGATACGCAAAAAATCGAAAGCCACACCTTATCCGTGCTTGTTGATGACGAACCAGGCGTGCTTGCTCGTGTCGTAGGGCTGTTTTCTGGTCGTGGCTACAATATTGAAAGTCTGACAGTTTCAGTTGTGGATAAAAAGAAAAAAACATCCAGAATTTCAGTTGTAACAACTGGAACACCTCAAGTCATAAACCTGATACAACAGCTATTATCAAGGCTAATCCCTGTCCATAAGGTAGAGGATCTCAGCAATGGGCCTGCGCATGTAGAACGTGAGCTAGCGTTGGTAAAAATCGTTAATAAGGGGGATAGCCGAATTGAGGCACTTCGTATTGCGGATAGTTTTAGAGCGCGTATTTTAGACAGCTCTCTTAATAGTTTTGTATTTGAAGTAACAGGCGCAACTGACAAAGTATCTGCCTTTGTTGACCTAATGGAATCTCTTGGTAAAGTAGAAGTTGCAAGAACTGGAATTTGTGGTATCACCCGTGGAAATAAAATTGATCTTGCGGACTGATAATTTCAAACTATAGTGCCCTAATTAAATCGTGGTTCTGCTATTAGGGATGGCCTTTAATTTGCCATTTTCTATCAGTATCGTTTTTAAATATATAATAAGGAGAGACAAATGCGCGTTTATTATGATCAGGATGCCGACCTAGGGCTGATAAAATCAAAGAAAGTTGTTATCGTAGGATACGGATCACAAGGTCATGCGCATGCAGCAAATCTAAAAGATAGCGGAATTACAGAAGTCACGGTTGCCCTTCGTGAGGGGTCTAGCTCCGCTGCAAAGGCAGAGGCTGCAGGCTTTAACGTAATGTCAGTTGCGCAGGCGGCTGCATGGGGTGATGTGATAATGATGCTGACCCCAGATGAGCTGCAGGCTGAAATTTATTCAGGTGAAATAGCTGAAAATATTCGCCCCGGTGCTGCGCTTGCATTTGCACATGGCTTAAACGTGCATTTTAATCTGATTGAACCAAGAAGCGATGTTGATGTCTTTATGGTTGCCCCGAAAGGCCCAGGGCATACTGTTAGAAGTGAATATGTGCGCGGCGGCGGAGTGCCATGCCTTATTGCTATTCATCAAGATGCATCTGGTAATGCCCATGATATTGGTCTGTCTTATGCCTCTGGGGTTGGCGGTGGCCGCTCTGGAATTATTGAGACTACTTTCCAAGAGGAATGTGAAACGGATTTATTTGGTGAGCAGGCCGTATTATGTGGCGGATTAGTGGAGCTTATCAGGGCTGGGTTTGAGACCTTAACAGAAGCAGGATATGCGCCTGAGATGGCCTATTTTGAATGTCTGCATGAAGTAAAATTGATTGTTGACCTTATTTATGAGGGCGGCATTGCAAATATGAATTATTCAATATCCAACACAGCTGAATATGGTGAATATGTAACCGGTCCAAGAATCGTTACATCAGAGACTAAGGCAGAGATGAAGCGTGTACTTGAAGATATTCAATCAGGAAGATTTACACGTGATTGGATGCTTGAGAATAAGGCGCATCAGTCGAGTTTCAAAGCAACGCGCCGCCGTAATTCAGAGCATGCAATTGAGCAGGTGGGTGGGCGTCTTCGCGCAATGATGCCTTGGATTGGTGCTAATCGTCTGGTTGATAAAGATAAAAATTAATGACAGGCAGGGGTGTTATACTAGCACCCCTTTTTGGGTTGGGTTAATAGACGATAATTGTTCAACAATCAGATAGTGATTGTGATAAATAACAAGATAATTAAATAAGATAATGGCTGTAAATGTGGTAAAACACTTTTTTTTGTTAAATTGTCAATGAACATGTCGTTGTAATATCGTTAGATGAAACTCTTTTTATAAAGGACATTGATAGATGCTCGGTTCCCTTTTTGGCTTTATGTCGGCAGACATTGGTATCGACCTTGGCACTGCTAACACACTTGTATATGTAAAAGGGCGTGGGATTGTTCTTGATGAGCCGTCAGTAGTTGCGATGGCAATGGTAAGAGGTAAAAGCCAGGTGCTATCTGTTGGCGAAGAAGCCAAAGTTATGCTTGGTAAAACACCTGGTAATATCCAAGCAATTAGGCCCATGGCAGATGGTGTTATTGCGGATTTTGAAATTGCCGAGGAAATGATAAAACACTTTATTCGCAAAGTGCATGGCAGTTATTCGATAGCAAGACCGCAAATGATTATCTGCGTTCCTTCTGGTTCTACTGCTGTTGAAAGACGCGCCATTCAGGAATCTGCAGAAGCTGCTGGTGCAAGACGCGTGTTTCTTATTGAAGAGCCAATGGCAGCAGCTATTGGTGCAAATTTGCCTGTTACAGAACCTTCTGGCTCTATGGTGGTTGATATTGGTGGCGGTACTACGGAAGTGGCTATTTTATCACTTGGAAATATTGTGTACGCCCATTCTGTTAGAGTTGGCGGTGATAAGCTTGATGAGAGTATAATTGCTTATATGCGCCGAACTCATAACTTGCTGATAGGCGAGGCAACAGCAGAACGGATTAAAAAATCAATTGGCATAGCACGTCGTCCTGAAAAATCCACAGGCGTTAAGGTAGAAGTTCGCGGGCGTGATCTGGTAAATGGTGTGCCAAAAGAAATTCAAATTTCAGAAGCTCAAATTGCAGATGCAATTTCAGACCCTGTTAAACAGATTGTTGAGGGTGTGAAGATGGCGCTTGAGCAAGCCCCTCCTGAACTTGCTGCTGATATTGTGGAGAAGGGCATTGTGCTTACAGGCGGTGGTGCTTTACTGCGGGAGATTGATGCTGTTTTGAGAGAAGCAACCGGACTTCCAATTACAATAGCCGAAGAGCCATTATCGTGCGTTGCTGTTGGCACTGGAAGATGCCTTGAAGAGCTAAAAACACTTCGGCACGTATTGATAGGAGCGTAATTGAGTAATCATGGTCTGGTTAAGGCAGATTAGACGAAAACAACCTAATCACCGTCTTCCTCAAATAGTGATTATCTCTGTCGGATTTTTATTAATTTTAATTGGCAAAGCAGATGTAACAGCGGTGCGCTATATGCAAGGCGGCATTGTCGAGGTTGTTGCACCCTTATACTCCATTATAACAGTCCCAATTGACAGCATAGAAACCTTGTTTGAAGGTGTGCAGACGGTTGCGTCCTTAAGAACAGAGGCAAAAAGACTTGCCGTTGAGAATGAAAGATTACGTAAATGGCAACAATTAGCAGAATCGCTAGAGGTTGAAAACAGACAGCTAAGATCTGTTCTTGGCGCGGTTGTGCCGCCAGATTGGAGCGCAATCACCGCAAGGGTCATTGTGGTACCCGGAGGTAACTTTACCCATAGCATGATACTGGAACATGGGCCTGGTTACAAGATTCCAAGCGGAAGCGCCGTTGTTACATCCGAAGGATTGGTTGGCTATATTATCTCAAGCGGAAAGCACTTCTCACGTGTTCTATTAATAAGCGATGTAAATGCGCGTATTCCCGTTATTCTAAGTGATTCTTCTTGGCCTGGATTAGCGGTTGGAAAAAATGGCCTCACATTGGAGCTTGATTTTCTGCCAGCTGAATCCAAGCCATCTGATAATGAAGCGGTTGTAACCTCTGGACATGGCGGATTATTGCCAGCTGGTATTCTGGTTGGCAGGGTCTCCTCTATCTCAAAAGAGCAGGTTTTAGTTACACCGTCCGTTGAACTCAGAAAGCTATCATTTGTCACTATTCTCACCAGAAAAGAAGCTACCGATTTCATGCTTGATCCAGAGCAGAATAATTCCCTTTATTCCCCTTTGATTGAGAGAAAAAATGAGCGTCTGTTTGAGGGATTAAATTCAAGAGAGATCCTTCAATAATGCTCACACAGACAAAGCCCAATACTCACAATAATTATGCTGACTTCTCAAAGCTATTTCTAGTATTTGGGGTTGGCGTTGTTATTGTATTCACTGAAATTGCGCTTGCTAAATGGCCGTTTTTTTTTAGTGCAGCCCCAATGCTAAGCCTATGCTATATATTTACCCTTGTATTATTACGGCCCCAATTAATGCCTGTTATATCGATTGTGCTGATAGCGCTACTCTTTGAGCTGATGGGCGGGGATATGCTTGGGGTAAGAGTAACTGCTTTTTATATTGCTACCTTAATTATCCGCCGCAGGGTTGCTGTAAATGAACAAGCTGATTTTATAGCGCATTGGGCTAATTTCAGTTTAATCTGTTTTGGTGTGGTGTTATTCCGATTATTTGTGTTTTCATCCCTTTATTTTGCAATACCAAACCTGTCGATGCTCGCATTTCAAATCGGTGTATCCATTTTGGTGTTTCCGATTTTCTTTGTTACTATGAATCTTATATTTAGTATTCTTGGCTCTCCTATAAACCAAGATGATTAGGGTCAAACACTAACAATGGCAAAAAAACGAAAAGAAATACAAGAAGTCGCTAACCAAATTTCTAGACGAATGCTGTTTGTAGGTGGTTTGCAAATCAGTTTCGGGCTAATTCTTGTAGGCAGATTATATCAATTACAAATTCTGCATAGTGATGCTTATCTTAAATTATCGGATAAGAATCAATTTGATCATCGCTTGGTAATGGCACCCCGAGGGAGAATACTTGATTCTAAAAACAGGCTTTTAGCCGGAAATTCAGAGGTTTTTGAGCTAATCGTAATTCCTGCGCGCGCACAGAATTTGCAAAAGCTTTTATCAAATATTGATATGATAATTGGTTTATCACAAGAAGAAATTAAGGACATTATTGACATTGCTAAGAATCAGCCAGATTTCTTAGAAATTTCGATTAAATCAGATTTAACCCAGCGTGAGTTATCTCATCTTGCTATTCGCAGTGCTATATTAGAAGGGGTCTTATTTCAAAAGAATTTTAATCGAATATACCCTCAAGGCAAGTTACTCTCTCACGTGACTGGTTATGTTTCTGGAATTACCGCAAATGAGATAGAACAAAATAGGAATTTACGCCGATTAGTTGGATTAAAAACAGGCAAGGCTGGCCTTGAAAAAACACTAGATGAATCTCTCAGAGGCATTGTGGGGGAGGAACGTATTGAGGTGAATTCACGCGGGAAGCCGGTTAGATTTATATCAGATAGAACTCCCAAACAAGGAAGTGATAGTCAGCTTACAATAGATATTGATATTCAATCCTATGCAGTAGACAGGCTCAAGCAAGGAAACTCTGAACAGGTTGAATTATCTGATAGCGCCGTTCAGGAAGCAATCACTAAAAATGACGCGTTAAAGGCGCATATTAATATCGGCGAGACCATGATATTAAAAGATTCCAAATCAAGATATGTCCCACCTGAAACAGGCGCGGTTGTATTAATGGATGTCGAAACAGGCGGGGTTGTTGCGATGGTTTCTTCACCTGCGTATGATCCAAATTTATTTGCGGGAAGATTATCAAATAGAGCATGGCAGAATATAAATGACCATCCAAGGGTGCCCTTACTCAACCGCGTCGTTGCTGGGTTATATTCACCAGGTTCTACTTTCAAAATGGCCGTCTATGCAGCCGCACTTGAGGCAGGTGTTATCTCATCTGATACATCTTATATATGTAACGGCTTTTTTGAATTTGGGGATCGCAATTTCTACTGTTGGCAGGAAAAAGGTCATGGAAAAGTAAATGGAAGACAGGCAATAGCGCAGTCATGTGATGTATATTTTTATCAAATTGCACTAAAGACTGGTATTGACCGCATTCAAAATATGGCTAATCGAATGGGTCTTGGCATTATCACAGATGTTGGTATCCCAGGCGAGAAATTGGGAATAATTCCAAATCGGCAATGGAAGAAGAATAATCGAGGAACTGTCTGGACACCAGGAGAGACAGTGATTGCTGGAATAGGTCAGGGGTTTGTCTTAACCACCCCAATCCAACTTGCTGTGATGGCGGCGCGAATAGGCAATGGCAGAAAGGCAGTTAAAGCAAAGCTTTTATCTGAACATGCGAAAAACTCAGATGAGTTTCAGTCCTTAAATATTAGCGGCACGGTACTAAAAGAAATTCAACGCTCAATGAGAAGTGTTGTTGCTGGGGGCAGAGGTACGGCGCGCAACTATGATTTAAAGGGCTATGGGATGGCCGGAAAAACAGGTACTGTTCAAGTCAAAAGAATCTCTAAAGCAGAGAGAGATGAAGGTATTATAGATAATACTGACAGGCGCTGGAAGGATAGGGACCATGCCTTATTTGTAGCATACGCGCCTTATGAAAAACCTAAATATGCGATAAGTGTTATTGTAGAACATGGTGGTAGCGGCTCTTCTATGGCCGCGCCAATTGCGCGTGATATCCTCAAATTCGCACTGGATAGGCAATCTATATGAGCGTGACTTCAAGATTATTTGCCATTCCATGGATAATGGTAGGGGGTATATTTATACTCGTAATCATTGGCACAATGGCTTTATATTCTGCCTCTGACGGGGTGTGGACTGCCTCTGTGCAGCAACATTTAATACGTTCTGCTCTTGGGTTTCTGCTTGCTGTTTTTATCGCGTTTCTGCCCATAAACTGGCTGTTTAGAACTAGTTTTATCATCTGGCTTGGGTTTGTTGCTATTCTAATAGCGCTTCCATTTATTGGTGTGGGAGCAGGCGCTACTAGATGGATTGATTTAGGGTTTATGAATTTTCAACCATCAGAGCCTGCAAAAATTGCTGTTGTTCTTTTATTAGCACGATATTTATCCCTCAGAACCTTTGATCAGATAGATAAGTTTCTGATTTATATTCCAGCACTATTAATAGCTGCTATTCCATCTGGGCTGGTTTTGATGCAGCCAGATTTAGGGACTGGATTAATGATATTTGTCGCTGGTTTAGCGGTTATTTTTGTAAGTGGTTTGCCCAAACGATATGTGTTACTTGGGATCGCGGTGGTTGCTGCATGTATCCCAATAATCTGGAGCCAGCTTTATGATTATCAAAAATCGCGTCTATTGACATTCCTTAATCCTGAAAAAGATGTTTTAGGTGCAGGCTGGCAGATTACCCAATCAAAAATTGCACTTGGATCTGGCGGGCTATTTGGGAAAGGATTTCTACAAGGCTCTCAATCCCAGCTTGACTATCTGCCTGAAAAACAAACAGATTTTGTGTTCACACTGATTGGGGAAGAATTCGGATTTATTGGAAATAGTGCCATTATTTTTGTTTATTTCCTAATCATTATCTCAATCACAGGAATTGGTCTAAAAGCAAAGAATAGATTTAGCAGACTTGTTGCTAGCGGATTAGCGATGGTTATTTTTTTATATGTGTTTGTGAATATTGCGATGGTAACAGGGGTATTGCCAGTAGTGGGTGCGCCTCTGCCATTGCTTTCATATGGAGGGACCGCATTGCTTACCGTATTCGTAATTTTAGGTATCTCAATGAACTTGTCGCAAAACAGCCAGAAAGAAGATCTTGAAATTAGTTAAATTGGTCATAGTTTTTATGACATAAACAAAACTAAATTATAAACTCGGTGAAATTACAGAAAGTGGTGATTTAAATGCTCGGTTCTTTTTTTCCAAGACCAGCACTCTTTTTTCTAAGTGCAATTATCTGGACGGCCTTATTAGTAGTTTTTTGGTATGGCTATGGAACACAGCTTGGTCAAATATTCGGTTTTGACATAATTGAAGATAGAGAAGCTGTTATTGGGCTTGGGTTTTTCGTAACTCCAGAATTTCAGTGGTTTTATATATTTTATTTCATAGCAAATGCATTATTTGCAGGTTTCTGGTTTATTTGGTCGCCGCATAGCTGGCAGCTTTGGTCAATTGTTGGCTCCCAGCTTATTTTATTCTCAACTTATTTTTCTGTTCAGGTATCGGTTGCGTTAAACTATTGGCGCAGGCCATTTTTTGATAATATCATAGCAGCGCTGGATCCAGAAAAGAACGTTCCCGCGTCCGAGCTGATGGCCTTATTAGTCATATTTGCACAAATAGCGTTATTATGGATGGTGATATATGTAGCAACGCGGTTTTTTGTAAGCCATTATATATTTCGCTGGCGCACCGCCATGAATAATTATTATTTTAGTCAATGGAGCCGCGTGCGACATATTGAGGGCGCTTCCCAGCGAATCCAAGAAGATACCATGCGGTTTGCAGGTATCATGGAGAGTCTTGGTGTTTCCATAGTAGATTCCATTATGACGTTATTTGCGTTCCTTCCATTATTGCTAAGCCTGTCATCTTATGTCTCTGAATTGCCGATTATTGGGGTAATTCCCTACCCATTAATGTTTGCCGCTATCTTCTGGTCGTTATTTGGAACTATTTTATTGGCAGTTGTCGGCATAAAATTACCAGGGCTAGAATTCCGTAATCAGCGTGTTGAAGCAGCCTTTCGAAAAGAGCTTGTATATGGAGAAGATGACGAAACAAGAGCCACTCCGCCAACAATTAAAGAATTATTTTCAAATGTAAGGCGTAATTATTTTAGGCTTTATTTTCACTATATGTATTTCAACGTCTTTCGCGGATTATATATTCAGGCAGATAATATATTTGCCTATTTCATATTAATACCTTCTATTGCGGTTGGAGCCTTTACCTATGGTGTGATGCAACAGATCTTAACTGCGTTTACACAAGTATCTAGCTCATTCCAGTATTTGGTTAATAGCTGGACAACCATTATCGAATTGCTGTCTATCTTTAAGAGATTGCAAGCATTTGAGAGGGCTATGTTAGGTCAGTCACTGCCAAATATTGATGAAGATTTTATTCAAACGGGCGGTTTGGAGAAGTAGCTGGAGCCGGAAAACCAGCTATTGGCGGTGTAAAGTACGGCTTTATGTGCGTTTATTGCGAACCTTTTCAGCGCCTGATGGAATGATAGTTTGCTTGCTTCTGGAAAGGCTTAATCCATCATTTGGTACGTCTTGCGTGATGGTTGAACCCGCACCTATAATAGCGTTATCACCGATAGTTACAGGGGCGACCAGCGCTGTATTAGAGCCGATAAAAGCGCCGTTGCCTATTTTGGTTTTATATTTGCGATATCCGTCATAATTACAGGTAATCGTGCCTGCACCGATATTCGCATTATCCCCAATTTGTGTATCCCCTATATAGCTGAGATGATTGACCTTAGCGCCGTCGCCAAGAGTTGATTTTTTAACTTCTACAAAATTTCCAATTTTTACATTCTGGCTGGTGATTGTATCAGGCCTTATGCGCGCAAATGGCCCGATTATATTGCCCTCTCCAATAGAGCATTTCTCAAGATGGCAGAATGACTTAATATGACAATTGCTGGCTATTGAAACGCCGCCTGCGATTACAACATTAGGCTCGATAATAACGTCCTGCCCAAAAATTGTATCCTTTTGTAAAAATACTGTTTCAGGGGCAATCATGGTAACACCGGAAAGCATCGCTTTTCTGCGTAAATTATTCTGTGCTACAGACTCAGCAATCGCTAATTGCGCCAGATTATTAATGCCAATTACATGTTCTTTATCTGTTAAAATATAATCCACGCTCAAATTATTTTTAGAGCCAACAGAGACTATGTCGGTGAGAAAATATTCTTGCTTAGAATTCGAAGGCGTTATCTTCTGGATAGTCTCTTCGATTATAGAGCCATTAAATGCCATAATGCCAGCATTCACATTTGTTATCATCTTTTGCGATGCGCTAGCTTCGCTATCTTCAATGATAGCATCAAGGCTTCCAGTGCTAGAAGTGACTAGTCTGCCATATCCAGATGGGTTCTCAGCATTAAATCCTAACACACAGATATCAGAGCCAGATTTAATGTTATCCAGTAATTCACACATAATATCCTTATTGATAAAAGGAGTGTCAGCATATAAAACAAGGATTGGTTGATCTCTATTTTTAATATGGGGCAGGGCAGCCATTACCGCGTCTGCGGTGCCGTTCTGGTTTTTCTGAATGGCGATGCTGTAGCCTGACAGAAACGAGGCTAGGTCTGGCGTATCATCGCTAATAACCGGAATAATAGGCTCAGCACCCGCACTCCTTGCAGCATCTATGACCCAAGAAATCATCTCAAACCCTGCTACTTTATGAAGCGGCTTAGAAAGGGATGACTTCATCCGGCTACCCTTACCGGCAGCAAGTATTATCGCAGTGAAACTCATATCCTGGTTATACCGAATAATTGGTTCAGCATCAAAGGAATATCACTGTGTTTAATTTATGATTTATGTGATAATAAGGTTTAGGGATCTAGGCGCACTTGATAGGATAAAATGACATGTGTGGTATTGTTGGATATGTTGGAAATGAAGCATGTCAGGAAATCATTTTAGGCTCTCTCGAACGCTTAGAATATCGTGGCTATGATAGCTCTGGCATTGCTTCAATTGAGCATGACCAATTGCAATTATGCCGTGCGGTTGGCAAGCTCTCTGAATTAAAAGTAAAAATTAAAGAAAAGCCTATATCAGGGTGTATGGGGATTGGACATATAAGGTGGGCAACTCATGGCGGGGTTACGCAGGAAAATGCGCACCCTCACCTTGCGAATAGCGAAGTTGCAATTGTTCATAACGGCATAATTGAGAATTATGCCGAACTCAAAAAAGAACTTATCGAAAAAGGGTGTGTATTTATAAGCGATACTGACTCAGAAGTGCTTGCTCATTTATTTGTGCACGCGTTTAGGCAGGGGTGCGTGCCTGTTGAAGCGTTGCGCTTTGTTCTATCCAAAATTGAGGGTGCCTTTGCCTTTGCAGCAATAAGCAAATCAAATCCAGAAACTTTAATGGTTGCTCGAAATGCATCACCGCTTGCGATAGGGTTTGCAGATGAAATGGCAATTATTGCTTCAGATGCAACCGCAATGGCTCATCTAACGCGCCAAGTAACCTACCTTAAAGATAATGATTATGCCGTCATAACAGCCAAGAGCTGTGATATATTTAATGGCAATGATGAGCCAGCAAACAGAGAAATTGTGCAGGTAAAAGCAAGTCCGATTTTACTAGATAAAGCAGGTTTTAGGCATTATATGGAAAAAGAAATCCATGAACAGCCAGATGCTATTAGTCATACGATTTCAGCAATGAGCGATGCTGATGGTAGCTTAACCGCCGGGCTTGATGTCCTCTCTCTCTCAAAGATAAAGCGAATTGTATTGCTAGCAGCAGGCACCAGTTTTTATGCAGCTCAAATTGGTCGCTATTGGATTGAAAAGCTTTCTGGCATTCCAGTAGTGTGTGAGATTGCATCTGAATATCATTACCGTGACCCTGCTGCTACTGGGCAAACAACTGCTATTGCCATAAGCCAGTCTGGTGAAAGCATAGACACTCTTATGGCGATGCGACATGCAAAAACATTAGGCCTTGATACTTTTGGGATTGTAAATGTGGCTGATAGTACGATTGCCCGCGAAGCTGATAAAATCTTGCCGACAAGAGCAGGGCCGGAAATTGGCGTGGCAAGTACCAAGGCGTTCACCGCACAACTAATAGTTCTAATATGTCTTGCAATCGTGCTTGGTAGACAAAATGGTCACTTGGATGCATCAAGAGTGACTTATTTGTATCAGAAATTGCTTAAGATACCAGGTGCTGTTGGCAAATCAATGAAACTATTTGACCCTATTCGCCCGATAGCACATCAATTAAAAAATGCGCGTTCATGCTTGTTTTTGGGGCGTGATATGCTGTTTCCGCTGGCATGTGAAGGGGCTCTAAAACTAAAAGAGCTTAGTTATATTCATGCAGAAGGGTTTGCCTCAGGTGAAATGAAGCATGGTCCTATTGCGCTGCTTGAGGATGGTCTTCCAATTGTTAGTTTTGTGTCCGAAGATGAGATGGCGCTTAAAGCAATAAGTAATCTCAAAGAAGCGGAGGCAAGAGGAGGGTATATTATCGTTATCGGAACGCAAGCTGCAGTTGATTTAATTGATTTTGCAGCAGCAAAGATAGTAATCCCAGATTGTGAGCCCATTTTTGCCCCAATCGTTTGTGCTATCCCTGCGCAAATTCTGGCCTACCTTACGGCACTCGAAAAAGGCACAGACATAGATCAGCCACGTAATTTAGCAAAATCAGTCACTGTAGAGTAGTATCCAAAGGACGCAATTGAGGCATTATTTGGATATAAAATACACGTGAAGATCATGAAGGAGTTGCTTGGGAATATAGGAACTTAGCTTATGGAATCCAACGACGAGTAAGATTAGTGGTAAAATATATGAGATAACACATCTCCCAAGAGTGAATGATTTAGTCCTCTTATTCTCCTCTAAAAACAGGTAACAAAACGGTTTGAGTTTTGAAGCGTTTATTGCCCAAGTGTTTATTGCCCAAGTGTTTGTTGTTGGGGGGCTGTCTACCTCTCTTAATGTTGAGTGAATATTAAGAATTAAGAGTTTCTCGAGGTATATTTAGCTAGGGTGTTAGGTATGATTTATATGTGTCTTACACGCCTTAAACTTAGAACTTTAACGCCGTGCATGATGTCAGATCTATGACATCTCCCTATATGACGCAATGTTTGTTCGAGGCGCCGCATAATATCTGGGTAAATCTTCTGGTCTTTGCCTATACCCTCGGAAGACGAAGAAAATAAGTACGGGCCATCTTAATCGGCGCCCCCTCAAAAAGGGTCTTACAAAGAATATTTAGTTTTTCTTCAACTATCTTCTTTGTGATTAGATGGATGGAGCGCTAATTACTGTCATAGGGAACACCGCCTAGATATTTAAAGTTCAATAGCAGCTGATAGGTTTCTGTGGTTTTAATATCCCGGTCGATTTCAGGATCACGGTCATATCTAAGAGATATGGTCAAACAATCCTGAAGACCGTCAGACCAGGAAACAATAAAGGATGATTTATCCCTATTAACATCGCTATCTGATAAGTCCCAGTTTTGGGATGCGCGCAGATTCACCCCATTTTTTAATCGTTGGGATATGGATATAGACGCCTCTTCCAAATCACTATCAGCAGATGTAAAATAATTCTGGGTTAGCTGGGTATGTGCCATAGTAAAGCGCGCATCTTGAAGTTTAGTACTTAATTTAGTGCGTGACTCGTCCAGATTGGATGATGTTGAGTTAAGTCTGCCAGACCAGCTAAAGGCGTATAAATTGTCTTTTTCAGCAGAAATAGTAGCTACATAATCAGACAGATCTGTATCCGTTCCTGTAGTTAGGCCAGAAGGCACATCACCCGAATGACGTCTTGATACCCCTGCAAATCCGTGCAAAGAGCCTAGAAGTTCAGAATTTGTAAAAGCAGATAGACCTATATCTGCTCTTGCCCCTGGAAGAACATAATCATAGCCCTGAAATCTATTTGTTAAGAACATATTCGCTGAGTCAATACGGAAATCTGCTGAATCTCTATTCGGGATATCGTTATTTTTATCATCCCCCTCAATGAAAGTAAGCTTGATTTTAGGCTCTATAATCAGCGATTTTTCATTGATTACATAATTATAATATTGCCTCCAGCCGACCGATGCATGAAGGTTGGCTCTTGCAACGTCCCCTGTCTTGGTAAATCCATCATTACGTTTATTGATTTGGTAAAAACTACCTAAATACCCAATTTCGCTATCAATTATGCCTAAGTCAGTCTCATGAGACGTAACCGCAGTTTGCTGGATATTCCATCTGGAAATATCATGTCCTAAATCATTGCTTATATGGTTTGCGTGCATTTTTGTGGTTAGCTCTTGGTTTTTAATAAATCCCTTGCTTGTTTGCTCAAATGTGATGGAGGGCAGAATTCTAGGTGAATTCTTATTGGCAGATGTATCTGTTAGATTTTGAACTTCAGAAAATTCTACATTGTAAAAGCTGTTATTGGTGGTCTTACTACCGCTAAATTCCGATTTTAGAGCTGTATCATTATTTAAGTCATATCTTCTAAGAAATGTGTCTTGCGAACTTCTTTTAAAATTTAGATTTACTTTCCAGTTATTACGAATTTCAGATTTCATTTTAACATCAGCGGCGGCAACAAATTCTCTGTTCTTTTCAAAAGTGGAGACATCACCAGTATAAATAGAGGCATCTAGGTCTGTTTTGTCCCATAATTTGCGATATCTCGTCTCAAGCACATTTCCTCTATTGGCTGTCATGTTGGGAATAAATTCAACATCGCTTGTTTCGTTTACCACTACAAATACTGGGGTTTTTACAACTGTTCCCAAATCCTCTGAAAATTTGAATGCAGGCATCAATAAGCCACTGCGTCTATCCACAGAAGGGTCTGGATGAGCGATCCAAGGCATAAAAATAATTGGTAGTCCTAGAACATGCATTCGTACATTTTCATGACGAATAGTGTTGGTTTTATAATCATGGTAGATCTGGCTAGATCGCAAATCCCAAATTGGCGTTTCTCCTGCTTTATAATCACAAATACACGGAGAAAACTGGCCGTTTTTATAAATGGCTTTTACGCCTTCTGTTCGCTCTCCACTAAGAGCTGTGAACCGGCTGCCATCTGCAAGCTCTGTTAATAATGGAGAGGCTACAATATGGCTAAAACTCTCATCTAGTTGAAGCTCATCTGCTTTAGATACTACCCCATCACGAGTTGTTACCACAATATTGCCATAAGCATTGCCGACATCTGTTAGCTGATTATATATAACTTTATCTGCGGTAAGTTTGTATTGGCCTTGGTCGAATAGAACATCTCCCTCAGCGATGATAATGCCTTTTTGCTGATTTACTTCTATCTCTCTTGCTTCAAATACCACTTCACCTGTATTTAGCTTTGTATCCGAATTTTGGGTATCCGAATTTTGGGCAAAAGAGGTGCTGCTAATAGCTGTGGATAAAAGCACAAGCAACAAATAACGTGCTTTATACATGGTTAATTTCAGTGAGGGCATATAATTAGTTCAATTATCTCGTTATATTAAAATTAAAATGATACTTGATTGTTATTGGTACCATTTTCTAAGCTCTGTTGTAAATTCACTTACATAGAAAAACCAGCTAAGTACGATTTATGAATAAAGATAATATGGCACATTCTTACTTGATTATAAAACATGGCGCTCTTGGCGATGTGATTCAGGGATTAGATGCATTTGAGAGTCTTCGAGCGAGCTTTCCATCTGCCAAATTAACATTGCTCACAAGCCCTGCATTCGCCTCGCTGGCCGGGTTAATGCCCTATTTCGATAGTATTATTATTGACGAGCGGAAGCCATTTTACAATCTTACTAAAACGCGCCAAATCCAAAAGCACTTTAGTGAAAACTGGAGTGCTGTCATAGACCTGCAATGCTCCAAGCGCACAAATGCGTACTTTAAGTGGTTTTATAAACCCACTGGCGGCAAATGGTTTGGAGCCGCTAAAGGGTGCTCTCATCCAATGCCAGACTTTACGAAATTGAATAATAGAGATCGTATGTTAGAGACTGTAAAAATGGTAGGCGCAAAACCCTTTAAAGCTGATGTATCTTGGCTTGCAGATAATCAGGCCGCATCAGCACTTCCTGTTCAACTTGCTACACCCTATTGTGTGATTATTCCTGGCTCTTCCCCTAATAAACCAAGTAAAAGATGGTCGCCGGCAAGATATGCAGAGCTGTCGAGCCGAATTCATAAGTTAGGCATGATACCCTATCTTGTCGGAACAAAGTCGGAAAACGCTGTTATTGAGGAGATTTGCACTTTAAGTCACGCAGCAGAAAGTCTGGTTGATAAAACAAATCTAGGACAACTCGCACAGCTTTGTGCCAATGCTCAATTCGTTATTGGCAATGATACCGGGCCAACATTTCTGGCCGCTAAGACAGGGGTTGCAACCTTGATGCTGATGGGAGAAGATACCAACCCCCAAATGTCATCACCAACAGGAACGCTAGCAGGATACCTCTATAAAGGCGATATTCAGTCCATAACGGTTGAAGAAGTTATTACCAAAATGCAGGAACTAAAGGGCGGCCTATTACCTTAGAAAGAGGAGCCTGGTTGTTTTAAGAATTCTAGTTCTTCTGGCGTACTGGGTCTTCCAAGAATGGCGTTTCGATGCGGAAACCTGTCAAATTTTGCTACAATATCTCTGTGCTTTACCGCATATTCATGGGTTAGCTCATTGGTATGCATCTCAAATAAGGGAAGTGATTTTTCCTGAATTAAAATATCTTCACTATGCATCATGGGCATTAATAAAAAATGCTTATGCATATTAGGTAATTCAGTAAACCAGTTGCTATTAACTGATTTTAGGCTTACTACCAGTGCCATTTCATCGCCGGAAAAAGCTTGCGGCGTATCACGAAAAATATTTCTGGTGAATTGATCGAGCACTATAACCAAAGCGGTTGCCCCATCAGCCGTTTCTGCCCAGCTATCAATCTGGCCATTTAATGCTTTGCTTACAATCGCACCAGCTCTGTTAGTAAGCATGGCATCAAAATTCTCGTCCTTTTTAAACCATTGTTCAGGAGAAATTTCATCAAACCAGAATGCTAAAACCTCTTCCTTTGTTGATATCTGATTAGCGCACATTTCTATCGCTCCTATTATTTGATTATTCTATTTGGGTTAAGAAGATTCTTAGGATCAAAGGTGTTTTTAATCTGTGTCATAATTCGGTAATAATGCGCATCTTTAGTATCTTTAAGCTGGTCGGTTTTAAGCTGGCCAATGCCATGCTCTGCGCTAATGGAACCCTCAAATTCTGAAAGCGACGCATAAATAGCTGCCAGTAGAGGCGCTCTTTTTTGAGGCCAATCAGGATCGCCGCCTTCTGCCTCAACAACATTAAAATGCAGATTCCCATCTCCAACATGCCCATATCCACAGATTCTGCAATTCTTGCAAATCGTTCTTATCGCATCAGATGCATGGTGATAAAACGCAGCCAGCTTATCACGTCGAACTGAAATATCTGTATTTACAGGCCATGATTCCTGTTTTGTTGCTTGTGGTGCATTCTCACGTATTGCCCAGAATGCTTGTCTCTGAGCCTCATTTGTTGCAATCACTGCGTCTGTTATAAGCGTGTTTTCGAGCGCATTTTCCAAAAACCGTTCCATTAAATTCTGCAAAGCTGGTTTTCCTGAATCATCGATTTCCAATTCATCTGATTTAGAGGAGCTTATTTCCATTAATAAAATAAAACCAGATGCTGGCTGTATAGGCTTGGCATAATCTGGAAATTGTTTATAGACAATATCCAATAGTGCTTTTGGCATGATTTCGAAAGATTCAACCTGATCGCCAGAGCGATGCTGTAAGCTATCGAGTAACTCTAATGCATGCTCAAATTTATCTGTTACAGCGATTGTGGTGGCTCTTGCTATTGGCTTTGATACTAATTTCAAACAGGCAGCTGTTATGATGCCAAGAGTTCCCTCAGAGCCAATAAATAAATTTTTCAAATCATAACCGGTATTATCTTTGCGGAGCGGGGTAAGCTGATTGAGGATGGTACCATCGCTTAATACTATCTGAAGCCCAAGGCACTGCTCTCTCATGGTGCCATATCGCAGCACATTCAGGCCTCCAGCATTGGTTGCAAGATTGCCGCCAATTGTGCAGCTTCCTTTTGCAGCCAAGCTTAATGGAAAATATAAACCTTCTTGTTCTACCAACTCGTGAATATGTTGCAATATACATCCAGCTTGAACCGTAATGGTTCTGTTCTCGCAGGAAAATTCAATTATCGAATTCATTTTCTGAAGGCTTAGAATAACAGTATTGCCAGATTGATCAGGAATACCGCCTCCAACAAGACCAGTATTACCGCCTTGTGGCACGATGACTTGGTTTTCCTCATCTGCAATTCGCATGATGGCTGATACCATTTCGGTATCTGTTGGCATTAATAACGCGCTCGCGCGCCCACTGAAATTTCCGCGCCAATCGGTGAGATGAGGTGCCATTATCTCATCATCAGTAATGATAATTGAGCTGCCAATCTGGGCACTAACTTTTTCTAAAAAATTGTTCGCCATTTATGTATTAAATCCGTTTTGGTACATTTCTAATCTATTAATTTTTAGGATCGTATCTGTTAGTAAATTAATTTCTAGGTGCTGCTGCGCGTTCTAGCCTTTCATTAATAGCCTCTCCAACCCCAATGTTAGGAATTGGCGCAACCGCGATAGCTAGCGGGTTTTGTTTATCTGCTAAATGAAGCATATCAAATAAATGTGCGGCTGCTTCTTCAAGATTTCCCGTTTTTGTTAAATGAAAATCGGCATGCGGAGTATTAAAACCGATAAATATCTCACCCTCTTGTTTGCGGGTCGCATTCATTCTAAGCGGCGCTATTGGCGCATAGTGGCTAGCAAGTTGTCCCGGAGCAATAGAAGCCATAGGAGCTATGGATGTAGGGGATGTAGGGGATGACACTGACGAAGCATAAACGCATTTTGTGCCTAAATAATCCTCAATTTGAGAGTGTGTTATTGGACCTGGACGAAGTATAACAGGTATCTTGTTACGAGCATCTATTATCGTAGATTCAATTCCTGCTTCGCATTTGCCAGCATCTATAATTTCTGCGCATTTTGCCATAAGTGCGCTATCAAGATGGGCGACATCTGTTGGGCTAAGCCTGCCGCTTGGATTGGCAGATGGGGCAACCACGGGCATGCCAGCGCACTGTAATAATTCTTGGCAAATTGGATTAGCTGGCACCCGTAATGCGACACTATCAAGCCCAGCTCTAGCAAGAGAACAGATAGGACTATTCTTAATAGAAGTAAGTACAATACTCATAGGGCCAGGCCAGAAGGCATCGGCTAGCTGTTGTGCTAATTTTGTTGTCTTAACCAAGCTAAAAGCGGCATCCTTAGACGCGCAATGCACAATTAATGGATTAAACTGAGGCCTGTTTTTAGCGGCATATAGTTTTGCTACAGCCGCTGGGTTATGTGCAGCTGCACCTATTCCATACACTGTTTCAGTTGGGAAAATCACCAACTCGCCTTGTCTAATTGCATGACCAGCGCGCTCAATCTTTTTGTGTTGGTTAGAAGATACAAAAATCATACTGAATTTTTTATTGTTTCAATGAGTAAGGCTTGAAAGTCATATTACTTACATATTGTTTGCAAGCTAGATATATGAGACTTCTTATTTATTTCAATATGTGCATTTTACACCCTAAAAGATGAATAAGGTAGGTTTAATTCAAAATGTGTGGCCGATTTACGCTAACTACCACAAATGAAGAGCTGATGCGTCGTTTTGCTGTTCAAACAGATCAGAACTATCCAAATCGATGGAACATTGCGCCATCTCAGACAAGCTTAACGATTACTTGTGATAATGAAACAGAATTTCGGCTTAATACCCAAGATATATTTGGTGTGTGGCAATCTGGCCTTGGAAAACGGATTATCAATGCACGTTCAGAAACAATCGCTGAAAAACCTATGTTTAAGGAAGCTTTCAAGTATCAAAGATGTCTAATTCTTGCATCTGGCTGGTTTGAATGGGATGCACTCAAAACCCCTTATTTTATTAGTCTGAGAGATAATAGAGTAATGGCGTTTGCTGGTTTGCGGTTTACAGAAGGGCGCGATAATTCATTTGTTATTGTTACATCTGCTGCAAAAGGGGAATTGGTGCAATTGCATCACCGCACCCCCTTATTATTGCAGCGTAAATTCTGGCCAATATGGTTGGGCAGCTCGCATCAAATCCCTGATGAATGTCTGATATCCCCAGAAAGCCATTTTTTTAACTGGCATAAAGTCTCATCCAAGGTTGGGAATGTTGCAAATGATAATGCGGATTTGATTCTACCTATATATGAAGCGCAATCAAAACTTCTGATTTAAGCTTTTTTAAAGAATAGTGTTCAGGGGTATCATTTTAGAAGGATTAAAACCGAATTACTTATTAGACTGGCTGGCTAAACTAGCTGGCTAGATAGGCTGGCCATTGCGTCTGGTTTTTGCATATAGGTGCCATAGCATTAAGGCACCGGCGCCGCGATATGGCGACCATGTTTGTGACAGATAACTCATTTCTGCATTAGTTGGTCTTGCTGGCAACTCCTTTAGGGTTTTCATGGCCTCCTGCAATGCAAGGTCGCCCCCAGGCCAAGCATCAAAATCCTGTAGCGCGAATAAACGAAAATTATCAGCAGTCCATATCCCAACCCCTCTGTAAGAGGTGAGATGCACTTGAATTGCCTTGCCATCTTGTTGGGCTAGCCAGTTTAGGTCAAGGCTTGCATCAGTGATTGCCTGCGCAATGCCGATAATATATTCTGACTTTCTGCGAGATAGTCCAACTTGCATTAATCTGTCTGGATCTAGCTTGTGTATGTGCTGGGCACTAGTGAGCTGTTGCTCTTCAAGGCGTTTCCATAACGCTTCTGCTACCTGCCTTGATATTTGTTGTCCGATGATGATACGGGCGATTGTCTCAAAGGTAGGAGGCATCATTCTATCGCTCGGATACCCATAATCGGCAATCGCGCGTTTAATATCAGAATCCAGTTTCCCGAGCTCATCAATCGCTTGTAACATTGTTAACTTGAATAATTTTGACATTGTTATAATTGGTATAATAAATTAGGAGTGAAATCAATTTTCACAGTAATATAACCTATCCGTATTTGAGGAGTATAGCATTGGTAGTTTGGGATCTTCCGTTGCGAATTTATCATTGGTTGCTTGTGATATGCGTATTTGGGGCGTTTATTACCTCTGAATGGAATGACCGTTCTGTTCATGAATTCTTCGGAATGGCGGTATTGGGATTATGCATCTTTAGAATCATTTGGGGATTTGTTGGAAGCCCATCGGCTAAGTTTAAAAACTACATTAAACCGCCTTCTAAAATCTTCGCCTATATAACACACATGCTAAAACGAAAAAGCAAATCCATGGCAGGTCACTCCCCAGTAGGCGGGATTGCCACCATTATACTTATATCAATTACAAGTTGGTTTGCAGTAACAGGGTCAATTTCAAATGACGGGATTTTATTTGAAGGGCCATTTGCTTATTTGGTTCCATCTGTAAGTCAGCTGGCAACAAAGCTCCACCAAAATGCAGAAATCTTATTGATACTTATTGTTGTGATGCATTTAAGTGCGATTACCGTTTATCGATTATGGCTTGGCCAAAACCTTGTCCCAGCAATGATCAATGGCTCACGCGATGATAAAGAAGGGCCAGGGGGTAGAATATCAACGCCCCATACAATTGCAGGTTTAGGACTTTTATCGCTTTGTCTTGCGGCAGCTTTTCTTGCCATTATGTTAAAACCATCTGTGTTTTAGGGTACAAAGATTATCTTGTTTTAAATCTAACTATCTTGCCAAAATAAATTGTGATTTTCGCGGACACTACCTATAAAGGGGTGGACGATATTTGTTTTATAAAAAAAAGGTGGGACTTGATGTCAGATAACTTTATCTTATCTGTTATGGGCGAGAGCGAAATTGAAACATTTGATGTTCAGATAAGCCATAAACGCAGCCCATCAGAGCTGCCAAGCTTGGAAGAGGATCAGATAAACTGGCTTGGCTCGATGTTGGATAGTGTCGCAGAGGAAGAATTAACAGATACTCAAAAAGCAGATATAGCCTATGTTAGTGAATCCTATATTTTGAAGAATTTAAAGTCAGACTTTAAGGGGTATGTATTATTACTTGTTCTTCGTGAAAAATGGCCTGTCGGGCAAAAAGCCAAATTTAAAGTCAAAGCGGATAAGGTAGGAGCCAGTCATACTTATATCCCGCATATCTGTGAGCCTCAACCCATTGAGCCATCCCCTGATGAGACCCAGATAAAAACAGCTGAAGATAAAGCACTTGCCTCTCAGCTTGCCTTTCTTAAGAAGAATAAAAAGAGATTTGCTAACTCAAGTGCAGTCCATGCCTATATCGGCCAAAATCGCTAATCTCTCCTAAGTTTTTAAGTAAATTATACTAGATTAATAGCTCTGGTATATTCTTGAATAATTCCAGTGCTTCTGGATTAGCAAGCGCTTCTGTGTTTTTAACAGGGCGCTGATGGATGATATCACGCACCGCAAGCTCGGTGATTTTTCCAGAACGTGTGCGCGGAATATCGCTCACCGCACATATGAGCGCAGGTACGTGCCGCGGTGTGGCTTTGGCTCTTATTTCCTGTTTAAGCCTGTCTTGTAATTCGTTGTTTAGAGTGAGCCCTTCTTTTAATCGCACGAATAAAATAATCCTGACATCATCCTCAATATCCTGTCCAATAACAAGCGCCTCTGTTATCTCGTCAAAGGCCTCAACAGGTCTGTAAATCTCGGCTGTGCCAATTCTAACCCCCCCGGGATTCAAGGTTGCATCTGACCTGCCATGAATAATAATGCCGTCATTTTTTGTGAGTGTTGCCCAGTCTCCATGTCTCCAGATATTGTCAAACATATCAAAATAAGCAGCATGATATTTGCTACCATCAGCGTCATTCCAAAACCCTATTGGCATTGATGGGAAAGCAGATTTGCAGCAAAGCTCACCTTGCTTCTCGATAAGGTTTGTTCCATTTTCGGATAGAATAACCACATCCATTCCAAGGCCTCTACACTGGATTTCACCTGCATGTACTGGTCTTATAGGACAACCAAGTACAAAACAGGACACGATGTCTGTTCCGCCAGATATGGATGCTAGTTGAAGGTTTTTGTTGACATGCTCATAGATAAAATCAAACCCTTCGGCATTTAACGGCGACCCGGTTGAGCAAATCAGTTTAAGATTGTTTAAATCTGCTATTTCATTTGGCAGCACGCCTGACTTTCTTGAGGCATCGATAAATTTTGCAGAGGTGCCGAGCATATAAAGGTTTTCTACTTCAGCCATTTTCCAGATTCTATCAGGCGCTGGATAAAAAGGATTTCCCTCAAACAAAACAATTTTTGCATTTACAGCAAGGGCGGAGACAAGCCAGTTCCACATCATCCATCCGCAGGTTGTAAAATAAAATACAGGCGCATTTTCTCTGACGTTTGAATGCAGCCTATGCTCTTTAATATGTTGAAGCAGGGTGCCTCCAACGCTATGCAATATGCATTTAGGCGCTCCTGTGGTTCCAGACGAATATAAGATATATAACGGATCGTTAAAGCCTACTGGAACAAATTCCTGTATTGGCTCATACATAAGGGCATCTGAATATAATGAAATATCAGGCTCGCAGGTTAAATCAGGAGCATTGCCGTTATAATCATGCACCAGAATATGCACCAGGCTAGGTAATTTTTCTTTTAGCTGGCGTATGATATCCACTCTGCTGATTTTTTTCCCCGCATAGCAATAGCCATCAACTGTAATAAGCAGTTTTGGCTCAATCTGACTAAACCGGTCAAAAACACCGTTAAATCCAAAATCAGGGGAACAACTTGAATAAATAGCACCAAGTGAAGCAGTAGCAAGCATGGTTACCACCGCTTGTTGAATATTGGGAATATAAGCTGCTATTCTATCGCCCTTGCTCACACCTTGAGATCGCATCCAGCCTGCAAGCGCTAATACATTTTCTTTGAGTTCTTTTCGGGAAAGCTGCTCAATCCTGCCATCTTCATGATGGCTTGAGAGGGCGATATGGCTATCCGAATTTTGTAATAGATTTTCTGCAAAATTCAACGTTGCGTCGGGGAAAAATTGAGCCCCTGGCATTTTATCCTTGTTAATGAGCAATCGCTCACCAGCATTTCCAACAACGCCATGCCACTCCCAAATGGATTTCCAGAATAAATCTGAATGCTCAACCGACCAACGCCACAAATCTTCATAGCGCTCTTGCCAGTCAAATCCATGATTTTGCGCCACCCAATGAGCAAAATTAGTCAGCTCTGCATTATTAATTTCCGCGTTTGTTGGTTGCCATAAGATGGATGGGGTTGCCATTGTAATTCCCTGATATATTTAACAATCATTATATAAAAATTATTCTGAACAGAACTTACGTATAAATAAGCATTGATTTTGGATTTTGCCAATCTGATATGTAAAAAAAACATTATGCCTGCTTTGTATTATTATCTTAATGGCTGGTTTTAGTTATCCTTTTTGTTTGTTCCTCAGAATAATTGATAAAGACGTTGCCTCTTATTAATTTTGTTATTTTAAATATCGGAGGATAGAATGAATACAACGCTTGCTGGGATAATAAAAGCGTGCAGCGACTTAGAAAACCAGACTCATTTTCATGAATTAGAGGAAGGCCACTGGGTATTTATGGGTGAGCCATCAAATCCTATCATTCATTTGGAAGAAACCTGTGTTGATGACTATATCTTAATCCATTCATCCTTGTCTAAAACAGGCGAGGATGCGATGATAACCTCGTTCTTGACTTGGTTATTTGAGGAGGATTCTCATGCAAGCTCTCCGGATGGAATTGGTGTTTGGTCAAACCGCAAAGCGGTTAATTATTTCATAAAACGCTCAATATGTCATCTAACCCCACGAGGGCTGATTCAACTTCTTGATAATTTTGCGTTGAACTTGTCTCTTAAAGGGTTTGCCATTCAACATATGCAAGACGAGGTTAAAGAGGATGACAGTATTGAGCGTTTTATATCAGTAGCTAAAGGAGTGTAATTTAAGGGGCGTGTTAGGGTTACAATTATTTGGAAGCGTTCTCGACAATCACTATTTAAATGAGCTATGACACAGACATTAAATTGGAGCGTTAGCGGGAGCAGGGTATGGCAAACTATGATTATGACCTTATCGTAATAGGAGCAGGCTCTGGCGGTGTCAGAGCGAGCAGAATATCGGCGTCTCATGGGGCTAGAGTTGCTGTTATTGAAGAAGACCGCCCTGGCGGTACCTGCGTAATCAGGGGATGCGTTCCAAAAAAGTTACTTGTCTATGGCGCAAGCTTTGCCCATGAAGCATCAGATGCACAAGGATTTGGCTGGCACATCGAGGGATTATCTCATAGCTGGTCATCCCTAATAGCAGCAAAAGATGCTGAAATTACCCGGCTTGAGGGCATTTATAGACAGCTTCTTGAAACTGCAGGGGTGGATTTAATTGCTGGATCAGCAACGCTTAGCGGACCTCATGAAGTATCTGTCGGCGGAAAAACGCTAACTGCAGAAACCATTCTTGTCGCTGTTGGCGGCACACCTACAATCCTTGATATACCAGGTATGATGGATTATGCCATTTCGTCAAACGAAGCGCTTGATCTAGAAGAGCTTCCAGAAACCATAATCATCCATGGGGGCGGCTATATTGCGCTGGAATTTGCAGGTATTTTTGCAGCGCTTGGGTGTAAAACGCATCTCATTTATAGAAGTAATTACCCCCTTCGCGGATTTGATGAGAATGTAAGAGAACATATTGCAAAATGCCTTCCCGGCAGAGGGATAACCCTTCATCCAGAAACATCTATAACCAAGGTTGAGAAAAACCAAACCTTGCTCGAAATATCACTAGATAACGGCACAATGATTACCGCAAACCAGCTTTTATCCGCAACTGGCCGAAAGCCTAATACAGCATCGCTCGGTCTAGGTGAAATAGGTGTAGAGATGGGAGAGGCAGGGCAAATTAAAGTAACAGAGGATAGCCAAACAACTATGCCCTCTATTTATGCAATTGGGGATGTTACAGACAGAGTAAATTTAACCCCAGTTGCTCTTGGCGAGGGGCATGCTTTTGCAGATAGCTTATATGGAAACAGGCCCAGAAAAATGTCTTATGACATGATAGCCTCTGCCGTCTTTAGCCAGCCTCCCATATCATGTGTTGGCATGACTGAGAGTGAGGCAACAGACAAGGGCATAGATGTTGTGGTATTTGAATCTCGTTTTCGGGCCATGAAAAACACAATTTCTGGGCGCTCTGAGCAAAGCTACATGAAATTGGTAGTAGACCAAAAAACAGATAGGGTGCTTGGCGCTCATATGGTAGGGCCTGATTGTGCGGAGATAATGCAAGGCATTGCGATTGCAATGAAGATGGGTGCAACAAAGTCAGATTTTGATGCAACCGTCGGGATTCATCCAACGGCAGCTGAAGAGTTTGTTACCATGCGAACGCCCAGAAGCTAAAAAAAGTCATAAATGAATTTTTTTAATCTGCTTTTCATCTGTATGGTGAAATAGCGTTAACGCAATCCAAATAAAAAAATGGGATATGCCAAGTTTATTTGCATTTAACCAAGCTAGACAGTACATTCCCATTACAATAAATCCCATAAAGTTGGTCTGGGTAGATATAATATTAAAAAAAATAGGTGTTGATATGAAATGGCAACCAAATAGCTGGCGTGAATTTCCTATTAAGCAAGTGCCAGAATATCCTAATGCAACAATGCTAAAGGATGTTGAACAGATGCTTGAAAAACGTCCTCCTCTTGTCTTTGCAGGAGAGGTTCAGGATTTACGCCAAAAACTTGGGCAAGTCGCAGAAGGGAAGGCGTTTCTTCTTCAGGGCGGGGATTGTGCGGAAAGTTTTGCAGAATATAGCGCTAATAATATCAGAGATAGCTTTAAGGTAATTTTGCAAATGGCAGTTGCACTTACCTTTGGTGCCGGATTGCCAGTTGTAAAAGTTGGCAGAATGGCTGGCCAATTCGCTAAACCGCGCTCTGCAAATACTGAAGTGATTGATGGTGTTGAGCTGCCTTCTTATCGTGGCGATATGGTAAATGGCATTGAGTTTAATGAAGCCAGTAGAATACCTGACCCTCACAGATTGCTGAATGTGTATGACCATTCGGCGGCAACTCTTAATTTGCTGCGTGCCTTCTCACAAGGAGGAATGGCAAATCTTAATCAGGTGCATAGCTGGAATATTGATTATGTTAAAGATACAGCTCAATCAAAGAAATTTGAACAGCTATCTGAGAAAATAGAAGAATGTCTTCAGTTTATGTCTGCTTGTGGCGTTCATTCAGACAATACAAGAGCATTGATGGAAACAGATTTCTATACAAGCCATGAAGCGCTACTTTTGAACTATGAAGAGGCTATGACGCGTAAAGATACCATAACAGATGAAAAAGAGTTATTTACGACATCAGCTCATATGGTTTGGATTGGCGATCGCACCCGTCAGCTAGATGGCGCACATGTTGAATATATGCGCGGTATTGCAAACCCGATTGGCCTTAAATGCGGCCCTTCTCTTGAAGCAGATGATTTATTGGCGTTAATTGACACCCTGAATCCAGATAATATTCCAGGCAGATTAACGCTGATTGCCAGAATGGGCGCTGATCATGTAACCGCAAAACTACCCTCTTTATTGCGGGCAGTAGATAAATCAGGTGCCAATGTTGTTTGGTGCTGTGATCCCATGCATGGTAATACGGTGAAGGCAAGTTCTGGATATAAAACACGCCGGGTTGAAGATGTCATGAGAGAAGTTGAAGGATTTTTTGCGGCCCATGATGAGGTTGGCACCTATCCAGGCGGGGTTCATTTTGAAATGACAGGACAAAATGTTACTGAATGTGTTGGCGGAGTTGTATCCGTAACAGAAGAATCTCTGGGAGATAGGTATCATACTCATTGTGACCCAAGGCTGAATGCCAGCCAGTCACTTGAGCTTGCTTTTTTAATTGCTAATTTAATGAAAAAGCGTCGAGATCAATCTGCTGGAATAGCGCAGGCTGTATAGCTGTTTTCTCTAATAAAGGGTTAAAAAGTCAGGACAGTGACCAAAATGTGGCCAGATATACAATCTCATCCGCGATATACAGATAGTTATTTTAACTTAACGCGGCAAATTTTGCAGGAACACGGCGATGCCGAGGTAACCTATGCTGTGTTTATGCGAAGACCAGTAACACTTGCCCCGAAGCTTGCAATTGACTGGTTGCTCAAAATGACAGCTGAGCGCGGTGTGTCTGTTAAAATTGACTCTCTGTTTAAAGAGGGCGCATGGGTTGGCGCTGGAGAGCCTATGTTTTACATTTCTGGAAGCATGGTTGCTCTTGTAGATTTGGAAACTATATTTCTACAAAAATTGGGGGCTTCTTGCGTCGCCGCCTATAATGCCTATCATATGTCGATTGAGTTGCCAGAGGTTGGTTTTATTGCGATGGATGCCCGTCATTGCGCGGGAACAGAAATGGCAGAGTTAATGGCGTATGGAGCGTCTGTTGGCTCCAAAAAAGCCATATCCAAAAATGGTGCAAAAGGGTTTATAGGATGCGCAACAGACGCAACAGCTCATTATTTTGGAATGACGCATGGCATGGGAACAATGCCGCATGCCTTAATCGGATATGCTGGTAGCACTGCAAGAGCAGCACAGCTATTCCATAAAACCTTTCCGAAGCGTGATTTGACGGTTCTTGTGGATTATTATGGAAATGAAATCGATGATGCAATTTCGGCTGCAAATGCATTTCCAGAACTGGCTAAATCTGGTCAGTTGGGCGTGAGAATAGATACCCATGGCGGCAGATTTGTTCAAGGATTAGATACGCAAGAATCTTATGCTGTTTTAGACAGAAACGTGCCAGATGCAATTCGTGGTTATCGCACAGAGCAGGAACTTAAGCATTTAATGGGAACAGGTGTTTCTGCTGCCGCAATTTGGCATATGCATGAGCAGCTTAATAAGGCAGGTTTTAATAATGTAAAGATAGTTGCTTCTAGTGGGTTTAGCCCTGATAAATGCCGTGTCTTCTCATTAGCAAAGGCACCAGTTGATGTTATTGGCACAGGCTCCTACCTGCCCTCTAACTGGTCAGATACTTATGCCACTGCAGATATTATTTCTTATAATGGAGATGAGCAGGTCAAGGTAGGGCGTGAATTTTTATTCTCAAAACATAAATCAAATAGGGATGATAGTGGGCAGTGATGACGTCATCTAATAATAAAGATCCAGCAAAGCTTGCTATTGCACTTGCCCAGCTTAACCCACATCTTGGTAATGTTAAATCAAATACAGAAAAACTAATCACAGCCCATGCAAAAGCAGCAAATCTGGGTGCCGACATCCTTGTTACGCCTGAGATGTATCTTGCGGGCTATCCGTGTGATGATTTGGTTTATCGCAGTGATTTTATGGCTGAAATAGAAGCTGCATTAACTGAAATTGCAACATACACAACAAGCGATATGCCAGCTATCATCATAGGGGCACCCCGGCGGCAAGATGGGGTTTTATATAATTCATTATTCGTCTTAGACGAAGGCAGAATATGTTACCATTATGATAAAATGAATTTGCCTAATTATGGTGTTTTTGATGATAAACGCAATTTTGAGGCAGGACACGGAACAGGTCCTATCTCTGTTCGTGGATGGCGTCTTGGTCTTGCTATTTGTGAGGATATTTGGACATCTGATATTTGTGAGACATTGCAGGAAGCAGGCGCGCAACTCCTCATTTCGTTAAATGCAAGCCCATTTGAAATCGGCAAACAAGATAAAAGAATGGCAACCGCTATTGCCAGAATGAGTGAGACGAACCTGCCTATTATCTATCTTAATATGGTTGGGGGTCAGGATGAAATCGTGTTTGATGGTAATTCCTTTGCACTGAATGTTGGCGGGGAGCTTGTCTCTCACCTTCCGAGTTTTTCAGAAACAGTCTCACTGGTAACGGTTTCATCACAATTATCTGAAATAAGGCTTATTGGACAGATTCATAAACCTGAGGAGGGGCTTGCCTCTTGCTATAGTGCTTTGATGGTTGGGATACGCGATTATGTTGAGAAGAATAATTTTCCAGGGGTGGTACTCGGCCTCTCAGGTGGAATAGATTCAGCACTTGTTGCGGTTTTAGCAGCAGATGCGCTAGGGGCTGACAATGTTAGTGCGATTATGATGCCATCTGAATTTACAGCTGATATCAGCTTGAATGATGCAAAATTACTCGCTGATAATCTTGGCATTGATTATAAAATAATCCCTATTGGCGGCGCGATGTCACAAATGGATGCGATGCTAGAGCCTTATTTTAAAGAAACCCAAACAGGTATTGCAGAAGAGAATATTCAGTCCAGACTTCGCGGTTTAACACTGATGGCATATTCCAATAAGTTTGGGTCAATGGTTCTGGCAACAGGCAATAAATCTGAATATGCGGCTGGATATGCAACGTTATATGGGGATATGTGCGGCGGCTATGCCCCTATTAAAGATGTCTGGAAGACAACGGTGTTTGAGCTTTGCAAATGGCGTAATAATCATATTCCCAGATTATCTTGTGTGCATAATGATAATGTTATACCAGAGCGTATCATTACACGCCCGCCATCTGCAGAATTAAGAGCTGATCAGCAAGATACCGATAGTCTGCCAGAATATGACATACTTGATCCAATATTAATTGCTTTGACAGAAGAAATGGCAGATATAGACACCATTACAAGCAGAGGGTTTAATAGAAGCGATGTTGAAACAGCAAGCCAGCTATTATTCAGAGCAGAATATAAACGGTTTCAGGCCGCACCAGGACCAAAAATCACCCCTCGCGCATTTGGCAGGGATAGACGGCTACCCCTAACTTCTGGTTTCAGGCCCGCATCTCATAATAGGTAGGATTTCGTAAATGACATCGCCAAAAGTTAGGTTCGCACCAAGTCCGACAGGACATCTGCATGTGGGTAATTTGAGAACTGCATTAGTTAATTTTCTATATGCAAAAAAATCCGGTGGCCATTTTATGCTCAGGATAGATGATACAGATACACAGAGATCAACGCCAGAATATGAGGAATCTATTCGCACGGATTTACAGTGGCTTGGGATTAATTGGGATAGCGAAGACAGACAATCAGAAAGGCTAGATAGATATCAGAAGGCCTTGGATAATCTGCTTGAAAAGGGGCGTGCTTATCCATGTTATGAAACACAAGAAGAATTGGGCTTAAAAAGAAAAGCGCAGCTTATGTCAGGTAAGCCGCCAGTGTATGACCGCGCTGCCTTGCGCTTAACAGATGCTCAGAAAAAAGCCTATGCAGAACAGAATATCACGCCGCATTACCGCTTTTTACTGCAAGACACAGAGGTTAAATGGACGGATCTGGTAAGAGGAGAATCAAGCATTCATATGTCAAGCTTGTCAGATCCTGTTCTACTTCGTGCGGATGGCAGGGTGATTTACACGCTTGCTTCAGTGGTTGATGATATTGATCATGGTATCACAACCATATTAAGAGGCGAAGATCATGTGACGAATTCAGCTGCCCAAATCCAGCTTTTCGAAGCATTGGGCGCTAGCGCTCCTGAAATGGGGCATATGGCGTTACTGGCAGGCGCAGATGGGCAAGGGCTATCAAAAAGACTAGGCAGTTTATCCATTGGCCAATTGCGCGAAGAAGGGTTTGAGCCCTTAGCGATTACGGCTCTATTATCAAGAATTGGTACATCCGATCCAATAGAAGCATTTGGGCAGTTGAATGACATTATAGAACAATTCTCACTTGAAAAATTCGGGCGCTCTACTGCTAAATTTGATCCAGATGAGCTTCGTATTATTAACTCAAAAACACTTCAACTGCTTGAGTTTGATGAGGTCAGCGATAGATTTGAGCAATTTGGATTATCAAAAATAGATGCTGAATTCTGGAATGCTATACGTGGTAATATCTCCTATTTTCAAGATATTAATTTCTGGTGGCAGCTTTGTCATTCTGAATTAACACCTGTTATGGAGGATGCTGAGATATGCAAAATTGCGGTTGAGACACTACCGCAAGGCGAATTGACAGCAGAAATTTGGCCGAGCTGGGTTGCCGCGATATCTGATAAATCAGGTAAAAAAGGTAAAGCCTTATTCCGCCCATTACGGCTAGCCCTGACAGGCAGAACAGAAGGGCCAGAGGTCAAGAATTTACTTAAATATATGGAGCGCGAACGCGTTCAAAAACGGCTATCAGGGATAACGGCATGAGCGGTTTGCGCCTTTTTAATACCCTTGCAAAAGAAAAACAAAATTTCACGCCTTATGTATCTCATCATGTTGGTATTTACGCCTGCGGGCCTACTGTTTATGACAGAATACATGTGGGTAATGCCCGCCCGCTTGTGCTTTTTGATATACTCGTAAAGCTTCTGAGATATCATTATGATACGGTTATGTATGTGCGAAATATTACAGATGTTGATGATAAAATAAACCAGCGCGCGATGGAAAATAGCACTACTATAAATAGCCTATGCGAGCAGACGATAGCTGATTTTCAGAATGATTGTATTGCGTTGAATGTTGCGGCTCCAGATGTGGAACCAAGAGCTACACAGCATATTGCTGAGATGTTGGAGATGATTTCAGAATTAGTAGCATCTGGGCATGCATATGAAGCATCAGGGCATGTACTTTTCTCGGTTGCTACAATGCCTGAATATGGCACATTATCGGGAAGAAGCATGGATGAGATGATAGCTGGCGCCCGTGTTGAAGTAGCACCTTACAAAAAGGATCCAGGTGATTTTGTGTTATGGAAGCCCTCAGATACAACTCAGCCAGGATGGGATAGCCCGTATGGGCGCGGAAGGCCTGGCTGGCATATTGAATGTTCTGCAATGGCACGAAAATATCTTGGAAAAGAATTTGACATTCATGCAGGTGGCCTCGATTTAATATTTCCCCATCATGAGAATGAAATTGCGCAATCCTGTTGCGCGCATAATACCAAGAATATGGCGCGATATTGGGTTCATAATGGATATGTGACTGTAAATGGAGAGAAAATGTCCAAATCTGCTGGTAATTTTACAACAGTTGCAGATGCGCTTACAAAGCATCGCGGTGAGGCTATTCGTTACGCTTTAATGGCGGCACATTACCGTGCACCGCTAGATTATTCCGATGGGCAGGTTTCTGAATCGAAACAGGCTTTAGACCGGTTATACAGGGCGGCAGGAGATGCAGTTGCCACAAACCCGCCCGCTGACTATATAGATATATTAA